>OCTW013429541.1_pt1 | contig 20146 bp, 18 predicted proteins | sample 1539671 | NCBI WGS metagenome assembly OCTW01 (sample SAMN02144230, study PRJEB22623) | gut metagenome | biome: sheep rumen | host: Ovis aries | place: New Zealand
TTCTTATATACCTACAACAGTAATAACCAGCTGTCATTATTAGTGCTATATTTTATAGCTATTACTGAATATTATCCTTTAATAAGATTATATTAAGTAGTACAAATTTATGAAATATTTTATTTTAAAGTGGTCATCAGAAAAAAAGCAGAACAATAAAACAAAACGAAGCTTATGGTGTCGTTTGCTGCATAAGATGATCGTTCCACTCAGTGCAAATCCTGATTTTGATGATAAAATAGAGGATGTTACTCTATGGTTTATTGAATATGACGATGTGGTAAATCATATTGCAAACAGAGAAATTGGATTTGCTAAAGATGGTAGGATTATTGTAAAAATGCCAGACGATAGAAATTATGGTTATTGGCTGGATACAAATTGCGAATTGGAAGATTTCAAAAAGATGGGGATAAATATGATAACCGAAAAAGAATTTAACGACTTATGGAATTCGGTCTATTACGATGGAGAAGCAAAAGAATTCAAGCAGACTGTTATCAAAAATGGAGACTAAAGAATGTATGCAATTATGAAAGGAGATAAAATCTGGGCTGGTGCTCTTGTTGGAGGAATAACAGGATCCTGTACGTGATAATCCAAATATGCTTAGAAAGAATTTCTGGAAATAACTATTATATGAAGAAGTATTATTCCTTATACCCTAAAGAAAATAAAGAAGGTGCAAGTGCATTTTTATCCGATGATGTTACAATGCCTTGTAAAATTATCCATGATAGCGATGGATTATTACAACTGCCTTATGATCTTACACTTTATTGCATTCGTGTAACTCATGATGGGTTGCAGATCAGCCAAGACTTTTCTGGTCTGAAAGAAATATGGCTTGACTATTTACCCAATAATCAGGCTTGGCCTTTGTTTTCGTCACAACTAAAAAAATGTGTTGATACTTGCTTGACAGGACAAGAAAAACTTCAGTGGATTAGATGCCATGTTGTGTATAACCATGAAGTTAGAAATTATTATATTCCTATGTTCCATGAGCAATTTGACATTCTAGATGAAAGTAAATGTATTTTTGCAGGAAATGGAAGAATAATTAAACGTGTTTATTCGCAATCCAAGATTCAGAAATATAGCATCTTCCCAATACCAAATATGGACAATTGGTGGGAGATATTACCAACTTTGTTCGTTTCAGATGATATTCGCAAAAATATAAAAAAAGCGAACTTAACGGGTGTGGCGTTGGAAAGTGCCCCCATTTCTTGTTAAAAATTAAAACAAATATTAAACAAACTTAATAAGCTTACGTTTAATAAATATGAAACTATTTGTAGTAAGACTGTTATATTCACTATATTGTGCAGAATGCTGGACTTATCGCATGCCGATGAGAAAACTTGGGCCTATGTTAGATCGTTTAGCCAAACGGCTATATTTTTGGGATCCGTTCGGCTTTATTCAAAAAAACAATCCAACCTTGGAGCACTACATAAGAAATATACATAAAACGATGGACATCGTTTTTTATGATATAAATATAGGAATGGGTATTACGCGTGCATAAGGAACATTAGTTTCTATGTTTGTTCCTTATGAAATGCTTATTCTATCAGTTTTCAAGAAACTTAGAATACTTCCTATTCAGAATTCCCATTTCAATATATTTCTTATAATCACTTGTGGTCTCTCTTTACTGTTTACCCACTTCTTGGACCCCAAAAATGAGGAATATATAGGCTATTTCCATAAATTTGAAAGTCATAAGAATAATGCAGTTTGGCATGTCATTTCTTCTATATTTTTCATTGGCGCAATTTGTGCAGGTATAATCAGCATTATGTGGTGGAATGAAAACTAAAGCAGAATCTGAAAATATGAAAAAAATATTTTTTATTTCAATAGTTGCTTTTGCCCTGTTGTCTAGCATGGCCTCTTCGCCTCAACAAAGTCTACAGTCCCGATTATTTGGTTTTTGGGCGCCAAGTGATTATGAAGTTACAGTGTTAAAAATCGATAAGGATAGTTTGTATTATGTAGATGAATATCCTATTGTGGCAGTCCCTTATCAGTTTGCAGGCGATAGTATGACTATAGTTGGTGATGGTGATACTATCGTACAACATATTTCATTTCGCAAGGATACACTCGTTATGAAAAATCAGTGGGGCGATGTTAGTTGTTTTGTACCTGTTAAATGAGCTTATAATATTGGTAGAATTCATGAAAAGTAGGAAGATACTAATTCACGCACCTAACGAAAATACTTGACATGCTACCCATCTTAAACATAATTAATCCCCAAATGTAACATAGAGAATAGTAAAAGGTACGTTTCACAAAGTTTATCTCATTGCTTTTTGGTAATTTTGCAGCCGAACTAAAATACCTAAACCAATGAAACAAATTATTTTTGCGAGTAAATGTATGCTTACGCTGGCTTTAACCTTGGCCAGTGTACATGTAGCCCCGGCATTTGGTCAAACGATAAATGTACCAGCAGATGCTATTGTCGCTTCAACTGCAGAGCCGGGTAATCAATTTCCTAAAGTAGACTCACAGCGCCGTGCTTATTTCACTCTTTCTGCTCCGGAAGCGAAAGATGTAAAAGTAGATATTTGTGGCAAAAAATATGATATGAAGCGAGATGAAAAAGGCGTGTGGAGTGCTGTTACTGATCCGCTCGTAGTGGGCTTTCATTATTATTTTATGATTGTTGATGGTGTGCGTATGTCTGACCCTGCCAGTGATACGTTCTTTGGCTGTCATGTGCAAGCAAGTGGTATCGAGATACCGGAAGGAAAAGAGGGCGATTACTATCGACTGCAGCAGGGCGTGGCTAAAGGACAGGTTCGTTCTATGCAATATTTTGCGAAGAGTACAGGGCAGTGGCGCAGAGCAATGGTCTATACTCCGGCAGAATATGAACAGGGTAATAAGCGCTATCCTGTACTTTACCTACAGCATGGTATGGGTGAAGATGAAACAGGATGGAGCAAACAGGGTATGATGATGAATATTCTGGATAATGCGATTGCCAAGGGTGATGCCGTTCCTATGATCGTGGTCATGGAGAGTGGTGATGTGAAAGCTCCTTTCAATTTTGCTTCAGGGGCAAGTAATAAAGCTGGTAATAGTCAGTATGGTGCCAGTTTTTATAAGGTTTTGCTCAATGACCTGATTCCAACTGTGGAGAAGACTTTCCGTACGTATACTGATCGAGATCATCGTGCGATGGCTGGTCTCTCTTGGGGTGGTCATCAGACTTTTGATATGGTATTTACAAATCTTGATAAGTTCTCGTATGCGGGTGCTTTCAGTGGAGCTATCTTTGGACTCGATATTCATGCTACTTACGATGGTATATTCTCTCGTCCTAAGGAGGTGAACAGTAAGTTACATTATTTATTTATGGGGTATGGTTCTGAAGAACACTGGATTGGTACCCAAGGGTTGGCTAAACAGCTACAGCAAGCAGGCATCAAGTTGGATACCTACGTTTCACAAGGTACAGACCATGAGTGGCTTACGTGGCGTCGATGCCTGAATCAGTTTATTCCTCATCTTTTCAAGTAAATCGTAATCTCTAATTAAAATGAAAAATATTCTCTTAGGTTTAGCTTTGACAGCATCAACTTTTGCTCAAGCTCAAAATCCTGTTATCCAAACCCGTTATACGGCTGATCCCGCTCCGTTGGCGACAAAAGATAGACTTTATCTCTATGCTGATGTGGATGAACCGCATGCAGATTTCTTCTGGATGTATCAGTGGCGTGTGTATTCGACAACAGACATGGTGAATTGGACTGATCATGGTGAAGTTATCGGACTGAATACATTTTCATGGGCTGATGACCGTGCCTGGGCCACACAGTGTTGTGAACGTAACGGTAAGTATTACTGGTATGTATGTGCCCATAGCAAACTCTCTGGTGGTATGGCTATCGGCGTAGCTGTAGCCGACAGTCCGACGGGGCCTTTTAGGGATGCACTCGGACATCCACTTTACGATGATGGTAAGTGGGATAATATCGACCCTACCGTACTTGTAGATGGTAAGAAAGCCTATCTGGTATGGGGTAATCCAGAGATTCACCAGGCAGAACTTAACGATAATATGGTTAGTTTTGTAAGCGATGTTACCCTCGTGTATCAAGATGAGAAGAGTTTTGGAGCACCTTCTCCGCTGTTCCGTGATTCTGCTAAAGTAGCTAATCATGCATATAAGGATATCTATACCGAAGGTCCATGGCTTTCTAAGCATGGTAAAAACTATTATATGCTTTATGCTGCAGGTGGTGTACCAGAACATATCGCTTATTCGATGAGTAAGAAACCTATGGGACCGTGGACTTACAAAGGCACGATTATGCCGCAACTGAACAGTACGCAGTCGTTTACTAATCATTGCGGTATTGTCGATTTCAAAGGACATAGCTATTTCTTCTATCATACTGGAAATCTTCCTGGTGGCGGCGGATTCGACCGCAGTACAGCCATCGAGGAGTTTACCTGGAATGCTGATGGTACTATCCCAACGATTATGCCTACTAAAGAGGGTGTAGCTCCTGTAGGTACACTTAATCCTTTCGAACGTGTAGAAGCAGAAACCATCGGTTATTGCGATGGACTTACGACTGATCAGAATGACAAAGATGGTGTGTATGTGAGCGAGGTTAAGAATGGTAGTTGGTTAAAGGTACGCGAGGTCGATATGAATAGTGGTGCCAAGAATATTACCGTTCGTGTGGCCAGTGCTACACAGGGTGGCTACATAGATATCTTTGCTGATAGTATCAGTAAAACTCCTCTCGCAACCATCGAGGTGCCATCTACTAAGGGATGGGAAAACTGGATAACCCTTTCTGCTCATCTCAAAGACAGCCCTGTCGGTGTGCATGATATCTATTTTGCTTTCCGTGGGCAGAAGGGACGCAAACTCATGAACTTTGACTGGTGGAAGATGGATTAAAAGTCTGCAATCCAATAGTATAAGCTAAAACCTGTGCAGAAGTAAATTGACAACTTCTGTACAGGTTTTAGCTTATATTTTATGTCATTTCCGAGATATTTACACGTATTTTTAAAAAAAATAGCAAGAAATCTATATACTATCCCCAAAAAAATGTATATTTGGCAATAGTATATAGAGATGAAAAAGTAGTATATATTTGCTTAAGTAGACATAATTATATCAAGTAATAGCTTATGAAGCACTATTTTTATATTTGCATTTTACTAGTCGTTTTGATTTGTTCCTGTACTGAACATGAAGAACATAAATACGTTATTGGTGTTTCTCTATCTAGCATGGACAATTGGAAAAATCAATTGAGTTTGGAGATGAAGGAGTTTAAGTATTTCGATCCAAATATTGATGTAAATATTGTTTCTGACGAGGACTATTCGCAAAAGCAGTCTGATCAGATTAATATGCTTATCGATGAAGGTATAGATGTGCTGGTGGTAGCACCTAATTATAAAGACTCTCTTGTCGAAGCTATCAATCGTGCGTATGAAAATCACATTCCTGTTATTTTTTACGGTCATAAGGTGGATTCCTGTCATTATACGGCCTATATCGGTGCTGATAATTATGATATCGGCTATTCTATCGGGCAATATATGTGTGCCCAACTTCGTGGCAGGGGTAATGTCGTAGAATTAAAAGGCTTAAAAGATTATATGCCTACCATAGAGCGCCATCAGGGTTTTATGGATGCTATCGCTAAATGCCCAGGTATACGTATTATTGCATCAGAATATGCCGACTATAAAGCAGAACCGGCTACTAAGGTGATGGATAGTATTCTTAATAAGCGTACGGATATCGATTATGTCTTCGGACATAATGATATTATGGCGCATGCTGCATACAAATGCGTAAAGAAACATGGCATTAAGCGTTCTATTCTTTATTCTGGCGTAGATGCGCTTAACATACCTGGTGGTGGACTGGAACTGGTGCGTGATGGTAAAATCAGTGCTACTTGTGCTTATCCGACGCGCGGTGATAAGGTCATAGAATTGGCTCTGAAAATATTGCATGGTGAAAAATATGCCAAAGTTAATAAACTGAAAACGACTGTGATAACACCTACTAATGTGGGTATTATGATACAGTTTGCTCAGGAGTTAGAGCGTCAGGAAAATAATTTGGAATTGCTTTACCATCAGATAGATGAATACATAAAGGAATACAAGCAACACCGCATGATTAATATTATCGTTTTTGTTTTTGTTCTATTTATTATTATACGTACAATCATTCTTTATATAGCTAATCGGAAAAAGGGAAAAAAGATTAAAGAGTTGCAAGACCGTATTATACGATTAACGAGAAGATAAACCGTACCAGAATAGTTCTGCAAGAGATAATTCTCGCCAAGAACGTCAAGACGCAAAGGCTTTTGTATCTTGGTGTCTTGGCGAGAAAATTTTTTATTTTTAGGAATACAAGCCGAAAGAGATCAACTTTAACATAAAAATCCTTTGCGACATAGTGCTCTTTGCAAGAATAAAATGTACCTTTGCAGCCGTAAAAAGATAAAACATGATTTCAGTAGATAATTTAACGGTTGAATTTGGGGTAAAACCACTGTACAAGAATATTTCTTATGTCGTAAACGAGAAAGATCGTATCGCCCTCGTCGGCAAAAACGGAGCAGGTAAGTCTACTATGCTCAAGATTCTCTGTGGGTTACAGAAACCTACCTCAGGCTCTGTCAATATAGGTACCAATACCACTGTGGGCTATTTGCCTCAGGTAATGAAACTGAGCGATGATACCACAGTTCGTGAGGAAACTCGCAAGGCTTTTGCCGATACTACCAAGTTGAAGGCGAAGATAGACCAGATGCAGGAGGAAATGAATACACGTACCGACTATGAAAGCGATAGCTATACCGAACTGGTTACGCGTTTTACAGATGCTTATGACCAATATATGATGCTCGGTGGTGATGGCTATGAAGCAGAGATGGAACGTACCCTTATCGGTTTGGGATTCGAACGTGCTGATTTCGACCGTCCTACCAGTGAGTTTTCTGGTGGATGGCGCATGCGTATTGAGTTAGCTAAGATTTTGCTTCGTAAACCGGATGTGCTTTTGCTCGACGAGCCTACCAATCACCTCGATATCGAATCTATCCAGTGGTTGGAACAGTATCTGCAGTCTTTTGCCAAAGCCGTAGTTCTCGTTTCGCACGACCGTACCTTTATTAATAATGTCACCAATCGTACACTCGAAATTACATGTTCTCATGTAGAAGATTATCGTGTAAAATATGATAAATACTTGGAACTTCGCAAAGAGCGTCGTGAACAGCAGTTGCGTGCTTATGAGAACCAGCAGAAAGAGATAGCTGATATCAGGGCTTTTGTTGATCGTTTCCGCTATCAGGCTACTAAGGCCGTACAGGTGCAACAGCGTTTGCGCCAGTTGGATAAAATTGTACCTATCGAGGTAGACGAAGTGGATAATAAGGCTATGCACCTCAAATTTCCACCTTGCCTTCGCTCTGGCGATTTTCCTGTTATTTGTGAGAATGTGAGCAAAACTTATCCTAAACGTCTTTATCAGGAGCGTCAGCATCTAGAAAGTAGTGGCGATCATACCGTATTCTCTGGTGTAAATCTGACGATAAGAAGAGGGGAAAAAGTTGCTTTTGTCGGTAAGAATGGTGAAGGTAAGAGTACATTGGTAAAATGTATTATGGGACAGATTCCGTTTGAAGGTAATCTGAAAATCGGTCATAATGTGCAGATTGGTTATTTTGCTCAGAATCAGGCTCAGCTTCTCGATGATGATTTAAGTATCTATGATACAATCGACCGTGTGGCAAAAGGTGAAATCAGACTCAAGATTAATGATCTGCTGGGTGCTTTCATGTTTGGTGGTGAAACTTCAGAGAAAAAAGTAAAAGTATTATCCGGTGGTGAGCGTTCTCGATTAGCGATGATAAGACTCCTCTTAGAACCGGTTAACTTGCTTATTCTCGATGAGCCTACTAATCACCTCGACCTTCAGAGTAAAGATGTGCTTAAAGAGGCAATTAAAGCCTTTGATGGTACTGCGATTATCGTCAGTCACGACCGTGAATTCCTGGATGGACTGGTAAGCAAAGTATATGAGTTTGGCGGTGGTAAGGTTAGAGAGCACCTTGGGGGTATCTATGATTACCTTCGTCATCACAATGCTGAAACGATTAATGATGCACTCCAAAAGTAGGGAGTTGAATGGCTCAATATAAACATCCTCCATTTATTAGAATAAGTGGAGGATGTTTTTTTGATTAGGAACAGTTTATTTCTAAGTTTAGAAATTATAGTTTACCCCAATCATACCATAGTCTACACCATCATTTTCAAGCGTTAATTTTATAGTACCGTCTACATTAATTTTACCGAAGGATAATCCCAATCCCGGAGCAAGATAGTTATCATCGTCACCTATATGTCCGCCTATACGGATGGTATAGTGATGGTATAACTGATAGTCTATGCCTCCTGCCAGTGTAGAAGTTTGTTTGGCATATTCTACGGTAGGATAGAGGCCACCATCTACATTAACAGCAATATTATGGTTCTGGTTTACCTGTAGTGCTATTGCACCCCCTGCATGTATTAGAGGTGACAGCGATTTATTGGCATTATGTGTAGATACTATGCCAAGATCACGAAGACCAATTCCTATTTGATAGGTTGCTTTCTTGTAATGATTAGCATAACTTGCCCCCAGACCAATGCGATAGGAGTTTGTTTGTGTAACCGTTTTTTCAGAAGCAAGACCTAGTGTGGTATAGATGCTGAAGTGATGAAATTTGTGGGCATAGCCTAGATCTATAGTATATGAATACATATGGATGGAGCCTTCAACAGGCTGCATATTGTCATCGAGGAGATTGTTGAGGGTGCCTTGTGCATAATATCTGGCTCCAAGCATGATCATACTGTTTTGTTGGCGATGGGCAGCTGTTAAAGTATGAAAAGTCGGTTTGGAAGATTTTTGATCAATCCATCCCAGTGAATAGCTGACTACATTTTCTCGCATAGAGCATTCTGTATTCCACGATGGATTGGTGTAAATATTACCACCATCTGCATAGCTAAAGGTGGAACCTCCATGAGCCAGAGATACAGCTGAACCTGGAAGATCCAATACGGCAAACCGGCGCCCCTGTGCTTGAAGTCGATTTGGGGTAGCAAGCAGAACTGCTATGAGTAAGCTTGCTATATATATTTTAATTTTTGTCATTCTTTGATAAATTTTTCTTCGTATGATTGATTTTTATGGGACAGGGTCAATGTGTAGCTGCCACTGGTAAGTTGTGATATATCTATAAGCCAGGTTCGTTTTTGGGCATCGAGATTGGTCGTGTTAAAGGATAATTTACGTACGCGTTTACCGACTGCATTTCGAATGCTGACAGTACATTGTCCTTCTATGTCGTCACCCACACGAAGATAAATAGTAGAAGTTGCTATGGTTGGATAGAGAGCGTAAATGCCAGGATTGGTATATACAAACACAGGTATCTGAAACTTGCCGGTCTGTCCATGTTCGTCTGTTGCTTCCACTTTGATGTAGCCTTCACCCCATGAAGTTCCTTTCAGTGTAACGTTTTTGCCTTCTTGATGGAGGGTGAGGTTGGTGCTTGGGGTAACGGTTAATTGCAAAGCTTCTGGCTTCTCGTCATCGATGTATTGTAACAGGTTGACAACAGTTGTTTGCCCTACAGCAAGATGTACTCGAGGTGTAGAAGACTTAACTGATGGAATATGGTCTGCTATGATCTCTACCACGAAGTTCAGGGTAGTTTCTGCGTTGTACTCATCCTTGACGGTCAATTTAAACGGATATATTCCTGGAATGTATTTGCTGGCATTGATATGTACTTTAATGTCATCACCAGTGTGGGAAACGCTGAGCTGACTACCATTAGTCAATGAATAAGAGCATTTATGGCCATCAGGATCGTAAACGTGAAAGATGACATCAGCTTGGTCATTACCGGCCAAAGTAATCCGCTTGTTTTCTACATTCGTAGTAATAACAGGTGGATGATTCTTAAGCGTGGAGATGCCGTGATCCAGTATAGCTACTTCTGATGCTTTGCCATTTCGGGCTACTGCCTGTACGGCAAAATAATAAGTCGTGTTAGATAGGGCACGGCTGTTTGTACGGGTGAAGATTTGGTCTGCTACAGCGTAATTGGCATTGATGCGGTGGCTGGCAGCCTGCTGATAGTTGCTTAGGGTGATAGGCGATGTACTATAGTATAGGCGATAGTACTGCAAGGAACCGTCACCGCCCTGATTCTTGGATTTCCAGCTTACACTTACACTTCCATATCCTTGTCTTATGCTGTCTGAGATAAATACAGGAGTTTCTGGTTTAATATTCTGATTGTAATCGGTCAGTGCCATGAGTGCGTCAACATAGCCTAGTCCCATACCATCATGATAGGTATGTGATACATATTCATTGTAATCCATTCCTTTCACCGAAGAGAGTAATCGTTGGCGAAGTTCTGCAGCGGTGAATTCAGGACCTCCGAAATGTGAGGCTATCAGCGCTGCAATGCCCGATACATGTGGACAAGCCATTGAGGTACCTTGCATATAGGCATAGCCATATCTTCCTTCCGCATTACGAGGAACTGTTGAAAGTATAGCAGAAGTAGGTGATCCGTTCTCTTCCGGATATTTGCTATATATGGCTTGTGTACCCCCAGGAGCTGCCAGGTCTACGGTCTCGCCATAGTTGGTATACCAAGAAGCCTCATAGTCAGGGTTAAATGCTGCAACGCTGATGACATTCTCTTCTGCAGCAGGATATTGTGGAGAATCTGTTCCGTCGTTTCCTGCAGCAAAGATAACGACTCCTCCTTTCATGACGGGCTTTTTAGTGTGCTCGCCACCAGCATTCTCGTTGAAATAGGCAATAGCTTCTTTAATTACCTGAGGTGTAAAATTATACATCTGTCCAAATCCCCAGGAATTCTGACTGATGATGGCGCCGTTATTGGCACTATATACTATGGCTGCAGCGTCCAGATTGCGATCACCGGTACCTATTGTTTCACTTGAGTTAGGATCATTTTCATCGTAATCGGGATTGTCCTTGAATATTTGACAGCACATGATTTTTACTCCTGTATCAGGATTTCCATTACCACCAGCTATGCCACATACCCCAAGACCATTGTTGTTGCGGGCAGCTATCGTTCCGGCAACATGCGTTCCGTGTCTTGTGGGTACTATGGCACAAGTATCATCCACGAAGTTATAGCCGTAATAATCATCCACATAGCCATTGTTGTCATCGTCAATACCATTACCGGGAATCTCACCTTCATTACACCATAAACTGCCTTGAAGATCTGGGTGAGACAAGTCTACACCTCCATCTGTCACGGCTACTACGACATTGGGACTTCCTGTAGTTATTTTCCAGGCTGGCTCTATGTTTATATCTGCCCCTTTAATACTGCTGATAATTTGTTGACCTTTTGCATCAACATAGTTTCCGATGGTGCCGTCATTCTTGAAGTCCCATTGGCGTATGTATAGAGGATCATTAAAGCCTGTAGTGGCTCGTGTATCTGTTTTCTTTACTTTGGCATCAACTCTCGTTATCGTATACGATTCCAACTGAGGGTGGTAGACGGGTTCTACATATGTGGCCACGTCTGTGGTTGTAGTCATGGCCATCGCTCTGCTTATTGATGTCGGATTTTTATCAATGTAGACAGTATACCATAGGTTTAATCCTGCCATGCGCTGTCGGTCTTCATCTTTTCCGGCGTATGGAAAAATACGTGTTATATGACTGGATCCTATTTGACGCAGATAGGAATCAAGATCACGACAACCTGTTGGAAGTGTAAGTGTATTTGAGTTGTTGTTGATCTGAGCAGCATATTCGCTCTTTAATTTTATGCTAATCTTGTCATGGCTAATGCTTTCTGTCTGTGGAGCATTACTATAGTCTACCATTGACAGATTGTCCTTACAACTTGTAGTCCCGATAATAAGCCAAGCAATAACCAGATGATGTATTGTTCTAAATTTCATGTCGTTATAATCTCAATTTAAAAAAGATAGAATAAGCCTGTAGTCATTACCATCTGTTGCCGATAATCTGAATTAAGATAATCTTGTGTGAAATAAAAACCTACAGATTGATGTGCTTTTACAGGCACAGATATTTGTACAGAGGCTCCTGCTGTTTGGTGATTTTCTCCGCGCAGCAGATAGGGGATGTAGGCCATGGTGAGTTGCGTCTTATCTGCATTGCCAGGGATGGAATAGGTATTTTTTGTTCCACCCTGTGTGCTTGCATATACAGAAATCTTCCATTGTAATGACTTTTGGATTGATTGGTATCCTACACCAAGAAGAGCAGATGTTGTCTGGTTTTCAATTTTCATAATAGGACTCTTGTATTTCTCTTCGAAATGGTTGTATGTAAATCCAGCGAAAACGTCAAGAGATGATGTCGGTGTAAGATTTTGTATGTATTTCATTTTGATGTCTGCAGACTGCCAGTTGTTGGCATAAAGGTCATTACTACCAACTTTTACATAGTCGTATAGTCCGCCCTGGGCATCCTGAATCTGCTGTTGGTATACGGCTTCGCTACCTTTTCTTAGATGTTCTTGGGCCGAAAACTGGAAATGGAGGGAGGAATTCGTAAATTGACGAGATAGGAGCAGTTGCTGTTGAAAATGATGGGTGCGAGAGGTAAAGAGCTCCTTGAAATTGGCTTCCTCACAGTTCATGGCACTGTATTTCCAGAAGGCATGAAGTGCCCAATTCCATGTTCCTTTATGAAACCAGGCTGCATCAGTGCCGATTGATAATTGGGTTTGTTGTCTGCCATAGGTTATAGCCCCTTGCGTTTCTCGTCGATTCCAAAGACCGAAGCCATAAAACTGGAAGTATTTCACACCATCCATAATACTGTTGGCTGAAATGCTCTCACGAATCCATTCTGGCGAGAACTTGATAGCCAGAATATCGTGGGCATAAACTCTAGAACATGCGAGTCCCATACGGATATGGTGGGCATAGTTGGCAAGTCGGGGATCATTGGAACGCGATAATGCGATACCTTCATAATCAACTTCTGTGCCTAATGCGTATTTGCCTAGATTAAAACTGTATCCCCCCAAGACATGGTAAGTCTCGATGTCCATCGTGGTTGCCCCCAGTGTATCACTGACCAGATAAGGCCTCATCTCTTCCGGATAAGCCGAGTAGCTGTACGATGTTTGGGTACGTCTTCCTGACTGGTAGCTGGCCTGCCCATATAATGTACCCGATTCTTTGATATGAAGTTGACCTTGGGCAAGAAGTTGGCCGAAGGTATGTCGTTTACCCAGGTAGTGAACAAATTGTCCCGATGAGTTGTCATTCGTAAATGAGGCTTGTATCCTGTTGGGGATATGCTTATATAGATAATCAGTGCTATCGGTAAGTTGAATCAGATAGTTATAGAGTGAACTCATATGTTGAGCCATTTCTATAGGTGCATTTTCAACATCCATACGCTGTGCCTTTGCCATGATAGGTGTTAGCAAGAGCAAAAGTATTTGTATTATTTTTTTTGTCATTCTATTCCTTTTAGAGTGATATCATCAACTCAGCGCCAAAGAAAGGTTTGTGCCAGTTTCTTACAGTGTGTTGATTGCCATCTTTATACTTTGGAGAAATCTGTATGATATTATTGGCAAAGAAAGATAGCTTTACATGTTCGTTAAATTCCTTTGTTGCTTTAAGATTCCATAATAGAGATACTGGTTGTCTTGTCTTATTGTAGCGGGAAGAAAGAAAATCGCGCTTCAGACTCTGTAACTGGGAATCATGTGTCAGATCAAACGGATGAATTTCGCCATCTGTATCCATATAGTGTTCAGGGTATTCATCTACATCGGTTGAAAGATGTGACTCCTGAAACCATACTATCTGGATGAAATTAGTAAAGATAAGCTTCCATTTAGGTAGATGGGTATTTATCCAACAGTTTGTATTGAAACTTGAAGCATACTGTTTGTCAAATCCATCATATATGCCCACATAGGGATACATCTGATCGCCAACCATAACAGAAGGGCGATACATGACTGGTACACCACTGGAATAGATAGTAGAATAATATGCTCCATTGATTTCAATTTCACTTTTAATAGCACTTATGTTAGGAATATGAATGCGATATTCAAGTCCTCTTTTTTCCGTTTTGGCACTGTTTGCTGGTTGGCGCAGTGACATGAATGTGTACATTTCTCTTGCCAGGAAATCGTCTCGTTTCGGACGTCCGTCAACTTGATTCTTGAGTTGGTAATAATAGGTATAGTGGGCTGGTGTGTAGCTGGTGAAATACTCTATTCCCCCCTTCATCAATTCGTGGAAGGCGGTCAGATTAAGTTCCAATCCCTTCCATCTCATATCATACCCCACTTCCATCTTCACATTACGGTTGGCTTCTAGTTGTGGATTTACAGGATTTTGAATCTTCGTATTGGTAATGAGCAGTCGCTTGGAAGGGTCTGAGAAATAAGCATTGAGTGCTATATAGTCGTGATAAACCAGATCTGGATATAAATAATCTGCTGATGGTAGTTTGTTTTCTACACCATAACCTATGCGAATCGTATGACTCATTTCGTGTCTTCCAGCCTGGTGATAGAGCGTATAGGCCGTCTGCAGGCGAGGTTCAAACAGCATCTTGTGTTGCAGACTATAAGAATCGGGTAGATTCATCATCATCACTTCACGAATGCCCAGAGAATTATTCCATTCATGCATGTTGCGGCGATAGCGTAACTTGGCTTCCAAATATCCAGCCTGATTTACTAGTGCTGGAATATCACTGTTTTTGCGTGGACGAATAAACTCTTCTGAAGGAAATGGTGGCCGGTTGGTGTCTACCACAGCACCATCGCCCAAATTCTTGGTATAGTTGTATGATCCTCCTAGTAAAATGCTATAATTCCAGTTTTCATTCAACAGTCCATATTTATGGGCATTCAGTTCAGAGAAAATGGTCAGAGGCCTATTGTCTATTTCATAATAAGTGTCATAGGTAGAAGGGAGGTAAGTGCCCTCATGTTCACCTTCTTCCGTACTCTGTTGCAATGGCATAACAGTACGGTTAATCACATGCTTATGGTGCTTCAGTACATCTTGGGTGTAATCGTACGAAGCTGCTAGTTCCACATCATCTATCCATGCCTTATTTAAGGTCATCTTTAGCTTACCTGAAAATGTAGCGTGCTGGTAATGTGAATTATATTTCTCGTGATAAGATTCTATTAATTCATCTGTCTTATTATTGCTGAATGAAGTGATATAACTGCTAGAAACATTCATATCGACCTTCTTGCCCCACCAGCGGCGCTGGTTATTCCAGTTCAGCTGACCTGTAATGCGATGATATGCACCACGGGCATCAGAAATATCAGCCTGTGAACGTACGATATCAAACCCAGCATAAAGAGTACCCAATTTCTCAGATAAATAGAACCCTTTGCCTAAATAGGCCAACTTATTCTGAGGATCAAATTTTGTGCGAACTTTAAGTGGACTGGCCCCTTGTTTTACATGAACATCTATGGACCCAGAACTCAGGTTGCCCTCTTTGGCAGAAGATATGCCTCGGTTAATGGTAACGCTTTGAATATGGTCTGTAGATATCGTTCTCAAATCTGTACCGGCATTGACTCTTACATTGCCTTCTCCATCAGCAGCATAATTTCCAATCACACCGCTCATCTGAATGCGCATACCGTCGTTATGCTGAGGAATACCATTAACGGTAAGCCCCATTCCAAAGGAAGAACTCAAATCAGTACCCACTTGTCTACTGTTGACTAATCCACCGTTTTGCATATTTGTATCACCCATTTTTCCCCCAGGCAATAGGGCAAAAATGTCTATCAGTGAGGTAGGCTGTATATATTCTAAGGCCTCTTGCTCGATGGTGGCCTTACTGCCAATTTTGTCTCGGTACTGAGCTGAAACTACGACCTCTTTTAGGCCCATGCTCTGTTCTTCTATGCTGACGTGTATCTGTTTTGTTCCTGGTACAAGAACAACTTCTTTCGTTTGATACCCCAAACAAGTGATCTGCAGATGAATTTTTTGTTTGATGTCAAATGAAAGAGTAAAATTACCATCTATATCAGACACCGTACTCTTACCTATTTCTCTCGCATAAATGGATGCAAAGGCTATAGCCTCTCCATTTTTGGTGTTTGTGATTCTACCCTTTATAGGAGTGCTCGCATATAAGTTGGTGCAGCACGTAAAGAGGAAGAAACACACACCAAAAAAGATAATAAAAAATCGTTTCACTTATTCAGTCTGTTTTCTATTTCTTAGAATAGTTTTTCTGACCATTTGGTACGACTACAAAATCGTTTTCACTATTATTGGTATCCTGTACATAACCATTAGAAGTTGGTCTACGCTGTACAAACTGATTTTGGAAACCGCCATACATACCTGTATCCTGTATGTAAATTACACCTTTGTCTACATTTGCAGGCAGCACTTTGTGGAACATATTGTCAATACTTGCCGTTTCCACACCATCAATAATCCATGAGGTCGGTATTACGAGATAGTCTTGCATCTGGTTGCCCCAGCTTCCTGTAACTTTCATGTTTCTAAGATTGTTCTTGACGTATGTCGTAAGGTCTGTATTACCTGTACGAAGAAGCATGATAGGTGCGTACCCTCCATATCCCCATGAGAATGCCTGGAACATAGAGTAGTTTACAATCAAATTAGGTACTTCCGGATTATCTGTTGTCATAGAATACTCGTAAGGTACATATACCTCAAAGTCTGCTCCACTCAGATCGCGTGCTGCTGGTTTTGTGCCATTTTGAGTATGGTCTATCGCAGAATGGGCTATGACTAGTGATTCTCCTGGCTGTACAAGATGGTCACGGCCATTGCCTGGAATAGTATATAGCTGACTTACCACGATAGAATCGTGAGCCAGTCTACTGCTCTTGATACCATCATCTTCGGTACAGTTATAATCGCCTGCAATGGCAAAAGAGAGTCCATCTGCATAGAGCGGGCGATTGCTTACATTGCGAATAGTAAAGTACTCTTCATAGTAATTGTTGTCCCAATCGCCATTAGATGAACAGTTGAAAAATAATTCATCCAACACGAAGGTCTTTTCCATGCTGAGTTGAAGATCTTTCAATGGAATAGAACATGAAGTGTTGGTTGAACTGAGTGTAAAGTCATCCACATGTCCATACATGGTACTTGCACCATTCACGAGGTCTTCTGCGGTAATGTTATATTGTCCTAAAGGTAGAGAGAATACGACTGTTCCAGATGCGTCAGGTGTGGCTGTAAACTTGGTAGCTGATCGCGACTCAATAGCTGTTACTGTAAATGAGGTGAAGTCTACATTGTCTTTATCGCTGATTAATTTAATCGTCATAGTGTTTAAATTCTCACTGTCATCACTAGATGTACAGGCGGTAAAAGTTAGCGTACATAACATGAGAAGTAAACACAATAAGTTCTTTACTGTTTTGGGATACATTATCGAAAAAATCATATTAATAGTTTATTTTTTTATAAATTTTTTTGCGATTGCAAAAGTACGGATATTTATACGCATTAAAAATACCTAAAAACTATGATTTTTTGTAAAGAATTCAAAGTGAAATCAATATTCAGTCATCACTAATAATGATAATATATAACTAAGTCAACCTATCATTTCTGTTGAATGATGCACTCCAAAAGTAGGGAGTGCATCATCTGTTTATTACCATTTCAATTCATCCTTCAAGATGACGCCATCGGTAGCATCTTCTGCAGTAAAAGTATTACCTTTATACTGTACGCAGAGCATAATCATTTCTTCAGAACCCGTGTTCTTGATAGCACGCTTTCCTTCAGGAGAAACTCGGATAATGCTTCCTTCAGATACAGGGATGTTTTCACCGTCTACTTGATAGAGACCTTCACCCTTGAGAATGAAGTAAAGTTCCTCATGGTTTTTATGAGTATGAAGAAAACCATTATCGTGTCCAGGAGCAAATGATTGGAATGAAAGTTCGCTGCCTGTTGTTCCCAGAGCCTGACCGATAAATACCTTGCCAGGAATCTGAATATCTCCCAATGGAAGAACATAATCTTTAATCTCGTTGAGATTGCCGACATTTACTGCTGTAAAATTCTTACCTGTTTTTGTAGTCTTTACTGATTTCATTTTCTTTATCTTTTTAATTGTTATATGTGTTAAACTCTAATTTTCGGTTGCAAAGTTATTGTGATTCAATAAATTATACAAGTAGGCACACTTTTGTAAGTCGGTTACTTTAAGGTAACTAATGTCTGAATACAAGGGAAACGCAATCATAGTTTTACATAGTTTAACATATATACTTTCTTGCAGAGCAATTTAATAGTTACTTTTGTGCAGTAATATAACAAAAAGAAAATATAGGAATGAACAGAACCGAAGTTAGAGATGCGTTATTTCCAAATTGTCCTATCCGTAATGTGCTGACTCGCATAGGTGATAAATGGTCATTATTGGTACTTTTCACGATGGAGCGCAATGGCAATCAGCGCTTCAAGGAGTTGCAGCGCAATATCCCTGATATCTCACAAAAGATGCTTACAGCTACTCTTAAAACGCTTGAAGCAGACGGATTGGTATTACGTAAAGCTTATCCGGAAGTTCCACCACGAGTAGAGTACACTTTAACAGATAAAGGTAAGAGTTTATTGCCTCATATCGATAGTCTTATTGGGTGGGCTCTTGACAATATGAATGACATTATGGAAAATAGAAAAAATTATCTCTTAAAATAAAAGGTGTGCCGATAATATGATGAAAAAAGAAAACAGACTTGAATATTATATTTCAGCCCATTTAGCTGTTTTATTAGGTGGTTTTACAGGATTGTTTGGCAAATTGGTAACCCTTAATGAAGTTGACATCGCGTGGTATCGCATGGCTTTTGCCACCATTTTTCTCATGGTAATTGCAGGAATCCCAAAGATATCAGCCACGAAATTACTCAGATTGGCCGGCGTGGGTTCTTTATTAGGACTGCATTGGATATTATTTTATGCATCCATCAAGATGTCGAATATTTCCATAGGAGTAATCTGTTATTCTCTCGTAGGATTTTGTACGGCCATCATAGAACCATGGGTATATCATAAGAAGATATCGGTTACAGAGCTATTTTATTCGATGCTCACCATGGCAGGTCTATTACTTATCTTCTCTTTCGATTCGCGTTATCGTGCAGGTATTGCAGTGGGAGCCGTCTCAGCGGTTGTAGCTTCGCTTTATGGTGTACTTAATAAGAAGGAGAGTGAGGGAGTGAAGGGTAGAACGTCATTGTTTTATCAGATGAGTGGCGGTGTTACTATTTTATCGGCTATCATACCGCTTTACCTATATTTCTTTCCAAGTACACAATCTGTTGTCGTTATACCAGAAGGAAGTAATTTGTGGTGGTTGTTAAGTTTAGCATTGTTTTGTACAGTAGGAGAGTATTTATTAGTTATCAAGTCTCTTCGCGGCTTATCTGCTTTTACCATGAACTTAAGTTTTAATCTTGAGCCCGTATACAGTATCATCATCGCCTTCCTATTTTTTGGTGAAGGTCGCGAATTAAACTTTTCCTTTTATGTCGGAATAGCATTGATTGTACTGAGTGTGATATTGCAAACGATGCGATCGAAACATAAATAGGGGAGATTGAAATCTCCCCCCCCAACAAAAACCTCCGTTAATTTCTTGCATTTCAGACGGTGTCTTACTCATCAGACAAGCCTTCGCTGTCTGCTAATTGACTCCGCCCATGTGTTTACAGTGCTTGAAATGTTAAAAATGCACTTTCTGCAGAAATTTTCTTCGATTTTCTTGACAATTTCATTTTGATACTTTATCTTTGCGATATAACAGTAAAAGATCTTGGAGTATGGAATACCTGTAGACTATTTTGCTATATGCCTTGTACATGTCGCATATCCTTCCGATTCGTGGCGTTTGACTTTTCGGTTGGTCTATCGCAATTCCAATTTTTTCTTCCCCATAGTACCTTTTTGCCTTTATACTGGATATTACCAAAATATCCTTTATAAGTTTAATTTCTTATTAACGTAAATGTTT
>OCTW011616263.1_pt1 | contig 20143 bp, 21 predicted proteins | sample 1539671 | NCBI WGS metagenome assembly OCTW01 (sample SAMN02144230, study PRJEB22623) | gut metagenome | biome: sheep rumen | host: Ovis aries | place: New Zealand
ATGATTATAATAAAAAGATGAAAAAGGAATTGAAAAAAATAATTATTGATTCATATAATAAAACTATTTTAAGAAAAATAAATAGTATTTTTAATGAGAATGTAGAAGAAAATATTAAAAATAGTATTGTTGATGAACTTAGTAAATATATTAATAAAAATTATTTAAAGCAGATAAGTGAAGGCATTGATTTTAAATTATTAGTTAAGGATACAACTTTAATTAATAATTTAAAGGAATTTGGAGAAAGATATTTATTTACTTTAAATAATTCTAGATTATTAAATGATATTGAAAAATAATTTATTGATTTAACTTATTAGTTGTGTTATATTATGTTGTATATTTTAAATGTTGTGATGGAGAATTTTATAAAAAACTTATTAATAGAGAGCTCTTGTAGGTGGAAATGGAGTAATAAATTTTATAAAATATGGCTCTTGAACTATTATATCGATATGTAGGTATAATCGTAGATAGGCGTTAACTATTTGAGTGTGTAATAGAGTTATTGCAAAATAAGGTGGTACCGCGAGTTAATCGTCCTTATATTTGTAATAACTTTTTTATTTTAGAGGAGGGATAAAAATGGAAAAAGAAAAATATTATATTACAACTGCGATTGCTTATACATCTGGAAAGCCTCATATAGGAAATACTTATGAGATTGTTTTAGCTGATGCGATTGCGAGATTTAAAAGATTACAAGGATATGATGTTTATTTTCAAACTGGTACTGATGAACATGGTATTAAGATTGAAGAGAAGGCAAATGCTGCTGGAGTTAAACCACAAGAGTTTGTTGATGAAGTAGCAGGTGAAATAAAAAGAATTTGGGATTTGATGAATACAAGTTATGATAAGTTTGTTAGAACTACTGATCCTAAACATGAAAAGGTAGTACAACATATATTTAAGAAGATGTATGATCAAGGAGATATTTATAAGGGAGAATATAGTGGTTTATATTGTACTCCTTGTGAATCATTTTGGACTGAGTCTCAACTTGTAGATGGTAAATGTCCTGATTGTGGTAGAGAAGTACAACCACAAAGTGAGGAAGCATATTTCTTTAAATTAAGTAAATATCAAAAGAGATTGGAAGATTATATTGAAGAACATCCTGATTTTATTCAACCTGTTGCTAGAAAGAATGAAATGTTAAATAATTTTATTAAACCTGGACTTCAAGATCTTTGTGTTTCAAGAACATCTTTCAAATGGGGAATTCCTGTTGACTTCGATGATAAGCATGTTGTTTATGTATGGCTTGATGCATTGACTAACTATATTACTAATATTGGTTATGATGTTGATGGTGGAAATGATATGTTTAAGAAGTTATGGCCAGCTGATCTTCATTTAATTGGTAAAGATATTATTAGATTCCATACTATTTATTGGCCTTGTTTCTTAATGAGTTTGGATATTCCTCTTCCTAAAAAGGTATTTGGGCATCCTTGGTTATTAACATCTGCTGATAAGATGAGTAAATCTAAAGGTAATGTTATTTATGCTGATGATTTAGTAGAAGAATTTGGTGTAGATGCAGTTAGATTTTATTTACTTCATGAAATTCCTTTTGCAAGTGATGGTAATATTACTCATGAGTTATTAATTGATAGAATTAATAGTGAACTTGCTAATGTACTTGGTAATTTAGTTCAAAGAACTATTTCAATGGGACATAAGTACTTTGATGGAAAAATAAGTAATAAGAAAGTAGAAGAGGATGTAGATAAGGACTTTGTTGCTGCTATAAATAGTTTAAAAGAAAAGACTTTTGAAAAAATGGATAATCTACAAGTAGCTGATGCTATGACTGAAATATTTAATGTACTTAGAGGCAGTAATAAATATATTGATGAGACTACTCCTTGGGTACTTGCTAAAGATGAGTCATTAAAAGATAGATTGGAAACAGTTTTATATAATTTATTAGAATCTATTCGTGTATGTGCATTATTATTAGAACCATTTATGCCTGATACAAGTAGTGAGATATTAAAACAAATTAATAATAATAAAGATTCTTTAGAATTATTAGCTGATAATAGTTATGATTTAGGAGAAGCTAGTCCATTATTTAAAAGAATTGATAAAGAGAAGAAGTAATTCTTCTTTTTTTGTTATAATAGGTATGGAGGGATTAATATGTTTATAGATACACATTGCCATTTATCAGTAGAAGATTATGAAGATATTGATTTAGTTATAAAAGAAAATATTGAAGCAGGAGTTAGTAAAATAATAGTTTCTGGATGTGAAGAGAAGACTATTGTTGAGGCGATTGAATTAAGTAAGAAGTATGACTGTGTTTATGTTACTATTGGGTATCATCCTGATCAAGTTGATAATGTAAATGATGAATTATTGGATAAATTAAGAGAACAATTAAATAATCCTAAGGTTGTTGGTATTGGAGAAATAGGTCTTGATTATTATTGGGTAAAAGATAACAAAGATAAGCAAATTGAGTTATTTGAGAAGCAATTAAAAATTGCTGAAGAATTAAATATGCCTGTTGTTATACATAGTAGGGAGGCTACTCAAGATACTATTGATACTTTGAAAAAATATAAAGTTATTGGAGATATACATTGTTTTAGTGGAAGTATAGAAGTTGCTAAAATATATATTTCTATGGGATATAAACTTGGAATTGGAGGAGTAGTTACTTTTAAAAATAGCAATTTATATAAAGTTGTAGAAGAAGTAGGAGTAGAGAATATCATACTTGAGACGGATGCTCCTTATTTAACTCCTGTTCCTTTTAGAGGAAAAAAGAATAGTTCTAAGTATATTCCATATGTTGCTAAAAAGATAGGAGAAATACTTGATATTAGTGTTGAAGAAGTAGGTGAAATTACTTCTAAAAATGCTAGTCAATTGTTTGACTTAGACTAATATATTATGATAAAGTATATATTAATAATAGGGGTTCTTTGAGGTGGTAAGATGAAGAGATCATATAAGTTGCAAGTTCTCTTTACTAGCATTGGTTTAATTGCGATTTGTTTAATTATTATGATACTAGTTGTTAATTTTAGTGGTAGTAAAAAAGAGGATACTAATGGAATAATTAAGAATAGTTTAACTGATGAAAATGATACGTTAAAACTTACAGGAAAGTTACCTATATCTGATTTTGTAGTTAAGACTAAAGATGTTTTGACTTTTGATGAAGGTGTAGTTGATTATGTTGGCTTTAATGTTACATCACAAGGTTATAATGGTGATTTTACTATATTTGTAGATGATTGTAATGAAGATGGGGATGAAAATATAATTGATAGTACTTATATTAAAGTAATGGTGACTGATTCTGAAAATAATCTTTTATCTTCTACTTTAAATGGTCCAGTTACTTCTTATGATGATTTAAAAGTATATAAAGATAAATCAGATAAAAAGATTGCATTTATTGATTCAATAAATAGTGGAACACAAAAAGAATATATAGTAAAGACTTGGGTTAGTAATTCAATGCTTGCTGATCCAAATAAAAGTTATTGTTTAAAAGTTAGTGTGGAGTAGTGATAATATGGATGAAAAAGAAAAAATATCAAAACAAGTATTTATAATTATTGGAATAATAAGTATTATTATTTTGGCTATTATAGTAGCAGCTGTTGTTATTAATGCTAATACAAAGCCTGAGGTTATTAAAGAAACTAAGGAAGGTGCAGATATTACATTAAATTATGCTGGTGAAAGTAGTGGACTTGCTCTTACTGATATGAAAGCTACTAAAGATGATGTTGGTATGAAAGTAGATAGTGCTGATTCAGTATTTAATTTTACTGTTAATACTGACTTAATAGAAGCAGATAAGGCTAGTTATGAAATATTTGTTACTAAAAATAAAAAAGATTGTAATATTAATGATGAATATTTGAAAGTATATTTAGAGAAAGAGTCTGATGGTACTTTTAATAAAGTTATAGATCCAATGACATATAAAGCTTTGACTAAGAAAGATGAAATGGGAGTTAAGAAAGGATCTATGGTTCTATTTAAGGATAATGTTAATGAATCTAAAGCAATTAACTATCGTTTAAAGATGTGGCTAAGTGATAAATATACTCCAAAAGAGGGAGAAAAAGTAAATTGTTCTATTGAATTAGGCATTGTTGGAGAAGCTAAATAGAGTGTGTAAAGCACTCTTTTTTTTGTTACAAAAAATAGTTTTTTTTAAAATAACATATTATAATGTATTTAAAGGTAGGTGATAAAATGAGTAAAGTTGTACATAAAAGAAAAAAACATATTAAGAATGCTTTTTATATATCTCATTTTATGGCCAAGGCCTTTTTAATGGCAGTATTTGGGATTATGACAATAGTGTGCTTAATATTTGTAGTATACTTTGGTGATTTAATTATTAATATGAATAAAGGGGAATATAAATATCCATTGTTTGGAGCATATGTTATTGTTTCTCCTAGTATGGTTCCTACAATTAATGTAGGTGATGGTATTGTTGTTAAAAGAAGTGATATCAATGAATTATCTATTGGAGATATAATTACTTTTTCTTCTAGTGATGTAAGATATTCAGGTCTTACTATTACACATAGAATTGTTAGTAAACAATATACTAAAGAAGGAGATTTGGTATATCGTACTAAGGGAGATAATAATCTTAATGAAGATCAAGCTGCTGTATTAACTGATAATATTTATGGTAGGGTTATTTTTAAATTACCTAAAATTGGATATATCCAACAGTTTTTTGCTAAGCCAATTAATTTTATTATTGTTTTTGTTGGAGTAGTGTCTTTAGTATTAATTTATGATGGATGTAGATTAGCTTATATGATGGGTAAGAAAGCTTAAGCTTTCTTTTTTTTATTGTTTTTAATATAATATGTGTGTGGTGATAATATGGAAAAATATTCTGTTAAGTTTAAAAAAAAGTTTGGACAAAACTTTTTAAAAGAGACCAATACTGTTAAGAAAATAGTAGATGTTAGTTTAGTTGATGATAAATCTTTAGTAATAGAAGTTGGTCCAGGTGGTGCTATTATGACTAGAGAATTAGCTAATAGAGCTAAACAAGTAATAGCTTATGAAATAGATAAAGACTTAGAAGATGAATTATATTCTAAATTAGCTGATTACAATAATGTTAAAATTATATTTAAAGATTTTTTAGATTCTAATATAAATGATGATTTAAAAGAATATAAGTATGATAATCTATATTTTTGTAGTAATGTTCCGTATTATATTACAACGCCTATTATTATGAAGTTGATTGATTCTAAACTTAAGTTTAAAAAGATTGTTATGATGGTTCAAAAAGAAGTTGGGGATAGATTTTCTAGTAAATGTGGAAATAAGAATTATGGGTCTATTACTGTACTTTTAAATTATTTCTATGATGTTAAGAAAGAGTTTTATGTTTCACGTAAACAGTTTGTTCCGGAACCAAATGTTGATAGTGTTATTATTTCGTTTACTGAAAAAGATAATAAGTTAGAATTATGTGACTTTGATTTTTTTCAAAAAATAGTGCGTGATAGTTTTCAATTTAGAAGAAAGACGATTAGAAATAATTTAAAGAAGTATGATTTGAATGTTGTTGAAAAAGTATTAAATGAACATAAGTTTGATTTAAATGTTCGTAGTGAGATGCTTCCTTTAGAAGTATTTGTTGATATTTCAAATGAATTATATAGGACTAATAATTAAAAAATGTTGCATTTTGCTGATTATTATTATAAAATTGATTTAGAAGTAATTATACTTTAAGAGGGAGGAATTCATTATGGAAATTACATCTGTTAATGTACGTAAAATCGATAAGGAAGGTTCACGTATGAAAGGTATAGCATCAGTATTGTTAGATGATAGTTTTGCTGTACATGATATTCGTATTATTGAGGGAGATAACGGTCTATTTATAGCAATGCCTAGCCGAAAGACAGCTACAGGTGGATACCGTGATATTGCTCACCCAATTAATCCTGAAGTTCGTTCTATGTTTGAAGATGCTATTCTAAAAGCATATGATGAAGCTGAAGATGAAGTTAAGGAAGAAGAATAAGATGCTAGATGGCATCTTTTTTTGTATAATAATGTAAATATACTTAATTTTACACATTCATAACCTTGTTTGTATTGTATAATATAAGTTGAAAAGGTAGGTGAAAGTGATGGCGAAAAAGAAGAATAAGACTAAAAGAAAATTGCGTTTCTTTTCTCTTGGATTATTATCAATTATAACTATTATTGCGATTACTTTTACCTTAGGTAAATATTGGATTGAGATATATGAGAAGTATCAACAAAAGAAAGCTTTGGAAAAACAATTAATTGAATTGCAGGAAAGGGAATTACAACTAAAAGTGGATGCTGATAAATTACAAGATCCAGATTATATAGCAAGATATGCAAGAGAGAAATATTTATATTCTAAAGATGGAGAATTTATTATTAAAATACCGGAAGAATAATATATTTCTTCTTTTTTTATGTTATAATAATAAATAGTTAAAAAGGAGGTTATTATGTCATATTTAGAGAAAAGTTTCAAATTTAATGATGGCGATGTTATTGTTATTGGTTGTAGTACTGGACCAGATTCTATGGCTTTAGTAGATATGCTGGAAAAGATTAGAGATAAATATCATTTATCATTAATTATATGTCATGTTAATCATAATCTTAGAAAACAAAGTATAGAAGAAGAAGCTTTTATAAAAAAATATTGTGAAGAACATAATATATTATTAGAAACTATGACTATTGAAGAGTATGGTGATGATAATTTCCATAATGAGGCTCATAATATTAGATATAAATTCTTTGATAATATAGTTAATAAATATAAAGCTAATTATTTGATGACTGCTCATCATGGTGATGATTTAATGGAAACAGTGTTAATGAAGATAGTTAGAGGTTCTAATATACTTGGATATAGTGGCTTTAGAAAAATAATAGATAATGGAAATTATAAAGTTGTAAGACCTTTGATTGAACTTACTAAGAAGCAATTAGAAGAGTATGATAAAGAAAATAATGTTAAGTATTATATAGATGAGTCTAATGATAAAGATAAATATACTAGGAATAGATATCGTAAATATATTTTACCTTTCTTGAAGAGTGAAGACAAAAATGTTCATTTGAAGTTTTATAAGTTTAGTAAGACATTACAAGAAGCTGATAGTTATCTTATTAAACAAAGGGATAAAGCTCTTAAAAGAGTAGTAGAAGATGGTCGTATTAATATAGATAAGTTTAATGAAGAAGATATTTATATTAAGAAAGAAATCTTATATTATATTTTGAATGAGTTTTATACTGATGATTTAATTTTACTTAATGATAAGCATATTGAATTACTATTTGATTTAATTAATAATAAAAAAGCTAATTCTTTTGTTAATTTACCAAATGAAGTTGTTGCTTATAAGAGTTATAATATGATAGAATTAAAACGTGAAACGGAAGTTATTTCATCTTATGAAGTAGAATTTGATAACTATGTTTCATTACCTAATAATCATGTTATAAAAAGAATTGATGATACTGCGGATAATAGTAATTTTATTTGTAGGTTGAAAAGTAGTGAAATTGCATTACCTTTGATTGTTAGAACACGTAGGTTAGGTGATAAGGTTAGAGTAAAGAATCTTAATGGATCTAGAAAAGTAAAAGATATTTTTATTGATAAGAAAATTGCTTTAAGTAAAAGAGATTCATGGCCTATTGTTGTTGATTCTAAAAATAATGTAGTTTGGATACCTGGTGTTATTAAATCTCAATTTGACAAAAAGAAAACTGATGATTATGATATTGTACTTAAGTACGAATAAGGAGGAAAGTGCGTGAATAAGAATAAAATAGATATGAAAGCTATTAGAAAAGGAATATTACCTTATGTATTTTTAGTAGTAATTATGTTAGGTATACTCTTTGTATATAAAGTAGCAGATCAAACAGTAAATAAGCTTACTTATAATGAATTTGTAGAAAAGCTTGATAAAGGAGAAATTAAGACTTTAAATATTACTACTCATGGTAGTGCTTATACTTATGAGGTAGAAGGTACTTTAAAGGATTATAAGAAAAATGAAACCTTTACTGCTAAGTTACCTCTTAGTGAATCAGTTATGAAGAAGATTGTTCAAGCTAGTGATGAACAAAACTTTAAGATTAACGTAAAAAGAGATCCTGAATCTAGTTCATTATTATTAATATTAGTACAAGTTGTTCCTTTACTATTATTATTAGTATTTGTATTCTGGTTCTTTAATAAACAAATGGCTGGTAATAAGAGTAGCTTAGATTTTGGTAAAAGTAGAGCTAGATTAAATAGTGATGATAATAAGGTTACATTTAAAGATGTAGCTGGTTTAAAAGAAGAAAAGGAAGAAGTAAAAGAATTAATAGATTTCTTAAAAAATCCTAAGAAATTCCAAAAACTAGGTGCTAGAATACCTAAAGGTGTTTTATTAATGGGGCCACCAGGTACAGGTAAAACTTTACTTGCTAAAGCTGTAGCTGGAGAAGCTGATGTTCCATTCTATTTCATCAGTGGTTCTGACTTTGTTGAGTTATTTGTTGGTGTCGGTGCAAGCCGTGTTCGTGATATGTTCCAACAAGCTAAGAGAAATGCTCCATGTTTAATATTTATTGATGAAATTGATGCAGTTGGTCGTCAAAGAGGTACTGGTCTAGGTGGAGGACATGATGAACGTGAGCAAACACTTAACCAATTACTTACTGAAATGGATGGATTTGGTGCTAATGAAGGAATAATTATTATTGCTGCTACTAATAGACCTGATGTTTTAGACCCAGCACTTCTTCGTCCAGGAAGATTCGATAGACAAGTTACTGTTAATTTACCAGATGTAAGAGGTCGTGAAGAAATACTTGCTGTACATGCTAGAAACAAGACTTTAGCTGATGGCATTACATTAAAGAATTTAGCAAAACGTACTCCAGGATTTAGTGGAGCAGATCTTGAAAACTTACTTAATGAAGCAGCTTTACTTGCTGTTAGACGTGATAAAAATGAAATTAGTATGAGTGAAATTGATGAAGCTACTGATAGAGTTCTTATGGGACCTGCTAAGACTTCTCATAAATATAGTGAGAATGATCGTAAATTAGTTGCTTATCATGAAGCTGGACATGCTGTTATTGGTATTAAATTAAAGAATGCATCTGATGTTCAAAAGGTTACTATTATTCCTCGTGGATCTGCTGGTGGATATAATATGATGGTTCCAACAGAAGAAAAATTATGTTCTACTAAAGCTGATTTATTAGAACAAATTACAGGTTTACTTGGTGGTAGAACTGCTGAAGAGGTTACTTTTGGAGAAATTACAACTGGTGCTCATAATGACTTTGAAAAAGCTACTAAGATAGCGAGAGCTATGGTTACTGAATATGGTATGAGTGATTTAGGACCACTTCAATTTGAGCAACAATCAGGTAGTGTATTCTTAGGAAGAGATTATAATAAACCTCAACATTTCTCAAATGAAGTTGCTAATGAGATTGATATGGAAATGAGAAAAATCATTAATGATTGTCATCAACATGCAACTGAAATTATTAAGAAGAATAAGTCTTTATTGAAACTTATTGCTGAAGCATTACTTGAATATGAGACTTTAACTAAAGAACAAATTGATTATTTAGTTGAGCATAAAGAAATGCCAAAAGAAGATGATGATAATTTAGAAGCTATGTCTATTACAAAATTAAAAGAACTTGCTAAAAAGAAGGGTATAGAAAATTATCAGGACATGAATAAAGCTGAATTATTAAAGGAATTAGATGTTTAATCTAGTCCTTTTTTTCTTGAAAAATAATAAAAATGTATTATAATATAGCTAAAGGAGTGAGGAGTTATGGCTAAAAAAATAGCTGACAAAGAAAATTTAAACAAATTAAAAGAAAAAGGAACTGGATTTTTTGCTGAATTTAAAGAGTTCGTAATGCGTGGAAATGTTATGGATATGGCTATCGGTGTTATCATTGGTAATGCTTTTGCTGGTATCGTTACAGCATTAACTACTGACTTTATTAATCCATTAATTAATGGAATTGGTGGTGCTGAAGTTGGTGGTACTATTAAAATCTATGGTGGACAAGTAATTAAATATGGAGATTTCATTACTTCAGTAATCAATTTCTTAATTATGGCTTTTGTTTTATTTATTATGTTAAAAGCTGTTAATAAAGTAATGTCTATCGGAAAGAAAGAAAAGGAAGAAGAAGAAGCTGTTGTAAAAACTGATGAAGCTAAATTATTAGAAGAAATAAGAGATTTATTAAAAAAGCAAAAATAATTAGTTAAGGTTCCTATTGGAACCTTTTTTCTTGGAGAGGAGAATAATATGGAATGGTATATAGGTGATGTTAAAATTGATAATCAAATAGTTTTAGCACCTATGGCTGGTGTTTGTAATTCGGCTTTTAGAAGAATATGCAAGGAATTTGGCTGTGGTTTAATATATGCTGAAATGGTTAGTGATAAAGCTATTACTTTTAATAATCAAAAGACTATTGATATGCTTTATATGACAGAAGAGGAAAGGCCAATTGTCCAACAAATATTTGGTAGTGATAAAGATTCTTTTGTTGAAGCAGCTAAATATATATATGCTAATATGCATCCTGATATAATTGATATTAATATGGGATGTCCTGTACCTAAGGTAGCAGTTCGGGCACAAGCTGGTAGTGCTTTATTAAAAGATCCAAATAAAATTTATGACATAGTTAAAGCCGTAGTTGATGCTGTACCTATTCCAGTTACAGTTAAAATTAGAAGTGGATGGGATCAAAAGCATATTAATGCAGTAGAAGTGGCTAAAACAGTTGAAAGAGCAGGTGCTAAAGCTATTTGTGTTCATCCTAGAACTAGAAGTCAAGGATATAGCGGAAAAGCTGATTGGAATATTATTAAAGAAGTTGTAGAAAATGTTAATATTCCAGTTATTGGAAATGGTGATATTAAAACTCCTGAAGATGTAGTTAGAATGCTTGATGAGACTCATTGTTCAGCGGTTATGATAGGTCGTGGTGTATTAGGAAATCCTTGGTTAATAAGAAATAGTATTAATAAATTAGAAAATAAAGAAGCTATTAATATCTCTATAGAAGATAGAGTTAATCTTTGTCTTAAACATTTAAAATATTTGCAGGACTTGAAATCTGAGCATATAGCTTGTTTAGAAATTAGAAATCATATAGCTTGGTATTTTAAAGGTATTTCTGGTAGCAATGTATTAAAAAATAAAATCTATCAATGTAATAATATTCATGATATAATCAAAATATTGAATGAGTTTAAGGAGGTTAATACTGGTGCCAAGGAAAAAGAAAATTGAAGAAGTAGAAGAAGTTAAAGAAGAAAAACCTGAATTAAAAGAGTTTAAAGTAACTGATTCTATAGAAGCATTTAATAAGAAAAGTGTGGAGAAACGAAAACGTAAGGCCGTTTTCATCGAAAGATTTTTGGCCTTTTTTATAGATACATTAATTATTAGTTTTGCTTGTTCTATAATTGCTGTTCCATTTGTTAATACTAATCATTTAGCGGAATTACAGGATGAGAAAGAAAAAATATCAAGAGATGTAACTGAATTATCTACTAGTACAAAAGATACTAAAGAATTAATTACCAAGATGAAAAATAAAATGCAAGAACTTGGTGAGTTATCTTTTGAAATTAGTAGAACGGAAGGTGCTGTTTCATTAATAATTATAATTGCAGAATTATTATATTTTGTTGTTTACCAATTAATTAGAGATGGTCAAACTCTTGGAAAAAAATTATTAAAAATAAGAGTAAAGTCTACTATTGATGATAAGCTAACTTCTAACCAATTATTATTTAGATCTTTAATTATTAATAGTATTTTATTTAATATTATTGAATTTGCATTTATGGTATTCTCAAATAAATATGTTTATTGGCCATCTATTGTTATATTTAATTTTGTTCAAAATTTAATTCTAATGATTTGTGGACTAATGGTAATGTTTAGACAAGATGGTAGAGGATTACATGATGTTATTTGTAAGACTGAGGTAATTAAAGAATAATGAAGTATTTTATAGGAGTATTACCAATATTAATATTCTTAATAATATTTATATTTTTAGATTGTAAAAGTATTAAAAAGAATAAAGTTTTAGATTATATATTTTTGTTTATTCTAGGGTGTCTTGCTTGTTATATTACAAATAAGATTGAGAATAAAGTAGGTGGATATTTTCCTAGAATGATTAATATGACATGGTGGATGGTATGTATTTATGCTGTTTTTGGTGTTAGTTTATTTGAAGAAGGTTTTAAATGGTTTTTTACAATCATTATGAGTTTTAAAGAAAAATTAAGTAAAATTAATCTTATTACATATAGTGTAATTTGTTCATTAGGATTTGCTTTTTTTGAAAGTATTGTTTATTATATAGCATATTCAGATGTTAATGGGGCTTTGGGCCGAATGTTTTCATCTGTTCCTAGTCATGTTTGTTTTGCAGTTATTATGGGATTATTATTGTGGTATTGTTATAATAGTAAGGGTATAAAGAAAATACTATTATTGATATTATCTTGTTTAATTCCAATATTTGTACATGCATTATATAATGTGTTTTTATATAAGGGAATAGCTAGTTTATATATTTATAATCTTATAGTATTAGTTATTCTTGAATTAAGTTGTATTATAATAGTTTTTAAAAGTATGAAGGAGTGATATTATGGAACGTGAGTTTAGTGAACAAGAATTAGTTAGAAGAGAGAAACTTACTAAATTTAATGAACTAGGAATAGATCCTTTTGGACAAAGATTTGATAGAGATAGTTTTGCTGCTGATATAAAAGAAAAATATAAAGATGTAGCAAATGAAGAATTTGAAAAGATGGATGATACTGCTACTGTAGCTGGTAGAATTATGTTTATTAGAAAGATGGGAAAAGCTTCATTCTTTACTATTAAAGATAAAACTGGACCTATTCAAATATATATTTCTATCAATGATGTAGGAGAAGATACATATACTCTATTTAAGAGTGCAGATATTGGTGATATAGTTGGTATTCATGGAAAAATTATGAAGACTAAAACTGGTGAAGTTACTATTAAATGTTTAGAATATACTCATTTATGTAAGGCTTTAAAACCTTTACCAGAAAAATTCCATGGTTTAACTGATAAAGAAGAAAGATATAGAAGACGTTATGTTGATTTAATAATGAATGATGATGCTAAAAGAGTTGCTTTCTTAAGACCAAAGATTATTCGTTGTATTCAAAATTATATGGATAATCAAGGCTTTACTGAAGTTGAGACTCCAGTATTATCAACTCTTCTTACAGGAGCTAGTGCTAGACCATTTGTTACTCATCATAATGCTCAAGACTTAGATATGTATTTAAGAATTGCATTAGAGCTTCATCTAAAAAGACTTTTAGTTGGTGGTATGGAAGCTGTTTATGAAATTGGAAGAGTATTTAGAAATGAAGGTATGGATTTAAAACATAATCCAGAATTTACTTTAATGGAAGCTTATCTTGCCTTTAGCAATCTTGAAGGAATGATGGATCTTACTGAAGGTATGTTTACTAAGATTGCTGAAGAAGTAATTGGAAAGACTACTTATAATTGGAATGGACATGAAATTTCATTAAAGGGTCCATGGAAGAGAGTTAGTATGACTGATGCTATTAAAGAAAAGACTGGTATTGATTTCAAGGCTATTGATTCATTAGATGAATGTTTAAAGTTAGCTGAGGAACATGGTATTGAATTAGAAGAACATGAAAAAGCTTATGGTCATATAATTAATAAATTCTTTGAGAAATATGTTGAGGAGACTTTGATTCAACCAACATTCTTATATGGACATCCAATTGAGATTTCTCCATTAACAAAGAAAAATCCAGAAGATCCAAGATTTGTTGATAGATTTGAATTATTCATTGATGGAAAAGAATTTGCTAATGCATATACTGAGTTAAATGATCCAATTGATCAATTAGAAAGATTTGAAGCTCAAGAAGCTGAAAAGAATTTAGGAAATGAAGAAGCAAATGATATTGATATGGACTTTGTTGAAGCATTAGAATATGGTATGCCTCCTGCTGGTGGTATTGGATATGGAATAGATCGTTTAGTAATGTTCTTTACTGAACAAGAATCAATTAGGGATGTTATACTATTCCCATTAATGAAGCCAATTGATAAAGATTAAGAGATTCAATTAAATAAATTGAATCTTTTTTTTGAAAAAAATATGAAAAATTAGTGTAAAGACTTGTAAAGTTTTTTTTATCTCGTTATAATTAATATGGGAGGTTAATTATGAAAAAACATAGTGTAATCAAAGTCGTTCTTATCACTATCTTAGTAATGTTATTACTTACTTGGGTTTTTCCATCTGCTGTTTTCTCAAGTGCTTATACTGATCAAGGACGCATGCAAATGGGACTATTTGATTTATTCAATTATCCATTAACAGCTTTGTCTTATTTTGGATATATTGCATTATTTGTAGTTCTTATTGGTGGTTTTTATGGAATTTTATATAAAATTCCTGCTTATCGTACATTCTTAGATAGAATTGTTGCGAAATTTGTTGGAAAGGAAAAATTTGTTGTATCAGTAATGATTATTTTATTAGCAGCATTAACTTCAGTTTGTGGATTACAAATTGGAATGTTTGTGTTCTTCCCATTCTTAGCTGCAATCATCTTATTAATGGGATATGATAAGATTACTGTTGCTTTAACATTAGTTGGAGGAACTGCTGTTGGTCTAGCTGGTACTACTTATGCATATGCTAATATTTCTGGTTTAATAGAAAACTTATCATTAACTAATACTTATCAACTTGGTGTTAGAGTAATTATCTTATTAGCTGGTATTGTTATTGTTATATTCAATACAATTTTACATATGAATAAAGTTGGCAAGAAAGATATGAAGGTAGAGAAAGTTACAGTTAAAAAAGCAGAAGTAAAAGAAGAAGTGGTAGAAGTAAAAGCAGAAGCAGAAGAAAAGAAAACTACTGCTAAAAAGACTACTACTAAAAAGAGTACTACTAAGAAAGGTACTACTAAGAAGAGTACTACTAAGAAGAGTACATCTAAAACTGGAACTAAAAAATCTACTAGAGGAAAGAGTGCTAATAAAGCTGCTTTAAAAGATGAAGATATCATTGTTGTAAAAGCAGATGAAAGTACAAAAGATGAAGGATTAGTTCCTACTATCGTTAATTCAACTCATAAGATTTGGCCTTTAGTTTGTGGATTTATCTTACTATTCTTAATTGTTGTTCTAGCATTTATGCCTTGGGATGATAATGGATGGAAAATTAAATTCTTCTCTAAAGCTACTGAAGCTGTAGTTGGATTCAAAGTATTTGGATTTGAAATATTTGGAAAATTACTTGGAGGAATTAATAGTTTTGGTGGATGGAGTATAACTGATTTATATGCTGTATTAGGTGTTATAATTTTAGTTTTAGCTTTCATTTATAAGTTAAGTGTAAATGATATTTTAGAAGGATTTGCTAATGGAGCTAAAAAGGCTTTATTACCAGCTGCTGTCGTTGTATTAATTTATACTGTATTAGTATTATGTACATGGCATCCATTCCAATTATTCTTATATAAGAATATTCTTGGATTAACTAAAGAATTAAATGTATTTACTACTACTGTAGCTGCATTCTTAGCATCATTATTTAATGTAGATGCTGCTTATGTATTCCAAAGTATAGTTCCATATCATGCATCATTATTAACAGATGCATCTACTAAAGTAACTTCATTAATGGCTATTATATATCAATCTATGTATGGAGCTTCTGTATTAGTGTTACCTACAAGTGTAATCTTAATGCCAGTACTTGCTTGGTTAGGTGTTGGTTATAAAGAATGGTTAGGTAAAGTATGGAAACTATTCATTGAGTTATTTGCTATATTATTAATTATATCCATAATTTTAGCAATAATTTAATAATAAAAAGAGACTTATGTGTCTCTTTTTTTTGTTTTGTGGTATACTACTAGCAGGTGGTGATAGAATGAAATTATACAATACATTGAGTAGGCAAGTAGAAGAATTTAAGCCTCATGAAGAAGGAAAGGTTAAATTTTATACTTGTGGACCTACAGTATATCATTATGCTCATATTGGTAATATTAGAAACTATATTGGGCATGATATTTTGGATAAGACATTAAGATATTTAGGCTATGAGGTTACTCGATGTATGAATATCACTGATGTTGGTCATTTAACTAGTGATTCTGATTCTGGAGAAGATAAGATGAGTCTTGCTAGTAAGAGAGAGCATAAGAGTGCTATGGAAATTGCTGATTTCTATACTAAAGCATTTTTTGATGATTTTTTAAAAGTTAACTGTAAGAAGCCAGAAATTGTTAGTCCAGCTACTTCTAATATTGATATGTATATTAAAATGATAGAGAAATTAATAGCTGAAGAATATGCTTATATTTCTGGTGGTAATGTTTATTTTGATATTAGTAAGCTAGATGACTATTATGTATTAACAAATCATCAAGAAGATCAAATGGTAGTAGGAGCAAGAGAAGGTGTAGAAGAAGACGATAATAAACGTAATCAAGCAGACTTTGCTTTATGGTTTACTACTAGTAAATTTGAGAATCATGAATTATTATGGGATTCTCCTTGGGGTAAGGGATATCCTGGTTGGCATATAGAATGCTCAGGTATTTCTATTAAGTATCTTGGAGAATACTTAGATATACATGGTGGTGGAGTTGATAATATTTTTCCACATCATACTAATGAGATTGCTCAAAGTGAAGCATATTTGGGACATACTTGGTGTCATTATTGGTTCCATAATGAACATTTACTTGATGAGTCTGGTAAAATGAGTAAATCTAAAGGTGGTATTCTTACTGTTTCAGTATTAGAAGAAAAGGGATATGATCCTTTAGCATTTAGATTTATGTGTTTAGGATCTCATTATCGTAGACAATTAGTCTTTTCATATGATGCTTTAGATCAAGCACAAAAGACTTTAAATAAACTTAGAAACAAAGTTAATAATATAGTAGTAGAGGGAGAAGTAGACTCTGCTAAGTTTGATTTATATAATGCTAAGTTTGTTAAAGAACTTGAAAATGATTTAAATACTGCTAATAGTTTATCAGTACTATATGAAGTATTAAAAGACAAAGAATTAAATGGTGCTACTAAGTTAGAGTTAATTAAAAGTTTTGATAAAGTATTTGATTTAAATTTAGTTAAAGAAGCAAATAGTGTTGATAGCGACTTAGAATCTTATATTTTAGAAAAAATAGAGGAGAGAAAAGAAGCAAAAGCTAATAAAGATTATGCTCTAGCAGATTCTATACGTGATGAGTTGGTAGCTAAAGGTATTAAGTTAATTGATACTAAAGATGGTACTACATATGAGTTAATATAAGAATTAGTTTTTCTAATTCTTTTTTTATGTTATAATATGCTTGGTGATTTTATGACTACTAAAGAAATTAATGTTTTAGTACTTGCTTATGTAGGAGATGCTATATATGAAGAATATATTCGTAAATATTTAGTTAGTACTGGTATTAGTAATGTTAATGATTTACAAAAGATGAGTATTAAATATGTAAGTGCTAATGGGCAAGCTAAGTATTTAACTGAGATGATTGAAAATGATTTTTTGACAGAAGAGGAAATTAGTATCTTTAAAAGAGCAAGAAATTATAAAACTACATCTCATCCTAAGAGTTGTGATATTATTACATATAAATATGCAACTGGATTAGAAGCAGTTATTGGTTATCTAGAGTTAGAAAATAATAGAGAAAGGATTAATGAAATAATTAATTTCATTATTAATAGATAGTATGTTAGTTTATGGAAGAAATGTATCTCGTGATTTGTTAAAAAAGAAAAAAAAGATTAAAAAAGTAATTTTACAGGATAATTTTGATGACAAAGATTTAATTTCTCTTATAGAAAAGAATGGATTAGTACCACAATATAAGTCAAAAAGAGAAATTGATCGTTTGGCAAATGGAGTACATCAAGGTATAATTCTAGATATTCCGGATTATCAATATAAATCATTAGATGAAGTTGTTTCTAATAGTAGTTTTTTAGTTATATTAGATCATTTAGAAGATCCACATAATTTAGGAGCTATTATTAGAACTTGCGAAGCGGCAGGGGTAGATGGAATAATACTTCCAAAAGATAGGCAAGTGCAAATCAATAGTACTGTTATGAAAACTAGTGTTGGTACACTTGATAATGTTAATATTGCTAGTGTGGTTAACATTAGTAACACAATAGATAGATTGAAAGATGAGGGATTTTGGATAGTTGGAACAGCATTAGAGAATAGTGTTGATTATAGAGAAATCGACTATTCTGGGAAAATTGCGCTTATAATTGGAAATGAAGGGTCAGGAATGACAAATTTGGTTACTAAAAAGTGTGATTTCATTGCAAAAATTCCAATGTATGGCACTACAAATAGTTTAAATGCTAGTGTAGCAGCTGGTATTATGATTTATGAGGTAATCCGTAATAGAAAGTAGGTATTATGGATTATAAAAATATAAATGATTATGAAACTATTTATATGATAAGAGAACACAATGATTATTATTTAGATATTTTATTAAAGAAGTATATGCCTTTAATAAAAAGTACTGCTCATAATTTTCATGAAAGATTTAGTTTTTTGCATACCGATTATAATGAGTTAGTTGAAGAAGGCAGTTTATCATTTTATAAAGCAGTTGAATCATATAATGATAATCATGATGTTAAATTTGCTACATATTTAAAGAGTGTTCTTGATAAAAGATATGTTTCTTATTTTCGAACTTTAGGAGCTAGAAAAAATTGTATTGAATATGTAGATATTGATAGTATTTCTTTAGATATTAAATATAGTTGTAATTATGTTGAAGAGGAAATGAACTTAAAAGAGTTATATGATAAATGTTTGAAGATAAAAGGAAATTTAGGTTTAATAGATAGTTGTATTTTTGAATTGACTTATAATGGATTTAAGCCTTTGGAAATTTCCAAGCTATTAGATATGTCTATAAACAATATAAGATCTAGACAATATAGGATACGTAAAAAATTAAAAGAGATAACTTTATAAGTTGTCTTTTTTTTATAATTATTATAAAATTATAATAGGTGGTAGTATATGGACGATATGAGAGAAGGATTGTCTACTACTTTGTATGATTGGGTAGGACAGGATACAGAGTATGGGACTAAGAGTGAAGAACAATTAAAAGAAGTATTTATAAATCTTGATAAAGCTTTGAAGTATATTCATAATCATGGATATTATATTGTTAGTTTTGACCCAAGAGAGATTGAGCTATTAGATGGGGAAGTCAATCAAGTTAAGTTTAATAAAATTATGCCACTACCTGTTGCTTATAATGAGAGCAATGAGAAGAAAAAAGAAGATATATTTTTATCAGCATGTTTACAAATTGGTCTATATACACATACATTAAATTATTTAAACGTTGATTTTTTAAAAGATAATTTTGATGCTTTTGCTTCTAATATGCCAGCTGATGATGTTCCATATTATCGTGGTGTTATTGAAAGAGGAGCTTCTGTTTATTTATGTGAATTTTTAAATGAGAAAAGTGTTAGAGATCTAAAGAAATTAGAACAGGAATTAGGAGAAGAAGCAGATGTTTCTCAAGTTATTAATCCTGATAGTATAGATGATACTAATGAAGATATTAATAATAGAATATATAAACAAATAAGTGGATTAAGAGAAAGTGCTTTTATTAGTTACTTTACTTATCCAATTATTGTATTTGTTATTGCAATGATATTTTTTGTTATTTGTATGATTATATTAAATAGTTAAATTTGTTGACATTTCTAAGGGTTTGTGCTATTTTAATGGTGTAAGCACTTGGAAGTGTTTTTATTTTGAAAAAAAATAGGGAATAGGTGAAGCAAATGGCTGAAGTTAGAAAGAAACAAACAGTAAAGAAATACAACATTGATGAAATGATTGAAGAACAAGACAAGAAGAAAAAGAAAAAAGAAGTGAAAAAGAAAGAGACTAAGAAAGAAACAAAAAAAGAAGTAAA
>OCTW013371414.1_pt1 | contig 20141 bp, 20 predicted proteins | sample 1539671 | NCBI WGS metagenome assembly OCTW01 (sample SAMN02144230, study PRJEB22623) | gut metagenome | biome: sheep rumen | host: Ovis aries | place: New Zealand
GTGGAGAAAGTACCGCTACTTGATATTGAAAACGAGACAGGCAGAATCAATTTGTTTGATTACCTGAAGAAGGAATAGCAGTCTTGTCGCCGAGGTCTGGACCTTCATGCCGGTATCATCCTGCGGAAAAACACGTTGGGTATGGCCACGCCAAGGGCTATGAAGAGAATGATGTAGTCGCTGGGACAGGTACTTGGGTATGACGGCTGCTATGACTCAGGTACCTCTGTCCCCACGGCTATTAGGATTGATCTTTGACATAGTGGCACAAAAAGGAAGCGGAAAAGTTTGGCAGTATCGATTATTTGTTGTATCTTTGCACTCAGTTAATAACTGATTAAGTCTAAGGTATGACAAACGACATAGCATCAGAACTGGCGAAACTCCATGAGTTGAGGGGAGCAGAATACTCCCGGCAGGTAGAGGCAATAGCAATGCGCAAAGAGTTTCATTCGCTAGAAACAGACAAGGACATTTACACTACAGGAGGCGAGAAAAGCGATGACTACCAGAACCTACTGATAGCAGCCCGAAAGGCCGTGGAGTTCGGGTATAGGGTGTTTATACTGCCCAACCCATTAAGAACGCGTACGCCGGACTTTATATTGGAAAAGAAGGGCACCTTTAGGGCATACGATTTGAAAACTGTTTTCGGCAAGGGGTCTGTAGGTACCAACCTGCTTGACTCCATAGGGCAGTGTAACCGTATCCTGCTCAATATGCAGTCGGTATATAGCACCCGAATCCTGTTGTCGGACATAAAACGATACTTTGACACCAATAAGGATGCAACAGAGGTGTTGATTTTTAAGGGGCTTAAGCGTATATCGATACACCGCTTTATATTCGACAACCCGTCATACTACCGACTGTTCAAGAAAATGTATGAAAAATAGAAAAAGCCACCATGAAGGCAGCTTTCTCAAATTGGAGTAGTGTCGGTTCTGGCTTGCTCCCCTCGGAATTCCTTAACTCGTAAGAAGGTTTACCGGATAGTCAACCATGAAAATTGACGTTGCAAAGATAGGAACTTTTTCTGAGACTTCCAAATTATTTGAGAGAAATCTTTCTTTCAATAGTTATTTTGTGCCACAATCGTCATAACGTGAATATAAAAAGACAAAAAAGTAAAATAGAAGGAATATGGACAAAGAACAGAAGAAACATATCGTATGGCATGGCGACGTGGTGATGAAGCAGTTCATCTCGAGAGAATCACGGGGTCGGTTCTAGTGATCATTTATTGTAATTAATTTGGCTGTATCAAAAATCGTAAAGAGAATAGGCGTGACATACGCGCATTATTTCAACAAGAAATACGAGCGTGACGGGCGTTTCGTTTGGAGTTATTCAGAAACTGAAAAATGATCACTAGAACCGACCCCAGGATTCAACAGGTCAAATGAAAATGTTAGAGTTGCTTTTCAAAGGTCACAGCATCGAAGACAGTGGGACAGTCCCGCTGTGTGCTTGCCGTTCGTCTATTTTTCGTCGAGGGTCATCAAGAGCATTCCTCTGACATTGGCAGTCTTGAATAATGCCCTCCGCGATGTACTGATGGGAATGATTCCGTTCTTCGTTGGCGACGTTATCGACTTCTTCCATCGTGCCAACATCCAAAACATGCACATGAGGCCAGGAGTGCTGTGTGAATGGAGGGATTTTTCGACTTTTGTTCTTTTGTCTCGTGTTTTTATGCTACCTTTGCACACATATTTTATAAATTGACTTTATGCCAATCCGCGTGATATCCCTGTTGCTGCTCGCGACTATGAGCAGTCTGGTTCTGCCCTCGTCAGCGCAGAGCCTCATCCAACGCGCCGACAGCACTCTTGCCGCCAGATACTACCGCCTGGGCAACATCGACACCACATATATCATGCGACCACAGACGAAGTGGACCATCACGGCGAGGATGAACGTATCAGGGGCGAAGATGGAGTCAGAAGGCATCAAAAACGGCCAGCATTTCAAGGCGGAGATGGAAGCCAACAGGAAAGCAACGCTCAGTATGGGCGTGAGTTATCTGGGATTCGGGCTCAGTGTTTCACTCAATCCTGCCAAACTGATGGGCAGGTACCGCGACTATGAGTTGAACTTCAACAGCTATGGGCGTCGTTTCGGTTTCGACGTCATCTATCAGGATACTCATAATTTCACTGGCTGGCACGACCATGAAGGCATGGACCGCATAGAACTGCCTGAGGGTATGCTGAAAGTGAAGACGCTCAACTTGAATGCCTTCTACGTCTTCAATAGCCGACGATTCTCTTATCCTGCCGCCTTCTCGCAGAGTTACATCCAGCGCCGCTCCGCAGGCAGTTTCCTCCTGGCAGCATCGGGGATGGGTCAGCATGCCACCCTCGACTGGGAACAGGAGATGCAATTGAAGATGACGAACATCGGGCTTGGGGCAGGCTATGGCTACAATTACGTGCCAGGTGAGGGTTGGCTGCTGCATATCTCAGCCCTGCCCACATTCATCGTCTACAGCAACACGTCAATGACTTTCGGCGACGACCGCATACCCCTTCACTACCACTTCCCTGAGGCCATTATCACAGGGCGCGGTGCCGTCGTCCGTCAATGGGGCAACAAGTTCATCGGCTTATCGATGGTGTTCAACTTCACCAACATCGGGGACAAGGAAAACCTCGCCGTACAAAACATAAAATGGCGCATCCGAACGTTCTTCGGACTGCGCCTGGGTAAGAGGTGACTATTCAGAAATAATCAGTAGTTCTCGGCTTTCACCTGGAAGTAGGACTGCGGATGGTTGCAGACGGGGCACTCCTCTGGGGCTTTCTTGCTCACAGGGGGACAGACCCCCTGTGAGGTAATGAGCCTGTAGTCGCTGGGACAGAGATACTTGGGTATGACGGCTGCTATGACTCAGGCACAAAACTTAAAATTTTATTGCATACACTGCATACACTAAGCCATAACAAACTGTCTCTCAGCGACTTATTCAGTGTATGCAGATTTATTTAGTGTATGCAAACACAAGAGGGCACAAACACAAGGGTTCAGGAAAACGTCCCAAGCCCTGGGACGAATCTACGAAGCCACTCTTCGAAGCCAAAGGGCTGCATGGGAAACCAAAAGGGCTACTCTGCAAACGTCCCAGGCTTTGGGACAAAACCAAAGACAACAACGATGAAGTTGACGATCGTAAAGACTTGGCAAGAGAGTTGCATACACCAAAATAAACTGCATACACCAAGTAAACATCTGGCAACCAGCCGTTTACGCTTTAGTGTATGCAGTGTATGCAAGGAAATTCTGAAAAAAACTTATGCATTTTCGCAGGAAGTATAGACATATTGGGGAGCGACGTGAGTCGTGAAGTGAAGATCTGGGTGGTCAGAGAGCACGGTCTTCAAGTCATTACTGATGCCAGTACCTATCAGTTTGAGTGCGGCTTCCTTCATCGTCCAGAGACGGATGAACTCCACCTCGGGGCGCTCGGCAGAAAAGATACGCTGGCACTCGTCAACACCCATGGTATAGCGCACAAGAGAATCCTTGAACGTGCGGAAAGACTCCACGTCAATGCCGACTGGCCTATCGCTGATGACACAGGCAGCAGCCTCCTTGCAGTGGCTGAGGTTAAAGAATATCTCTGGATGCCCCACAATAGAGGGCTTGCCATGCTCGTTGTACTCGAAGATGGGATTCTCCGTGATGCCGTATGCTTCGCGAAGGCCTCGTTTCAGCAGTTGGTAGGCCAGCACACAGAGCCGCTGGCCCTGTTCATACCTGAACTTCAGGGCCTGCTCCCGCCGCTGCGCCGATATCTCTTTCATCGCCGTCTCAAGGTCGAACTCCCATATCTCTTCCGACACCAAGGTAATCATAACTCTCAACTATCATCTCTCAACAATCACCTACTCCAGTCCCACCTCCGGCATGGGAATCTTGCGGTTGGCATTCTCCTTGGCACCAAGGGCGATGAGTTCCTGTCCTTTCTGCACGACACTCTGTCGCCCAGTGATCAGTTTGTTGTTCGTACTATCGTAGGCCTTCTGCACGGCCTCCAGTTTCTCGCCCAGGTCGTTATAACGCTTGATGAAGTCACCCAGACGGTCGAGCAACTGCTCAGCCAGTCCGAACACCTTCTCCTGATTCTCAGCCTGCTGGTTCTGCATCCAGGCGACATGGATGATATGGAGGATGCCCAGGAGGTTCTGCTCCCCCGTGACGAACACCTTCTTCTCGAAGGCCTCTCGCCAGAGCGTGGGGTCATTGGCGAGCGCCAGTTGCAGCGACGACTCAAAGGGCACGAACATAATGACGAAATCGACGGCATCCCGTCCGTTCTTGATATATTTTGAGTAGTCCTTGCGAGCCAGTTCGTTGACGTGCTGCCGCACGCTCTTGATATGGTCCTGCAGGTAGCGCTCCTTCTCCTCGGGGGTCTCCGCATTGACATATTTCTCGTAAGCCACGAGCGACACCTTGGAATCGACGATGGCATCCTGGCCCTGGGGATAATGCAGGATCACGTCGGGCTGCATCTCCCTGCCCGTCTCGTCGTTCTTCAGGGGGCGCCCCAGTTCGTCGCGTAGTCGCGCTTGGACCTCGTAGTGGATACCCTCCGTCAGTCCCTGACTGGCAAGCAGGTCACCGAGGATGATCTCCCCCATGTTGCCTGATACCTTATTATCACGGCGCAGCACATTGGCCAGTCCCTCCGTCTTCTCTCCCAGTTGCTGGGTCTGCTGCATCATCAGCAGCATCTGCTCGCGGAAGGAGGCCGAGTGGGCAGCACTCTCCTTCTGCGTCTCGCTGATGGCCTTCTGCATGTTGGTGATGGCATCCTTCAGTGGCTGGGTGATGCCTGTCATCACCTCCGTGTTCTGCTCCTTCAGTTTCGTGGCACTGGCCTCCATCAACTGCTGGGCCAGGTTCTTGAACTGTGCCTCGCGTCGCTGCAACTCCTCCGTCATCTGACGGTCGTGGCGCTGTTCGGCCTCCGCCATCTGCTGGCGCACCAGTTCCAGTTCCCGCGCCTGCGACTCCGACTTCGCCCCCAAGGTCTCAGCCTTTTCTGCCAACCGCTGGTTCTCGGCTTCCAGATGCTGAGCCCTGCTGCCGATGGCAGCCAGTTGCTCACCCTTCATCGCCAGTTCGATATCCTTCTTACCCACGGTGATGTTCAGCGCATCCATCCGCTTGTCCATCCACAGATAGATGGCGACGGCCCCTACGGCCACACCTATTACAATATATAGAACAATCATCATAACCTTAATTTGGTGCAAAATTAAAAAAAATCCGTGTAATCCATGCCATCCAAGCCAAATATTTTGTATCTTTGTGGCGTATTAACAGAAACCATTTATCAATCACTAAAACTTACAGATTATGGATTACAAGATTATTGACATCGAAGGAGTAGGCGACGTGTATGCAGAGAAACTGGTTGCCGCAGGTATCAACAAGGTGAGTGAACTGCTCGAGAAGTGCGCTGCCCCCAAGGGTCGCAAGGAACTGGCAGAGGCCACTGGCATCAGCGAGAAACTGATCCTCCGCTGGACGAACCATGCCGACCTGTTCCGCATCAATGGCGTCGGCCCTCAGTTTGCCGAACTGCTGGAGAAGGCTGGCGTTGATACCGTGAAGGAATTCCGTCATCGCGTGGCAGAGAACCTGCAGCCGAAACTCGAGGAGGCCAATGCCCAGTACAGCATCTGCGGCCGCGTGCCTGCCGTGAGCGAGATACAGAAGATGATTGACCAGGCCAAGGAACTGGAGCCGAAGGTGACCTACTAATTGAGAGTTGACAGTTGAGAGTTGGATCCCTTCGCTAATCGCGAGGGGATTCTTCTGTTTGTGTCCTGGGCCAGTTCACGAGGAAGAGTTTCTCCGTGGCACGGGTGAAGGCCGTATAGAGCCAGTGGATATAGTCGGGGGTCAGCATGTCGTCTGTCATATAGCCCTGATCAATATAGACGTGCGACCATTGTCCACCCTGCGCCTTGTGGCAGGTGACGGCATAGGCAAACTTCACCTGAAGGGCATTGTAATAGCGATCGCTCTTCAGTCGCTTGATGCGCTCCGTCTTCTGCGGGATGTCGGCATAGTCCTCCATCACGGCATTGAAGAGCCGTTCCTGTTGTTCGTATGTCAGGGCAGGTGCCTCTGAGGTCAGGGTGTCGAGGACGACGGTGGCCGTCAGTTCATAGTTGTCGTAGTCGGGAAACTGCATCGTCACCTCCGCAAAGCGGAAACCATAGAGTTCGTGGATGTTCCTGACACGTTGCACCACGGCGATATCACCATTGGCAAGGAAGGATATCTCCTTGGAGCCTTCCGTCCAAAAGTAGTTGTTCTTCACAACCATCAACTGGTCGCCCCGACAGAGTTCGTCCTCGCGATCCAGCACCGTGTTGCGGATGCCCTGGTTATAGATAATCGCCCGTTTGTTGCTGCGGGTGATCACCATCGTCTCGTCCATCCCCACCCTGCCGTAACTCGTGGCCAGCGACTCTATCAGTTCGTCGCCTGGCACGATGGCGACGTCAGGGAAACCGTTTATTCTGATTCGAGGAAGGAGGAAGGAGGAAGGAGGAAGGAGATTACTGTCAGGTACAGATTCTGCCACAGCACTATTCTCATTCCTCCTTCCTCCTTCCTCCTTCCTCGAAAAATACCCCCGAATCCTCGTAGCATTCCACAGGATGCCCGAAGAGTCGCTCTGACGGAGCACTTGGTCCAGGTCGCACTCATAGACCCCCAACCCATAGCCCCGCAGCGCCTCCGCCGCCAGAGCCGGACTCTCGTCCTCTCCCACTGGCGGCAACTGGGCCTTGTCGCCAATAAGCATCATACGACAATTGTTGCCATTATAGACGAACTGTACCAGGTCGTCGAGCAGGCTTCCGCTGCCGAATTGAGAATGAAGAACTGAGGATTGAGGGTTAAGATTACCCAGTCCCTGGTTTGAGATCATCGAGGCCTCATCGACGATAAACAAGGTGTCGCGATTCAGGTTGTCGTTGAGGTTGAAGGCCGACAGGTCGCCCGCCGTCTTCTGCCTGTATATCCGACGGTGGATGGTATAGGCGGCATGCCCTGCATTCAGGGAGAACACCTTCGCAGCGCGGCCCGTCGGCGCCAGCAGGATCATCTTCTGCTTCAGCGCTGCCAGGGCCTTGACGATGGCACCCGCCAGGGAGGTCTTACCCGTTCCCGCTGAACCACGCAGGATCATCACGACATGGTCGGAACGATCCGTCATAAACAGCGAGAATACATCGAGGGCATGCTCCTGGTCTGGCGTAGGCAACAGCCCGAAGGTCTGCCTGATGCGGTATTTCAGTTCATCCACTATCATATTGGCTACAAAATTACTAAAAATTATGAATTATGAATTATAAATTATGAATTATTTCGTATCTTTGCAGCCAAATGCAAATAACAGACAAACATATCAACGTCATCCTGACCATCGTTGCACTCGGACTATTGTCCCTCTGCATCGCCAGTGTCATGCGCGGATAAGTCCTACCCTAATTCCAATGGAAGAGATACACCAGAGAAAGTTGATCATACGCATAGGAAAGAACACACTTTCCTTCACGATGCCCGATCCTGCCAACAAGGAGAAGCCATTCCTCTATGAACCCTATATCGTGAAGGGTGGAATCTCCATGGCCGCCAACCTGCGGGAAGCCTTCAAGACGGCCGACCTGACGGCCATCGACACCCGCAAGGTGCAGGTGCTGGTCGATACGCCCTCCATGCTGGTACCCATCGAGCAGTTCGAGGAAGAAGATATCAAGGCGCTCTACGACTATGCCTTCCCGACCACCGAGGAACAGCGCATCGTGCGCTTCAACGTACTGCCCTCGCTGAAAGCCGTCTGTCTCTTTGCCGTCAACAAGGATCTGTCTGGCGTGCTCCAGGACCGTTTCGACGACCTGCAGTTCATCCATGCCATGGCCCCTGTATGGCGCTATCTTCACCAACGCAGTTTTACGGGCCATCGCAACAAACTCTACGGATATTTCCACGGCAAGAGCCTCGACATCTTCAGTTTCCAGCAGAACCGCTTCAAATTCTGCAATGCCTTTGTCGTCTCATACGCCCACGATGCCCTCTACTTCCTGCTCTACGTGTGGAAGCAACTCCGTCTGGAGGCCGAGCACGACGAGATGCACATCGTAGGCGACATCCCAGAACAGGAATGGCTCCTGCAGGAACTCAGGCGCTACCTGCAGAAAGCGTATGTCATCAACCCCACAGCCGACTTCCAGCAGGCTCCAGCCACCAGGATCAAGGGGCTGCCCTACGACCTGATGACCCTGCTGACCAAAGGACGATAACTCATGAGAATCATCACAGGGAAATACAAGGGACGGCACTTCGACATCCCCAAGACCTTCAAGGCCAGGCCGACGACCGACTTTGCCAAGGAGAACATCTTCAACGTGCTGACAGGCTATATCGACTTTGAAGGTGCCACAGCCCTCGACCTCTTCTCAGGCACGGGCAGCATCACGCTCGAACTGATCTCACGCGGCTGCGAGCACGTCACCAGCGTGGAACTGGACCGCGACCATCACCGCTTTATCCAGCAGTGCGTGCAGAAACTGTTTGTTTCGAGGAATGTGGAATGTGAAATGAGGAATGAGAATCCACAAACAACCCTCCTTCGCGCTGACGCGTTCCGCTTCGTAAGGTCGTGCAGGCAGCAGTTCGACTTCATCTTCGCCGACCCGCCCTACGCCCTCAAGGAACTGCCCACCATCCCCAGTCTTGTCATTGAGAAGGGACTGCTCAAGGAGGATGGCATCTTTGTCTTTGAGCACGGCAAGGACCACGACTTCTCCGATGATCCCCACTTCGTGGAGCACCGTAGTTACGGCAGCGTGAACTTCTCGATCTTCAGAACAGGGGCGACAGCATCCGAGTGATACTCTCCCAGAGCCTGACGAAGAACCCGCCGTTCATCCGTCCTGGCACATTCTTCAACAGCACGGCCTGCTCCTCGTCGGCCAGGAACACTTTCTTCATGCGCTGGGCCATCCCCTCATCATAGAAGAAGATGTTCGCCTCAAAGTTATTCTCAAAACTGCGGAAATCCAGGTTGGTCGATCCGCTGGTGGTGATGACATCATCGCAGACCATCAGTTTGGAGTGCAGGAATCCCGGCTTATAGAGACTCACCTTCACGCCCGCCTCATAGACCTCGCGCAGATAACTGCGGCTGGCCCACTCCACGAAGCGTGCGTCACTGTACCTTGGACAGAGCACCCTCACGTCAACGCCTGCCAGTGCCGCCGTCTTCAGGGCGAAGAGCACGGAGTCGTTGGGCAGGAAATAGGGTGTCTCCAGATACAGGTATCGACGGGCTCCCATGATGATCCGCACGAATCCCTGCATGATCTCGGGGTAAGGCGTCACGGGCCCGCTCGTCACGACCTGGGCCAGACAGTTGTTGGTCGTCTGCTCGTCACGCAGCAGCGAGGGGTAGTACTTACGGTCAGAGAGCAGGGTGCGATCGACGAAGTACCAATCCACCAGGAAAGTCCTCTGGAGGGCATGCACGGCTCCGCCCGTCACCTTCAGCATCGTGTCGCGCCATGGCATCTCACCCGTTCCCTTCACGTAGCGCAGGGCGATGTTCATGCCGCCTATGAAGCCCACCACACCGTCGATCACGATAATCTTACGGTGGTTGCGATAGTTCACCTTACTGGTGAACGACGGGAAGCGCACTGGCAGGAACGACGCCACCTCGATACCCTCTTCGCGCATCCGCTCGAAGAAGCGATGCTTGACGTTCCAGCACCCCACGTCGTCATAGATCACGCGCACCTCCACGCCCTCGTGGGCCTTGTCGATCAGCGCGTCAGCCAGAAGACAGCCCAGGGCATCGTCGGCGAAGATATACATATCGAGGTGGATATGCTGTCTGGCCTCATGGATGGCCGTCAACAAGGCCGGGAAGAACTGATAGCCATCCGTATAGATACTTACCTTATTGTCCTTGAAGGGCAGGGAGAGATTCTGGTTGATGAAAAGGTCTATCAGCGGCTTGTGCCTCTCCGGCAGACGGAGATTCTGCTGTTCGACGAACTCCAGCATGGAGCGCTTCGTCAACTGGTTCATGCTCCTCTCGCTGATATGGCGCTCCTTCCTGGTGTTGATGCCAAAGAAGAGGTAGAACACGATGCCCACCACTGGCACGAACCATATCACCAGTGCCCAGGCCATCGTCTTGGCAGGCTGGCGGTTGTCCATAATGACATGGACTACCGCCGCGATGGCGATCATCTGATAGATCAGGAATATGACGTTTACCCAGTTCATGTCTCAATCCTCATGATTCATTCCTACACCACGATATCATTGCCCAACCGCTTGGCGAGGGCGTCGCGCAACTGCTGGGTATCCCTATAGGCCTCCAACAGTTCCCTCATCCGCTTCCCGTCGGCCCCCACCTGTCTCAGTTGGGCCTGTATCTCCTTCATCCGCTTGGTGATGATGTCGAGCCTGAGGTCGAGCACCAGATGGAGCACATGCTGGCGCAGCCCGCCCTCCCGCTCTTTCACCTGGAAGCCCTTGCCTAACTGATGGCGGTCGATGGCCAGTGTGGTCGCCAGACTGCTGATCTCGTAGTCGGGGTGCTGCATGAAGTAACTCTCCGCCTTGAAGTCCGGCTCTCCGCTATGGGTCACGGCCTCCTGCAGAATACGGTTGTAGCGCTCGTCGTGGAACGTCAGGCCATCCTGTCCCAGATCGTAGGCGATATACTGTGCTACCGTCAGACTGGTGGTGCCACCGTCCTCCGTCGCCACATCCTCATAGATGACCTTCTCCCCGTCGCGGATCACGGCCTGTATCAGCAACCGCTCCACCTCGGCAGAGGGAGAGGACTCCTGTATTATCGGGGGTGCGGGAGTGCGGGCCTTGTCCTCGATATCCTTGTGGATCATCCCGTTCATGGAGTTGAGCAGCGTCTCCTCCTTGATGCCCATGCGCTGGGACAGTTCACTGATATAGGTGGAGCGCAGGATATGGTCGGGAATCACGGAGATACTCTTCACGATGCCGCCGATAGCCTCGGAGCGCTTTACGGGGTCCGTCACGTTCTCCACCGTCAGTCTGGTCTTAAACGTGATGAAGTCCGTCTGGTTCGCCTCGATATAGTCCTTGAATTCCTTGGCGGAGTGCTTACGGCTGAAAGAGTCGGGGTCGTCGCCATCCGGCAGCAGCAGCACCTTGATGTTCATGCCCTCTGCCAGCAGCATGTCCGTACCGCGCATGGCAGCGTGGATACCTGCCTCGTCGCCATCATACAACAAGGTGATGTTCTGGGTGAACCGCCTGAGGAGTTTGATCTGATGGACGGAGAGCGCCGTGCCCGAGTTGGCCACCACGTTCTCGATGCCACACTGGTGCATGGCTATCACGTCGGTATAGCCCTCCACCATATACACCCGCTCTTCCTTGGCGATGGCCTTCTTCGCCTGATAGAGCCCGTAGAGTTCGCGCTCCTTATGATAGATCTCCGAGTCGGGAGAGTTCACGTATTTCTGCTGCACGCCCTTCGTACGGGCATCGAGCAGTCGGCCTCCGAAGGCCACCACCTTGCCGCTGACGTTGAACCAGGGGAAGATCACGCGCCCCGCATACCTGTCAAGCAGATGAGTAGTAACGTAGTTATCGCTTCGCTTAGTAGTTAAGCCATTACCTGATTCAAAACAGAGGCCCGTCTTCGTCAGGAACTCGGCCTTGTAGCCTGCCTTCTGGGCGGCTGTGGCCAGGGCGTCGCGTCTGGGCAGGGCATAGCCCAGGCAGAACTTCTCGATGATATCGTCGCGGATGCCACGGCTGCGGAAGTACTGCTTGCCGATGGCGATGCCGTCGGGATCGTTCTTCAGCATGTCCTGGAAGTACTTCATCGCCCACTCGTTGACGATGAACATCGACTCGCGGTCGCTCTGCTCCCTCTTCTCCTCCTCGGTCAGTTCCTTCTCCTCGACCTCGATATTATACTTTTTGGCCAGCCAGCGCAGGGCCTCGGGGTAGGTGATCTGCTCGTGCTTCATCAGGAAGTTCACGGCATTGCCGCCCTCCCCACAGGCGAAGCAGTGGCAGATCTGCTTGGCAGGCGACACCATGAACGAGGGGGTCTTGTCGTCGTGGAACGGGCACAGTCCCTTGTAGTTCACGCCCGCCTTGCGCAGCGTGACAAACTCCCCCACCACATCCACGATGTTCGTGGCGTCCATGATCTTGTCTATCGTCGCCCTGTCAATCATATCTGCCTACAAAGGTACGAAGATTATCTGAATCCACCAAACATTATGGCTTCATAAAGACGAAATACACGGCAGCCACCAGACAGAGGGCCGCCGCAGCATGGTTCCAGTGCAACTGCTCGTGCTGGAAGATCAGGTTGGCAATCACGGCGAACACCACCAGCGAGATGCACTCCTGGATCACCTTCAGTTGCACGAGACTGAAGGGACCGCCATTGTCCACGAAACCGATACGGTTGGCGGGCACCTGACAGCAGTACTCGAAGAAGGCTATCATCCACGAGAAGGCAATCACCAGGTAGAGGGGCCAGTTCGTGGAGACGCCCGACTGCTGCAGCCTCAGGTGCCCATACCATGCAAACGTCATAAACACATTGCTCATAATGAGCAACAGAATCGTATATACACCATTCATCATAGTCCTATCATCATTATATCGGCTGCGAAATTACACAAAAAAGCCGAAAGAACATCACTTCCATGGAATATTTCTCAAAAAAAGTCTTGTAAATTCAAAAAAGATTCACTACCTTTGCCACGATTTTAATATTCATTACAAACCAAAACCTAACGAAATGAAGAAAGTATTTATGCTGATTGCCATGCTGGCATTACCTTTTGCCATGCAGGCGCAAACCAAGTTCCACGACGCAGAGGCCAACGAGGCTCAGGGTCCCGTCAAGTCGATGACCATCACCATGATGGGCATGACGCGCACCATCACCTTCTCCGAGGACGGCAAGATGCAGTCGAGCGACCTCTCCGATGCCGTGTATGATGCCGACGGCTACCTGCAGTCCGTCAAGATGAACATGCAGGGCCAGAGCACCGAGGTGAAGTACCTGTGGGAGAACGGCCGCCTGGTCGGCCAGGTCCTCAACGTGATGGGCACTGACATGAAACTGACCCACATCTACGACGACAAGGGCGTCGTCACAGGCGAGAAGATGGACATGGGCGGCCAGGTCATGGAGATGCCCTACTCCGACATCAAGGTTGACGACCACGGCAACTGGATCAGCCGCAAGGCATCGATGATGGGCCAGGAGATGGAGAACACCCGCACCATCGAGTACTATTGACCAAGAGTGACTTCTGCCGTCAAAATGAAGTGAACCCCGAAAGTTTTTGTCTAACTTTCGGGGTTCACTCCCTACGCGCGCAGGAACTACTTCTTCCTTACGGAATACATGGACCAGGGCGTGGTGATCTTGCCGTTTCTCACCCTATAGCCAGTGCTCCGCGTACCACTTGGCCAAGAGGCAGTCTCGGCCAGTCCGTCGCTATCCTTGAACACGCGGAAGTCGCCAGCATTGATCACATGGGGCTTGGGGTCGCTGCTCTTTGAAATCAGCACAAAGGAATATTCTGCATCCTTGACACCAGTCGATGTCATCGTTCCGGAGATGATCAGGGCTTCAGTCGTGTCAACATTGTAATCGTCAAAATAGGTAGTACCTCTTACATTGAAGAAGACAGTAAAGTTATCGCCTGTGCCACTGATAAACGCACCTGGTCCCTCAGACTTGCTCAGCACCCTGCCGTCATACACTTCTTCTCCGACATAATCGAGCGTATTGTTGTGATAGTCCTGATTGGTAAACTTTATATAATGGTCGGCGAACTTCTCACCCACATCATACTGACCCGTATAGTCGAAGGTCAGGGTCTTAGGTGACATGAGATACACGCCTTCAACCTGAGGCGGTGTGTTTCCCTCATATATGGTGATATAGGGCTCCATCGTCTGGCGTATATCCTCAGGCACCACCTGATCGATGCGTGACGGGGTGGTGAAACTTTGGGGTTCGCTATAGTATTTATTGAATCCATCATTCAGATAGGCCCGATAATAGTAAGTGGTTTCTGGATTCAGGTCCTTCTTAGAGATAGATTGCGAGAAAGAAACAGCATAATTATTGATGACTGAATTCTCTGTCAGTTTCAAACTGACATAGTCTGTTGTGCCAGAAGGATTAAAGTCGTTAGTGGCGCTGACCTCAAAGCCGTAGGAAAAAGAGTCGTTTATTCTGTCTATTACTTCAATACGAAAATTATTAGTGTCATCATCATCATCATCTACTATGGGGATGTATGAAATATTCTTAAGATTATGAGGTTCTATGGCATTCAATACGAAATTCTCAACTGAGTCATCCATTTCTTTTATAACTGGAAATATTTGGCAACAATTCTCTATCGCAAAATGATCCTCAGGATAATGAAGCAAATCTGCAGTCCAAGACCGAGCGGGAGAGTCGCCATCCTTCACTTTGGACCCCTTATCATGAAGAATATCATCAGAAAGCGATTTGTAAGCATTTAGTATTGATTGGCCAGAAGCAATGTTGCTCAACAATTGAATGCCACCCCTTTGACCTTGTCCATTCGTCTCGTCATAACCGAAATAGACGCCTGCCCCTCTACGAACAAACGCTTCAGCAAAAGCAAAGTCCCTTTCATTATTGTCTATGACTGGTTCATTATCGTCTCCTCCCATCAATGATTGGCAAGCACAATTATATACAATCGCTTTTCCTGGTTTCTTAAAATCCTTCTCCTGAGCAGTTATGAATTCCTCTGAGATTGCAAATGATGCCAACGGTGTCAATTTTCCATCAATTACTATCTTACTAGAATTAATAGTTATCTGTTTGCCCACTTCATAGTTATTATAATACCATACGCCTTGTAGGTATTTAAACGGATGCTCCAATAAGGAGAAAAAACTTTCTAATGGATTATAAAGTTCATAATTGTCTAGGGGCAGCCAATGCAATTTTTTCTTTGCATCATAATATCCATGAGAAATAATCAGCACTATATCATAGTCGAATATTTGATCTTCATAAAAACTTAAAACAGGATTGTTATTTATGTCTGTCTCTATACCGACTCTCTCCAAGAATGATTCTATAGTTTCTTTATATCCTTCCCAATCCCTTGTCAATTGTTGATCAATAATAACAGCCCTTTCAAAACCTAATTGAGAGAAAGATGTATAGTTCTCTACTCTCGTCCCTGCTTGACGAGTCATCGGAATATCAGGTAATTCCACTTGCGAAACATCAGGCTCTGGGAAAAATGAGAAAGATACAGTTGAGAAATCTTTAATCTCAACAAACATTACTATATCTGAAAAATAGACATCCTCCACATTATCAATCGCTTTGATTTCATCAACCCTCTTCTCAATATCTGAGATAGATTCACATTCCATGTAAATGTCACTTACCTGGTCAATTGTTTCTGACACTTTTCTCAGAATGGCCTCTGGATCAGGCTCGCCACCCCCATGGCGGTGGTTATTGTCATTCTCGCCTCCGCTCTCTGTGCAGGAGGCAAAACAGGTCAGCAGCACTGCTAACAAGACGGTTGTTCGTAATAAATTCTTTTTCATTTGATTGTTACTGTTTTTAGGTTATTATATAAATTCTATCTTACTTCCTGCGGATGGGGAAGTAGCGGCCGTAGGTGAGCAGGCGCCAGAGCCACTCCAGCGGGCCAAACAGGAAATGCCTGAGCCACAGACGACTCAGATACGTCTGGAGCACGAAGACAGCGACAGCCGTGAGTACCACAAAGACCAGGCCGAAGGAAGTGCCCAAGCCGAAGCCGATGCCATAGAAAAGCAGGATGCCGCCCGTGGCCATCTCCGTCTGCTGGTCGTCGCTCAGGAAGGTCCAGAGAGCGAACTCGGGGTAGTTGGCTATGGCGATACCCAACAGGGCGAAGCCCCTCAGGGCATCGAGGATCAGGTAGCGCTGTCGCTCGGAGGTAGGTCCTTGTGTCGTCATCGTCTTGATCGTTTGAGAAGTGGGTAATAGTCGGTCTCTGTACGGATATCGGCCGAGGAGGCCCCGATCTCCAGGCGGATGCGCCCTGTCTCACGCACGAAGGTATGGGAGGCCGTGTCCCAATAGGAGAGGTCGTCCTTGTCGATGGCGAGCACCACGTCGCGAGTCTCTCCCCTGGGGATTGTCACCCGTTCGAAGGCGCGCAACTGATGGCGGGGATGCTCCACCTGGGAGTCGGGATAGGCAGCATAGAGTTGCACTACCTCGTCGCCATCGCAGGGACCTACGTTCCTGACTGGCAGGGAGACATACACCTTCTGCCTGTCTTCCCTGACCACCTTGGCGTCGCCATACTCAAAGCGGGTATAACTGAGTCCGTGGCCGAAGGGGAAGAGCACGTCGCCCTTGGCATACATATAGGTACGGCCGTGACGGATGTCGTAGTCCATCATCGCGGGCAGGTCGAGGATATCCTTCACCCAAGTCTGTGTGGTGCGCCCGGCGGGGTTCACCCTGCCAAAGAGCACGTCGGCCACGCCATGGCCCTGCTCCTGGGAGCAGTGGGTGACATGGAGGATGGCTGGCAGGTGGTCGTTGCTCCAGTTGACGGCGTATGGGAAACTGCTGACCAGCACCAGGACGGTATGGGGGTTGACGGCCTGGATACGGCGGATATCATCCTCATCGGGCAGGAGCAGGGAACGGCGGTCGTTGGCCTCGCGCCCATCGCTGGGCACAGGGCAGAACTTCCACTCCGTCTTCGTGCCGTAGGGGTGATTGCCCGTACAGACGAGCACCAGGTCAGCCTTGGCGGCCAGGGCCTCAGCGCGCCCCATCTGGTTGTCAGGGGCATAGAGTATCTCGATGCCATACTCCCTGCCTGCCTCCCGCATGGCCTTCAGGATGGTCACCTCGTAGGGGGGCGTGCCACTATACCAGTCGTAGATCATCCGGTCAGCGTATGGTCCCACGACGGCAATCTTCCTCACCGACCCGACGTCGATGGGCAATAACGGCGTAGCCGATTTTTCATTCTTCATTCTTAATTTTTCATTCTTGAGCAGCACGATGCTCTTGGCCGTCGCCTCGCGCACGAACTGTCGCACCTCCTGGCGCTCGTAGGGTGGCACGGCCGTCGTGTCCCTGCCAATGGCCGCGTAGGGGTTCTGCGTGGTGGCTGGGTCGTCGAGCATCCCCAGTCGGAGGGCCACGAAGAGGTTGCCGCGGATGGCCTTGTCGATATCAGCCTCCGTGATGAGTCCTTTCTCCAGAGCCTCCTTCACATGAGGAAGATACTGGTCGAGGAACTGTCCCGTGGTGGCCTTGATGACGGCAGCGGCGCCCTCGGCCATGGTGGGGAAGGCATGGTGGGCATTGACGAGCAGTCGCAGGCCTCCGCCATCCGTACAGATGATGCCATTGTTGCCCCACTCCCTGCGGGCGATCTGCTCCAGACAGGGATGGATGCACATAGGCACGCCGTTCCAGGCATTATAGGAGGCCATGAAGGCACGGCTGCCTCCCTCGGTGATTCCCTTATAGAAAGGATAGGAGTAGTATTCGCGGAAGAGCCGCTCATCGAAATCGCTCGAGGTGGAGTCGCGCCCGTCCTCATTACTGTTGGCCAGGAAGTGCTTCATCAGCGAGGCCGTCTTCCAGTAGCGCGGATGGTCGCCCTGCAGTCCTCGCACCATCGCCACGGAGAGTTGGGCCGTCAGGTAGGGATCCTCGCCGAAACTCTCCTCCGTCCGCCCCCATCGGGGGTCGCGCGCCAGGTCAGCATTGGGGGCATAGACCACCAGTCCCTTGCGACGGGCCTCCGGGCGCTGCACGTACCAGCGCACCTCCTCGGCCTCGATGTCGCCCATCCGCCGCACCAGTTCGCGGTCCCACGTACAGCCCATGCCGTAGGCCTGTGGGAAGATGGTGGTGGGCAGGTCGTTGGGCACCTGCTTGCCATCCTCGTCGCGCATGCCGTTATGATGACTGGGACCGCCAAGGCCCAGACCATGCAGGCCCTCGTAACAACTCAGGTTGGGGATGCCCAACCGCTCCACACCCATACGGGTGCCCAGCAGACTGACCTTCTCGTCGAGCGTCAGTTGCTTCAGCAGCAGTTCCACGCGCCTGTCATCCTTCAGCCTGGTATTCTGAAAGTCGTATGTCTGTGCAACGGCCGTCGTTTTCCCAAGGAGGGCGACAGCCATGGTCAGGGTAAGCAGGTAACATCTCATAGTTTTATCAGTATTGGTTCTGGGGGACAAAGATAGCATTATTCGCGCAAAAATCCAAATATTATTTGGTATTTTGTCATTTTCTTCCTACCTTTGTAGCCGTTAAACGATTATTGACAGGCGATATGAGGAAGACGCTTCTTTGTTTCATCATGCTGACCATAGCGGGCGCGATGGCCGCACAGGACTTCGTGGGCAACTCAGACATCAACAGCCACTGGCGGGAGGTGCGCATCCCCGTGAAGAACGGTGGACAGGCCCCCGGAGTGCTTGCCTTGCTGAAGGCCTTCCATCAGGTATGGCCGACATGGACGGTGAACGAGGTCATCAAACAAGCCAACAAGCCCGCCCCCACGACGTTCAAGAGCGGTACGGCCACCATCTATGAGGACAAGGAGGACTACCGCATCCTGATCGACAAGCCCAACGGCTACGTCGATCTGACGTCGGAGACAGACATCGACCAGATGCAGGCCTGCGTATGGCGCAAGAGCGACGGCCACAGGATATTCGCCATCAGCCTATACGACCAGCATGACACCGTGCCCAACCTGCTCTGCTGGTTCGACTACAACCCCAAGACACAGGCCATGATCCCAGAGAGCAGTCCGCTCGACGACTTCAAGCCTGCCTGCCCTGGTGCCATGATCCAGTGGAACCTGCCGATGAAGGGCACGAACTTCGAGATCTACGAATATTACAATATGCTCCCCAATCCCATCATACATATCTATACGTGGGACAAACTCTCCTTCAGGAACAGTAAGACGCAGATCAACAGTTTCGAGTACTACCCCTCTGTGGGCTCCACCCATCATGCCGTGCTCCGTCCTGGCAAGTGGACACACTATGCCCTCGTCGATCTGACAGGCGAGAAAGACCCCGTCCTCGTGCTGGGGAAGATGGAGGACGGCCAGATGACTGACTATATCATACTGGCATCCCACGAGGGAGACATCTGCCAGATCGGAGAGGTGACCTCCGAGGGCAATCAACCGAAACCAGACATCATCCAGGGTAAGAAATTAATCTGGCACCCCTTCGAGGTCAATGAAGAAGAACTGCCATAACATGAGGATATATGAATACGCTCAAGACACTGTTTATACTGATAGCCATGACCATTAACGCTATATCTGCCGATGCCGAGGGAATGGGCGGAAAACGCCCTGAGGGGCGACCCATCTACTGTAGTTATTCCGTGACCCGACCAGCAGGACAGGGCAAGGACTATTGTGAGTTCGTCGCCGATCAGGAAGACAGCATCAGGGTGGTGATCGTGCTCAATGCCAACAACGACTTTGAAAGGCAGCGGAAGTGTGACTATTACCCGATTCCGAAGACCTATCTGACAAGGCTCTGGAACCTGCTTGACGAACTGGAGCCATGGAAATTCAACAACTATGAAGAATATGAAGAGGCAGATGGTGCACCTATCTATCGTATCTTCATGGAATACAGCGACGGTAGGGAGTTCAATGCCAGATGGAGCACCACCCGACCGAAAGCCAGAGTGGTCAGGGCCTACCAGGCCATCGAGAACTTCTTCTCCCAGTGGCGCAAGATGTTTGAGTAACTGAAGTTAGCGCTTCTTCCATTTTGCACAAAACGATTAATCTGTGCACAAAACGATTGATTTTGTGCAATTTATTTGGCTGTGTGCGCAAAAAGTCGTAACTTTGCGCCCGTTTTAAAACGATAACACATTATTTATTTAATAATTTATGGCTTTAAAGATTGTTGTGCTGGCCAAGCAAGTGCCAGACACCCGTAATGTGGGTAAGGATGCCATGACGGCCGAAGGTACCGTCAACCGTGCTGCCCTACCCGCTATC
>OCTW011606638.1_pt1 | contig 20133 bp, 11 predicted proteins | sample 1539671 | NCBI WGS metagenome assembly OCTW01 (sample SAMN02144230, study PRJEB22623) | gut metagenome | biome: sheep rumen | host: Ovis aries | place: New Zealand
TGCTCGGCGATATAGTCGCCCGTATGCACGATCTCCACGCGAAGGCGTGATTCGGCAGGAGCCTTGAGGTAGCCAAACACATCCTGGCTCGTGTGCATCTCGAGCGTGACGTAGCACGGAATGGCAGTGCCTTCTCTCGCGCAAATGGCTTGAAGGTGCTCCAACGCCGCAATCGAAGCGGCATCGTGCGCCTCCTCCCCATCCTCTCCTATGATATAGATGAAGGATGCTTTGTCGGCGCAGGCGCTCCGAAGGTCGTCTTCGCCGTCGCGCTCGCCGCGGTACCACACGATCCGCCGGCAGAGGGCTTGGTCGCCGAGAGCGGTCTCCACATCTTCGCGCAGCGTTTCTACGTCGGAAGATGTCATCACGACTATGTCCTTGCCGTCGAACTGACGGTCGGCTCCGATGGCCCTCAGCATATCGCCGAGCTGCTGCCCGCCACCGAGAATCAGCAAGTGGCCCTTAAGCTTGTAGCGCCTCTCGCCCTTGCGGTATTTCTCCGAGATGTTGTCGAACACATTGGAAAATGCCGAGACGGTAAGCGCATTGAGCACGAGGATGCCGCCGAAGGCGATCAGCAGGCTGAAGATGTTGAGCGAAGCCTGCGAGCTGCCGTTGTTGCTCTCGAGGGGGAATCCGCCCGGGTCGAGGTAGAGGTTGAGAATGTCGGTCCAGCCGAGGGCCCAGATGCTGCCTGCGAGCACGAGCAGCAGGAACAGCGCCAGCGCGATGCCTGCCAGCCAGGCAAGCTGCCGGCCCTCGCCCTGCGAGAGTATGCGGTCAATCAACCGTTTTAAGGAATTCATCGTAAATGTCTTTTATCTTTTTGTCAATGTCTTTAAGACCAAAATCTTCGTCGAAGAACTCCTCTCTCAGGCCGTCGGTGCCGGCGATGAGCCCCGAAAGAGGTCCGCGAAGCTCCTTTATCCACGAATTGTCGGGATCGGCGTCTTTCAGGAGTTCCGCTCCTTCAGCCGTGGCCACGGTGGCGAGAGCCTGCATCCTCTGGATGGGATGCAGCCCATCCTCGTCCCAGTCTTTTGCCAGACCTTTCTCTGAGAGCCAGCCGGAGCAGGCAGTCGCGAGCATGATGTGGAACTGCAGGAAAAGCTCGAGCGATTCGGGATAACTGAAGAAGTTGCCCGCGAGATAGAACAGTCTCATCGATGTGATGAAGTCCATCAGGGCTATGATTATCCACTCGTGCTTGCCGTCTTTCTGGAGTAGCATACAGGCGTTGATTATGAGCTTCGACGACTTGAACCGCGCTTCGAAAGTCTCGTCATTCAGTTCGAGCTCATCCACGATCTCGTAGTACTTTTTGAAGAATTCTCTCAGTATCGTATTGCGGACTCCGGAAGAAGCGGCCCCCGCCTGGGCGATCATTGGATATAGGGCCGTGAAGCGCTCCTTGGGGCTGTTATGGTCTGCGGCTCCGCCATTTTGGAGTGCATCGGCCTTGTCGTTCTTCCCATTCTGCCTGTAAAGTAATATAAGCAGGCTCGTGACCATCGATATCAGCTGGTCGGATGTCTCGAACCCAAGCTGCTTGCAGTGGCGGGCGGCTTCGAGAGCCCTTTCGAGCAGGGGCTCGTTGTCCCTCTGTCCGGCGAGAATGCTCGCAAAGGCGAACGAGTCCACCCCGCCAAGGCTGTCGATATCGATGTCGCCCAGCCATCCGGCCATCAGTGCGTGGATGCGCATCCTATCTTCTTGCAAGTCGGCGAGAGCCGTGATGACGTCGAGCATCAGCTGCAGGCGCTGTCCGGCAGGGAGGGCAAGGCAGTAGTCCTTGAAGTTCTCGCTGTCGAGGAAACCTTCGCGAAGCAGCTGGCGTATCTGGGGGCCGTGCTGAGCCGTAAGATCCTTCATCTGCTGGCCGTGGAGGTAATCGCCTTCGACCACATAACCGGCGAAATGCGAGGGCTCGCATCCGCCAAGGGCGAAGTAGAGGCCCATAGTCTCGCGGAGCGAATCCTTCTTGTCGAGGGTCAGCAGGTACTCCGATATCCTCTTCTGTTCTGCCCCCAGGCCATCATCCACTCTTGTGAGATACTTGGTGCGCCAGAGGTGGCGGGCAGGGTCTTCGTAGAAGAAGTCCTGCAGGAAGTTCATCGCCCTGTAGAACTGCACCACATCCCAGTCCTCTCCGGCGAAATGCGCCACGTCGCTCTCCCTCAGACCTCCCGGGGCCGATGCGATAGCCCAGACGGCTTCCTGCATCTGCTTGCCTATGCCGAGGTTGTTCATGATGGTATTGGACATGAAAGTCATTATGTCGTAAGGAGTCTCCGGGAGTTTCTTCCAAAGATCTTCGAGATAACCGTTGATTGCGTCGATCTGACTGCCACGTCGGTCGCGGATCTGTGCGAAATCCTCCTGGGTAAGCGACTCGAAGATGCGGAAGACGCTGTGGACTTTCAGGGGAGCAAGTGTCTTTTTGCCCCCGACGCTCTTGAGCATCTGTTTCTTGATCTTCTCGGGGAGTTCGAGGAAATAGGTCTTCTCGTAGTTCTCGATGAGTTCGAGGGCGGCATCCTTGTCGGCCTCGACTCCAAGCATCAGCTTGCTCGACAGATAAGAGTGCTGCTCGAGGAATTTCTCGCGGGCTTCCGATCCGTCCTGGAGGTTGACCATCACGTTGACGTCGTCTTTCACGTGGTCCAGCCAGGTCATATACAGATCCTTGGGCGAGGTGGTCTCCAGGGCCTCCACGTCGTCGAGGTAGATGTACAGGTAGTTGTCTTCTGCAGCTTCTTTGACCAAATTCTCAAACAGGCCGTAGAGCTCTGTCTGCGGCATTTTGCCAAGAAGCTGCTCGTCGTCGGGAATATCCTCCCGCCCTACCTTTCCGGCAAGCTCGTGGATCCAGCGTGCGAGCACCGGCCGCATCGAGCGGCTGTACTCAGACAGGCCGAACACGCCCAGTAGGCGTATCACATCGCTGTCTTCCTCCCACTGCACATAGTCCTGGGCCATGTGCGTGCTGGCTCCGAATCCTTGCACATACCAGATTGCCACGTCCGACGAATCGTCTTCCCCTTCTTCAGGGGCGTCTTCCTCGTCATACACATCGAGCTCAATCGAGCCCGGCAGGAGCCTGAGCAGGGTGGATTCTTCGAGCTCCTTCTCCTGCGCCCACCAGGTGGAAGAGCCTTCCTCCTCTTCGCGGGCTGTCTCCGCCTCGATCTGTGCGGCGAGCTGTTCGGTGACAATACGCTCGAACTCATCTCCGCTGAAATGGCCGTCGGAATAGTTCAGATGGTAGGAAGTGCAGCGGTCGTCCTCGCCTCCGCGCTCGCCGAAGAGCTTCCTTACTTTGTCTTTGAGAGCGGCGAGCTTTTGGAGGTTGTAGGGGTCCGAATCGCAGAAGGTGGGCAGCTGCTCAGCGGGCAAACCCTCATATGAGGAGTCGTCGCGCAGGTAGAACAGCACGTGCGAGGTGTCGAAACTACCCTGAGAGAGTGCTCCGTAGACTATCTCCATCTCGGTCACGGAGCAACCGGCCGTGTCGGCGAGGATCTCGCGCTCTTCGTCGCTGAGGCCGGCCATAAACTCATTCCAGCGCTCGACGGGAGGGATCCAACCGTAGCGTTTGCCGATGAGGCCGATGAAGAAAGGGCGCGCGCTGTCGATGCAGCTGGTGCAGACGGACAGCACCTTGCGCTCGCTCTCGGCCTCGCTCATATTGGAGGTGTTCACGCCGAGCCGGAGGTCTATCGCCTGAAGCTCGACCCTTCGGTCGCGCAGGCGCCTGTTCAGCGCAGGAATCACGCGGAACTTGATCACGTCCCGCTCGAAGTCCATATCCTTGAAGGTGGAGGAGATGAAGATATTGTAGCGCCTCCAGGCGCCCTGTTGTGCGTTACTCATATTTTAGAATATCAGATGCCAGAGGGCTACGAGCAGGCCGATGAGTTTCTTGATTACCCAAACAATGATAGCGCCGGCAAATATGATTATCGCCAAGGCCACGAGAATAATCTTCCAGGCGAGGAACCCTATCCAGCCGGAGACTATGCTCACGCCCAGGAAATTGAGCCCGAACAGGAGCACAAGTATGCCAAGGGCGCCCAGCAGATAGAGTCCAAGCCCGCTGAACACGTAGCCAAATACCGTATGGTGCCGCCTGTCGTGACCGCGGGCTGCCAGCACTCTGGCCAGAATCATCATCAAGATGATGAACATTACGCTCTGGATGCCGGGCAGCGCTCCGAATGGCGCCCAGTTGGGGTCGTTGACGAAGTGTGCATACTTCAGCACCGGATTGAACGTGTCGTAGAAGTTGAACACAAACGGTGTCGCAAACAAGATGACTATCCACGACATCAGGCTGACCCCGAAATAGTAGAGTTTGTCAAACTGCACTGTGAGGACTCCCTGAATGTCTTTGACTTCGGTGGAGAGCCCGTACACGCTCAGTGTCTTGGCCTCATCCAGCAGCTTCTGGGCGTTAGCCGTGCCGAGTCCGCCGATCCGCTTGTTGGCCTTCTTCACCAATTTGAAAGCGTATTCCGACAGCGGCGAGAGTCCGTCGTAGAAACGGTCCCCGATGATGGCGCCGTAGTAGTGCTTGCCTTTGTAGTTGTAGTCTACCCAGTACAAGTCTACCCTGGTGACTACTGCTTCTTGGAACAGGATGTGGCTTCCGCTATCCACATTAGAATCGTGCTCGCCCACGGCGCGGTCGATCGCCGATGCTATCTCGGAGTCTTCTGTGTAGATGCCTTTGTCAAGGGACTTCCCTTTGTCCTGGAAGAGAGCGATTGCGGGCAGATTGGCCATCGTGTCGGCGATTTCCGCGACTTTCAGGATCTTGGAGTCGTGGAAGAACTTGATAGTGTGGACAGCTTCGAGAGTCTGCTCTATCGTCAGGAAACGCACTATACTGCCGTGGCCTTCGCAAAGGGAGCAGGTGACGAGACCGTTGTTGCAATGTGGGCATTCAATCCTTCCGCCATCGCAATACGAGCAGCTTTTGTAGCGGGTCACATTGCCGTAGATAGGTTCGGTGTGGCCGTCGCTATATTTGCGGTAACCGGTCTGCTCATAAGATGAGTAAGAGACGCGGCCTGTACCGTTGCAATGGTAGCAGGGCGTCGTCCCTCTGCCGCCGCAGTGAGAACAGGTGACCCTGCCACCACCGCCGCAGGTAGGACAGGTCTCTTCGCGGTGCGAGCCCTGCACCTCGAAGGTCTCTTTCTTGTTGGTAAAGTTCGACGCCGTGTTGAGAGCGAAATCCCAGACATACACTGTGTCCGGGCGCGTGTATTGAGCGGAACGGCCGTACTTGCCGGGATTGCGGTTGGGGCGCAGTGCCGCTGTAACTTTCCTTTTGTCGAACTGGCTGCTGAAACGGGCTCCGTAGATGGGGCTGTATTCGTAGTTGGTGATGGTGATCTCGTCGCCGAAGCTGCCGAAGGGATTGCCTGCCGACTTTGCGGCATACGCATTGATAAGCCTTCTTACCCTCTCCGTGATGTTTCCGTCGATCTGGAGATGCTCTTTCCTGATGTAATCTGCCATATCTGTCAACGTTTAGGGGTTACTATGAAGGTGAATATTACCTTGATGATGAACACCACGGCAAAGAGCGCGAGCAGAATACCGAATAGCAGTGTCAGCCCGGGGCTATAGTCCGCAGCCGGCATATTTTCTATGGTCCAATCCAGACGGTCGTAAGTGCCTATCTCATACTGACTCAGAACATCTTTGCCAGCTTTGGCAGCCTTGCGTTTCGCGGCTTTTTCGTCGAGTTTCTTGCCCTCACCCGCCTTGCCGCGGATGAGAGCCTTTTCGTACTTCTCTCGCTGAAGAGATTCTTCGGACACAGCATAAGTGGCCTTGTAGTCGTCGCGGAACTTCGCGAATGAGATCCTCTTGAATGGGCTGAGGACCAGCTTGGCCGCTCCCTCGGTGAAGAGTGAGTCTATCGGCACCTCGGCGCTGCGGGTCTGCAGGGCGTGCTGCTGCTCGGGATCCGTGATCTTCTCGCGCTTCCAAGACCGTATCTCGGAACACCCGGAGAGCAGCACAATCACGGCCAGAAGGCAAATAGGCAATCGTTTCATAAGTGGCTGTATTGGGTTATTAATCAACTATATATGGATTATTGCCCCTAAGATAATACAATTATTCCATAAATGAGCAAAATGCCCATTTATGGAATAACATTCAGTCAATCGCGGCGCTAAGTTACGCGCCGAGAGTAGCTACCATCACGGCCTTGATTGTGTGCATACGGTTCTCCGCTTCGTCGAAGACGATGCTGGCGGGGCTTTCGAAGACATCCTCGGTCACTTCCACTCCGTCCATGCCGAATTTCTCGAAGACCTGGCGTCCGACCTTAGTCTCGAGGTTGTGGTATGCCGGCAGGCAGTGCATAAACTTGCAGTCGGGATTGCCGGTCTTGGCCATAAGGGCTGCATTGACCTGGTAAGGTTTCAAAAGCTCGATCCTTTCTTTCCACACTTCGTCGGGCTCTCCCATCGAGACCCACACGTCGGTGTAGAGGAAATCGCATCCCTTGACTCCCAGGGCCACATCATCGGTGATGGTGATGCGCGCGCCTGTCTGAGCGGCGATCTCGCGGCACTCAGCCACCAGTTCGGCTGCCGGCTGAAGGGCCTTGGGCGCTACGATCCTGACGTCCATGCCCATCTTCGCGCCGCCTACGAGCAGAGAGTTGCCCATATTGTAGCGGGCATCGCCCAGATACGCATAGGTAATCTGCTGGAGGGGCTTCTTGGAATGCTCGCGCATAGTCAGGAAGTCCGCGAGAATCTGGGTCGGGTGGAACTCGTTGGTAAGGCCGTTCCACACGGGGACGCCGGCGTATTTGCCGAGCTCTTCGACGATGGTCTGAGCGAATCCGCGGTACTCGATGCCGTCGTACATGCGTCCGAGCACGCGCGCTGTATCTTTCATGGACTCTTTCACGCCGATCTGCGAGCCGGTAGGGCCGAGGTAGGTCACGTGTGCGCCCTGGTCGTGGGCGGCCACTTCGAATGAGCAGCGTGTGCGGGTCGAGGTCTTCTCGAAGATGAGAGCGATGTTCTTGCCCACGAGGTGCTGCTGCTCGCGTCCGGCTTTTTTGTCGGCTTTGAGCTGTGCTGCGAGATCGAGCAGATACTGGATTTCTTCGGGTGTGTAGTCGAGCAACTTAAGGAAGTTGCGGTTTTTGAGGTTCAGCATGATGTTATTGTTGTTTCACTTATGATACATTCTTTGCCGCCGCTTTCCAGAAAACTGATAGCGGCGCGGATCTTCGGGGCCATCGAGCCTTCGGCAAACTCGCCGTCGGCCAGGTACTTGCGCGCCTCGTCGAGCGTCAGGCGGTCGAGCGCCTTCTCGCCGGGTTTATGGAAATTGATACAAACCTTCGGCACGTCGGTCATGATCCTGAACTCGTCGGCGTGCATCTTCGCGGCCGCGAGCGAGCAGGCGAGGTCCTTGTCGATCACCGCCTCCACGCCGTGACGGCCGTTCTCATCGCGCACGACGGGGATGCCTCCTCCGCCCGTGCAGACGACGATGTACCCCTGCCGGGCGAGCTGCTCGATGAGCTCGATGTTGCTGATTGCGAGGGGCTTGGGCGATGCGACCACCTTCCTCCAGCCGCGTCCTGCCGGGTCCGCGCGGTAAGTCGCTCCATCCGAAGGGCACTCCTTGTAGTACGGTCCTACCGGTTTGGTCGGATTCTCAAAAGCAGGGTCGTCCGCAGCAACCTCCACGCGGGTCACCAGCGACACCACCGGCCTACTAATGCGGGCCTGCTTAAGTACCCGCTCCATCGCGGTTTCGATCATATATGCTATCGAGCCCTGGGTCTCCGCTCCGCAGAAATCCATCGGCATGGCCTGCAGGCCGAACTGTGCGGCGCCGGCCTCGTGGCGCAGCAGGGCGTTGCCCACCTGCGGCCCGTTGCCGTGGCCGATCACGAGGCCGCAGCCCTGCTCCAGGAGCGGCAGCAGGCCCCTGCAGGCCTCTTCCACATTTGCCATCTGCTCGGCGAAGGTCCCTTTCTGACCTGCCCTCAGCAGCGCGTTGCCCCCGAAGGCAACCATTACTAATTTTGTCATATCGTTGTAGTATCTCTCGAAAGGGGGAAGGTGTCCTCCGGGACCTTCGCTTCGCTCTTCCCTCCCACCTTCGGTGGGCCCCTCCCGCTCACTGGCCGCGGGTGGCCAGGGTCCCGGAGGGCACCTTCCCCCTTTCGGTTATGTCAATCTCTACGCAACGGCAGCGTCGAGCAGCGCAGCAGGCCGCCCATCTTGGAAATCTCGCGGTAGGGGACAGTTTCGACTGTGATACCCTGGCTCTCGAGCCATGCTTTAAGGCGTGTGAAATGCTCTTCGACCACCACCACGTCTTCGCTGATCGAGAAGATGTTGGAATTCATCCAGTACATCTCTTCCTTGGTGAGCTCAAACACGTTCTGGGCTCCGAACAGGTCGACAAGGTGGCCGGCGTCCCGCGGATTGAGGAAGCCGTCCTTGTAGATGATAGCTTTGTCGCGGCCCACCGGCATGAAAGTGCAGTCGAGGTGCAGGATGCCCTCATAGGGGTCGGTGTCACTCTTTCGGAGATTGAGCGGAATGATGTTCTTCTCGGGGAAAAGCATCGCAAGGTAGTCGAGGGCCAGGCGGTTGGTGCGCGCTGTCTTCACCTGCGGGTAATCCTTGAAGGCATACTGCCCCACGAACACGCGGTCGTTCCACAGAATCACGTCGCCGCCTTCGATATGGACGGCCTCGGGCAGGTTGTAGATCTGCTTGTAGTGAATCTGGCTGTAGATAGAGCCATAAGCATCGATCTCTTCCTGCCTGTCGGGGATTATGTTGGAGACTATTATCTTGTCGTCGATTACGAAACCCACATCGCGGGCGAAAACCTGGTTGCATCCTTCTACCGGATCCGGTCTGTGGACTATAACTCCATATTTTCGGAGCACCGCTTCGAAAGCGTCCATCTCGCGGATGATGTCTTCGTCGCGCGGGTAGATGCCCTTCGAGGCCGACTCATAGGACTTGGCGTCGAAGGTCTGTTCCGGAGTCGGAGCCGGACCGTTGGATTCCGGGCGCCCAAGTACCACTTCGCGCAGGCGTCCCGTTTCTGATGTCACGTGTATTTTCATGCTTTTTCCCTTTGTGTCAAATAAATGCCGACCATAGCGACGGCAAGTCCGGCCCACTGCAGCCCGCCGAGTCTTTCCTCGCCTACAATGACGCACAGCAGGGCAGTGACGATAGGCACGATGGCGAGGAATACGCTGGTGCGGGCAACTCCGAGTTTGCTGATGGCGTATGCCCAGGATGTGAACGCGGCGGCCGAACACAGCAACGCCAGCGACAGCGTCGGATAAATAACGCTCCATCCGAGGTACAGCCTCGGTTCAAAGTTAACAATTCCTTTTGTAAGAAACATGGGCACGAAGAATATCGCGCCGAGAAGGAACTGATACATCACGATCACCGACGGCGAATACCTTTCTGAAAGGTGCTTCGTGAACGCTATCTGGCTCACTTCTGCAATTACGGCAACAAAAAGAATCAGCACCCCCACAAAGAAGTGGCTCCCAGTGGCCGTATGGGTGTAGATCACCATCCACAGACCGCCCAGCGTGATGAAAACGCCGGCGATATTGGCAGCGCCGAATTTTTCGCGGAATATCAGCAGCCCCACGAACATCGTAATCACCGGATTCATGGCGATCACAAGCGAGGTGACGGTGGGGGAGTCGGTCAGCAGAATGCCGTAAGTCTCGGCGAGGAAGTAGACGAACGGCATGCACAGCGCCAGCAGCGCAAACCTCCACAGGTCGCCCCTACGGATGCGTATGTCCTGCCGCGTGAGCAGGTTGATTACGAGAAGAAGGGTCCCCGCGAGCAAGATTCGGATGGGGACAAAATACTCGACCGGTATGCTCTGATCGAGCAGCCTGTCGGACCAGATATACGACATCCCCCACAGTATGACTGTGAAGCTTGCCGCTAAATAAGCATATAACTTACGATTCATAAACCGATTACCGATTTCGGTTTACGAATATAAGCATTTTAAGTGTAATTTCGATGAATTATTTTCCCTGCTACAGGTTTGAGAATTCTACCTTGTGGAGGATGGAGGTCTCGGAGTCGTCGGCAATCCAGATGCAGTTGTGGGCGTGGTCCACGCATACGGTCTCGGGATTGTTCTGGGTGAAAGACTTCATCGGGTACTTGGCGATAATTATCTTCGCATCGCCACTGAACATATACAGCGTGAAAGGAAGGTACTCCGGGCGGGTGGAATTGCTGTTGGAGTCGATCACCCACAGGCGGTCTCTCTCGGCGTCATAGCACATCCCTCCAACTTCGGAGATGGTAGGGCAGACAGTGCGCAGGCTCGTCTTGTTCATGGTCTTCTTCCCGTCGAGCGAATACTTCCAGATATTGGCCCCGGTCTGAGAGCCCACATAGAGTTCGCCCTTGTAGAATGCGATGCCTTCGAGCCCGGAATTCTCGTAGCCGGAAGCGTCGGCGACTTCGGCGATTTTCTCGCGTTTGTTGTAGTTCGGGGCCTTGACCGTGTAGATGCGGTCCGGCTCTCCGGCTATGTAGAGGTGGCCGGTTTCAGGGTCCATGCAGATATCTTCGAGGTCGCCGCCTATCTCCAGGGGAGTTTCGAAGGTGCCGTCGAAGTTGATCTTGAAGAGATGACCCTGATCGCCTACTCCCCACATGAAGGTCTTGTCCTTGCTGATGCAGAGGCCGGAGAGTTCAACGATGCCCTTCAGCTTGTAGGTTGTGACCCTGCCCATCACCGGGGCATCAGAAGGATTGGTCCATGCAGCAGGTGTCGGCGCCCCGCCGTAAGAACCGTCTTCATTTGGCACGGCTTTTTTCTCGATAGGGGCGACAGGCCCGTTTTTTTCGTTGGTGCATGAGATGCACGAAGAAAGCCCGGCGGCGAGCAAAATGCACGAGACGAAAACAGAGTATCTCATAATCCTGAATAATTATTAAAAAAAGATGGGGGCGCGGGGCCCCCATCTTTTGGTGGGGTTAACTATTAATGCTCCTTGGCGCAGCGGATGGAACCTCCTGCGTACTTGAAGTAGCTGTGGTAGTAGTACTTGCCACTGTCGCGGCTCAGGTCAAAGAATGCTGCAGAACCACGGACGGGCTCCTCATCGCCAAGACCCGGAGTTGCACTCCAGATGAGGGCGCGGATACCGTGCTTGTTGGTGTAGGCTCCACCTCCGTCGATGTAACCGCACAGAGGGAAGGTTATCTTGGTGTCCTTGAAGTAGAACCAGAGCTGCTCCTGGTTGAATGCCCAGTCTTCGTCGGCACGCTTGATCCACAGTTTGTACTCGTTGTTGTAAGGAGGTACTCTGTACCCTACAGGGCAAGGATCGTAGATTGTCTTCTCGCCGTTGTTGTCCCAGAGGTCGGTCTTGTTCTCATTGAGCCAGTTGTTATCGACACCTGAAGAAATCTCAGTCGGGTGTGCGATCCAGTAATCGAGAGGCTGCGCACCTTCTGTGCCGGCGAGGGCTGTTCCGCTGACGAGGAATTCAGGACGGATGAGAGGTGTCACACGGCCCCACTGGTAGCTGAGTCCGTAAGACTTAGGAACGATTCCGAGGGTGTCGGCAGCAACGAGAGCACCGAGGTTGCGGTCCATCACTGCGGTTGCCCAGAACGATGCTTCGTCTTCGGAGATGTCGACGATTGCGGTCTCGGGAATCCAGATGTGCCAGCTCCAGAGAACATTGTCCTCGGCGTCCTTGGCGGCGATGAGTGCGTTGCCAGGAACGAGAGGCTTGGCGGTCTCGAACTCGACATAGCCGTCTGCGAGATTCACGCTCTTGATAACGGTGCCTGCTGCAACTTCTGCGTCGTCGCAACGGGTCTCCCAGAGGACTTCGAGGCCTGCAGCGGCAACTGCGTCGCTGGAGTTACCCTTGACAGCCTTGAACTTGTATGCGCCGGCTGCGTTGACGATGTAGCTGTTGGCGGTACCGCTGACGCTGAGGTCGACGGTCTGGCTGACAGCCTCGAAGGCGAAGTTGCCGAGGTCGTTGACAGTACCTGCTGCGATAGTCTGGGCGGGTACTTCGATGACTGCGGCTGCGTTGCCGTTAGGGTCGAACACGGTGAGCTTGCCACCGGCTGCGAGGGTTCCTTCGGGAACTTCGATGATGATAGGATCGGAGGTGCCGTCGAGAGTGAGCTTCGAAGCGAGAACATAATTGATTTCGTGCTTGCTTGCGGAGCTGTTCTTGATGCTGACCTTTCCGGTCTTTGCATTGAAGGTTACGTTGCCGGAGAGGATGCTGTTGGAGTTGTTGTCCTCGAGGCCGATGCTCACGATCTCGGCATCGCCGGTGAGGGTGAACTTGATGGCGCCCATGAAGCTCTTGAGCTCAAGGGTGGCAGCGTCGGTTGCGTGGGCGAACAGCGGCATAGCGGCGGTCTGGTCCGAAGGAATCACGGCCGTGAAGGTGTTGTGCTGGGCGAACGTCCTGTCTTCGTCGTAAGGATAAGCTGCGAAGTAGTCTTTGCCGCCTTTCTCGAGAGCGGTTACTCCTGCAGCGGGCTTGAAGGTACCGGTTGCGCTTCCGGCTCCTGCGCTGAGGACGTACTTGGCCTCGACGTCGGCGCCTGCGTTGGTTACGCAATAGACCTGAATTTCGTCTCCTTCTGCCCACGCGGTTTTGAGGTTGGAGGCCTTGAGAATCACGGAGATGGATTCGTAGCCGTCCGTGGTCTCACCGGGGGTGTCAGGACCATCTGGCTTTTCCGGGCCCGGCTTCGGATCCGGCTTTGTGCATGCAAACAGTGCGAGTGCTGCAAATGCAAGATAGAAATAACGTTTCATCATTGTTTTTAGTTGTTAATATGGTTAGTTATGATGATTGTCTGATGAATATCCGTTTCATGCCCTGCTACCAGTTTTCGGTCTGGGTGAGAACGTATCCGCGCATGTTGTAATCGTCGATCTGCTGCTGGCCGATAGGAGCCATGTAGGAGCGGTCGAAGAAGGTCTCGCGGTTGGATGCGTTGCGCACGCAGTAGTAGCCCTTCATGTCGGCGGCGTTGGTGCCGTTGTACTTGACAACCGAACCGTCGGCCTTCTGGACTGAGAGGATGTTGACCCTCTGGTTCATGAAGTTCTTGTTGACTTCCGGAACACCGGCGCCGCTTCCGAGTTCAGCCTCGCAGTCGATCCAGGGACCGAGATACTTGTCGGGGTTGGTGTCGTAGTCCATATAGTCAAGCTTGTACCAGCGGTAGAGGTCCTTGATACGGCTGCCTTCGTGGAGGAACTCCATACGGCGCTCGCGGCGGATCTCCCAGATGAGTGCAGGCACGTCGCTGTCCCTGACGGGGTCGTTGGGGATAGCGGAGAGCTGCAGGTGGGCGGTCTTTTGGACTCCGGCTGCTGCGGCTGCGGTGCTGAGCGGACGGTCGCGAAGGGCGTTGATGCTCTTGTCGAGATCTGCCTGGGTGATGGCCTCTCCGCCGTAGGACTCAGCCAGTTCGGCCTTGGCCTCGATCCAGTTGAGCACCACCTCGCCGAGCCTCATGATGGGGGCGTCGCTGGTGTTGTAGATGCCCTGCCAGTTGGGGAGGCGGACATTGTCCTGGAACAGGCTCTTGAGAGCCTCGTAAGGAGCATACTTGTAGCAGTAGATCATCGTGTTGGACTTGATGTTGGCCTGGCCCCAGAAGCAGTCGAAGAATCTGGGATCGCGGGTCTTCACAAGGTTCGCAATCGAGAAGTCGTTTGCTCCGGTCACCGACGAGATCGTGTAGGGCTTTCCGTCCTGGCAGTTGAACGCCTTGATGTACTCGAGGTTTACATTGCTGCCGGAATCGGACCCTGCATTGTAGGATCCGATAGGGTGACGGATGCCGAGAGCGTCGTCGTAGTGGCGGTAGAGGAGGACTTCCTTGTTGTCGGCGAGATTCTCGGAGACGAACAGGTCCTTGAAGCTGCTGGAGAAGCTGTACTTGCCGCTGTTCATTACGACCTCGGCGGCCTTGACGGCCATCTTGAGATATTTCTCGGCGTGCTCTGCGTCGCAGACGGTCTCAGTCTTGTAGCTTTCGACTCCGCTTCCAATCTTGTTGCTCTCGCCACCTTCGGCATCGGTGAAGATCTTGTGGGTGAAGGTCTCGCCTTCGTGGTATTTCTGCCAGGTGCCTTCGTAGAGCATGAAGCGGGAGATGAAGGCTGCGGCAACGAATTTGTTGACGTTGTCGGCGCCGTCGTCTTCGCGCATGTTCTCAAGCACGAAATCACACATGTCGTAGACCTTGTCCATCACGAACTGACGGTTGTCGCGGTCTTTGTACTGGGTGTCGAAGTCGAGGTCCTGGACGGTCTCCTCGAAATAAGGCACATTGCCGAACACGCCGACCAGGTCTGAGTACTCGTAGATCTTGAAGAAGTATGCTACTGCAAGCCAGTGGTTGTATGCTTCTTCAGAGAAGTTGGCCTTGTGCTCTTTGAGGCGGTCGATCAGAATGTTGACCTTGTGGATACGTCCGAATCCCCAGCTGGGTCCGTAGTACTGCTCGAAGCAGCTGCGGCTCTCGGAAGAAGATCCGCGGCTTGTCGGAACCTTGTTTTCGAAGCGGCTCTGGGTGCCTTCGGATGTGAAGTCGTCGCAGAAGCCGGTGCCGCCGCGTACGGGGGCGAATTTCTGGTCCCAGTCGGTGCCGTAGCCTTCGAAGTAGAGGGGATAGAATGCGTTTACATAGAGTCTGATATCACCTTCCGTCCTCCAGAAGTTGTTGTCAACGGTGGTGGTGAGGGCGGGACGGTCGAGCAGTGTCTCAAATTTGTCGCATGCGCTCAGCGCAAGAGCGGCAAACATAACATATACTAACTTTTTCATACTCATTGTCTCGATTAGAAGTTGATCTGGGTTCCGAGGGTGACAGTCTTGAAGACAGGCGTTCCGACGCCGGTCCAGCCCTGTGCGTAGCCGCTGCCCCACATGGAGTAGCCGCTGATACACTCGGGATCGATAGGGAGTCCGCGGAGCTTGTCCCAGGTGAGGAAGTTCTCAGCGGTGAAGTAGACGCGCAGCTTGGAGATACCTGCCTTGCGGGAAAGCTTGCCCGGAAGGGTGTAGCCGACCGTGAGGTTCTTGAGCCTCAGGTATGCCATGTTGAGGAGCATACGGTCGTTGCGGAGGTAGTTGTAGCTGTTGACATGGGTATCGCGGCCCATGTTGTAGGGAGCGGGATAGAAAGCGTCGGTGCGGTCAGGCCTCCAGTAGTTGTCTGCGAAGCTTGCGGCCATGGCACCGTCGGAGGTGTAGAAACCGGCGACGGCGATAGGACCCTGTCCCCAGATCTCACGCTTGCCCACACCCTGGAAGAATACGGACACGTCGATGCCGAACCAGTCGGCGCCGAGCCTGAGGCTGTATTCGTAGCGGGGAGTTTCATTACCGATCACGACAAGGTCGCCGTGGTCGTCGGTGGTCTGAGTTCCGCGGGAGAGCACTCCGTCTCCATCGACGTCGACATACTTGATGTCGCCGGGGCCGAAGTGGAAGGAGCTGCCCTCATAGTAAGACTGATAGACGGGCTTCTCTCCGTTGGGGCCGGGCTTGAGGATGAACGATGCCTTGCCGATGCAGGCAGGGTCGTCGGTGTCGTCGGCGGTGAGCTCGCGGTAGATGAGGTTGCCGTCGGCGTCAAGCTCGAAGTCGTCGAACTGGTACAGTCTGTCGGCCTTGAAGCCCCAGATCTCGCCGTAGGTCTTGCCTACATACCAGCTGTCGAGGCTCTTGGTGTCGCCGTAAGCCGTGATGCGGCTCTTTGCGTCTGCGAGCTGAAACATTGCGTTGATTCCGAGACCGTTCTGGAAGCGCCAGTTACCGTCGATCTGGAGTTCCCAGCCGTTGGTGCGCAGCGAACCGAGGTTTGCCTTCGGGGCTGAAGCGCCATAGGTGACTGTGTTGACTCCGTCGGTCGGAACGATCATGTTCTCGGTGTCGCGGATGAAGTAGTCGAATGTGATACCGATGCGGCTGTCGAGGAAGCGGGCGTCGATACCGGCGTCAGCGGTCTTGATAGTCTGCCAGGTAATCGAGTCGGACACGGTCGAAGGAGTGCCGGCATAGCTCATCAGAGCGCCGTTGCCTCCGATCCAGGAGTTCTGACCGGTGCTGATCTGAGGAATGTAGAGCGACGAAGACACTGACTGGTCGCCGACAGAACCCCAGGAAGCGCGGACCTTGAGGGTGGAAACGTACTGTTTGAGGGATTCCAGCCAAGGCTCTTCGATTACGCGCCATCCTGCAGAGAAGGAAGGGAACCAAGCCCAACGCAGGGTGGAAGGGAATTTCGAAGATCCGTCGCGGCGAAGGTTGGCTTCGAGCAGATAGCGGTCCTTGAGGTTGTAGTTGAGACGTCCGAAGAAGCCGAGCTGCGACTCCCACGAAGCCTTTCCGGATCCGGTCCAAACACCGGTACCGAAGGCGAACTGGGGATTCTTGTAGTTCGACAGGTTGGTCACCCTGACGGTATGGCCGGCGCGGTCATAAGTCGAGAGGTTCATACCGAGCATTGCCTTGATAGTGTGGGATTCGCCGAGCATAAGGGTGTAGTCGGTGTAGCCGTTGAAGGTATGACGGTATGAGTTCTCGTGGCTGCGCTCCAGGAACCTGATGTCTTCGTTCTGCACGTAGTCTTCCTGGTAAGGGAAGTAGTAGGCCATCTCGGCTCCTTCTGCGGTCGGAGCGACGGAGTTACCGTCGTGGTCGACGTAGATCTGGTTGCCGTTGTCGTCGAGATAGGGAGAAGGAGTCACGGATTTCCAGTTGGCGGCCGAGAAGGTCGTACCCGGAAGGGTCTGGATGTATTCCTGGTTGGAGAACGTGTAGTCGGCCACGATGTTCCAGTTCTTGAGCGGATGGAGGGTGAAGCCGAGGTTGACGTTGTTGTAGTTGTACTTCATCGAGGCAGTGTTGGCCTGGGTAGACTCGGAGAACACGCCGCGGAAGATGTTGCCTCTCTCGTCGTAACCGTAGGGGAATACGGGCGACCAGCGGTACAGATACAGCCAGGGGCTGTAAGACGTACTCTCGGCGATGAGAGGATACCTCTTGTTGCGTGAGGAGTACATGAGGCCTGCACGGAGCGTGATGTACTTGTTGACCTCTGTCTCGAGTTTGAGGGAGGCGTTGTACTTGGTGAAGTCGTCGGTGGTGGTCTTCATCATACCGCTCTGGTAGACGTAACCGAGGCCGATGTTGAAGGTGGTGTTGCCACTCTTTCCGTTCACGCTGAGGCTGTGCTGGTTGGAGGGAGCGTTTTCGCGTACGAGGTAATCGTAGATGTTGAAGATACGTACACCGTAGTTGCTGCCGCCGCTGTAGTACCAGTCACGTCCGTAGACGATAGGGTCGTTGGGCCCGAGTTCGCGGATGCTGCCGCCCTTGCCGTACTTGGCCCACCATTCCCTCGAACGGGCGATGGCGTCCATGTCGGTCGAGAAGTAGGATCCGGCCTTGACTCCGTCGTAGTTGTACTTGCCCGGGGTGCGCTGATCGTTGGCTGCGCTTGTGCTGAAGCTGGCCTTCGAACGGGCTGCTGCATCGAGCATGTACTGGAGGCCGTTGACACCTGCCATGTCGTAGTCCTTGGCGAGGTTCTCGAAAGAGAACATACCGTTGTAGGAGACGGTGACCTGGTCGGTCTTCGCTCCCTTCTTGGTGGTGATAAGGATTACGCCGAAGGCTGCCTTGGCTCCGTAGATGGATGTTGACGCGGCGTCCTTGAGGACGGAAATCGACTCTACATCGTCAGTGTTGACAACCTGGAGGGAGGGGACCTCTACGTTGTCGACAAGGATCAGCGGGCTTGCGCCGCCTTCGATCGAGGCGATGGCACCGCGGATGCGGATGCGTGCGTCGGAACCGACTTCAGCGTCGGGGAGAGTGACGGACAGACCGGCTGCCGCACCCTGGAGACCGCGGCCGACGTCGGGGATTGAACGTCCGGCCATCTGCGAGCCTACATCGACGGTAGACACGGCTCCGGTGAGGTTTGCCCTTGACTGCACGGCGTAACCGACAACGACTGCATCCTCAAGCAGGGTGCTGTCGTCGTCGAGGACGATGCTGACATTCTGGCCGGGCTTTACGGTAAGAGTCTTGGTCACATAACCGAGGCATGAAACCGTAATGCGCGGAGTAGTCGGTGCGAAGGAGAAGGCTCCGTCGGGATCGGTCATGGTGTAGGCCTTCTGGGCCTCGTCTGCCACCATGGCGCCGATTACGGGGTTCCCCTTTGAGTCCTTGACGGTACCCGAGACTTCATCTGCGGGCGCACCGAATGCCTGGACGCTGAACGCCCCAAGCATTAACACTGTTAGGAGAAACTGAGAAAACTTTTTCATTTTTTCCTGGGGTTATTAGTAAATTAGGATAGATGTCCATTTTTCGTCCCCCTTCTTTCGGATGAGGACGTCGGGTTTGTTCCTGAGCGAGTTCCAGCCGCCGACAACATTGTAGATGAAGCCGACCTTAACTTTGTGGAGGCCTGCCTCAAGGACAAGTTCAATGTCTTCGTGGGAGTAACGCTTGACTGCGGTGCCGTTGTCGATGAGCGCGAAAGGAAGGTCGTCGAACCAGACGCAGTCGGCATCGGAACTGAAGCGGTAGATTCCGGTCTCGCCCACGCGGAAATAGCCTTCCGCACATGCGGCGTAGAACTTCAGGGAGTCGGGCATGTTGCGGTCGAACTGCTCGAGCGATGCGAGCTCACGAAGCCTGCCGATGCTGACTTCGGTCCAAAGCGTGTCGCCCGGGGTCTCGGCCCAACTTGTGAACCTGCCGTCGGTGCGGCGGGCCTTCAGGCCGCTCTGTGCATTTGCGGGATCGGTTGCGGGAAGGACAGGTTGCTTCTCCACGTGGACCCGGCGCTCGGGGCCGAGCTTGCCGTAAGAGGTCAGAGCGGCAATCCTGATCCGGCAGTCTTCCGTAATTGTAAAAGGTTTTTCGTACACGTCTGAGGTCGGGGTCGGAGCGCTGTCGTCGAGGGTGTAGACCATCGTCATCGGCCTGGTGGTCGTGAATTCGACCACGGCGCTGTCGGTAAAGGCAACCGTGTTGCAGGACCCGCCCGGCTGCTCGGGGATAGGGATATGGTAGGTGACACCGGCCTTGTCGAGTCTCTTGCAGGCCTGCTCCATCCTTGAGAGGAAGGACTGGAAGTTCTTGCGATTGAGCGGAGTCCATGCGATCTCGGCGAGGGCGAATGCTCTCGGGAAGAGCATGTACTCGCGCTGCCACGGCTCGTACATATACTCAGACCAGTTGTTGCACTGAACTCCCTTGACGTATTTCCCGTTGCCCTCCTTTGCGAGGATCTCGGGCACGGGGTCATAGGCGTAGACCTTTTCGAGGGTGTTGAGGTGGCCGATGGTGACGGGCTCCACCTTGCTGTCGCCCTGGTAGTGGTCGAAGTACATTCCGGACTTGCTCGGGGTCATCACTATTTCGTGGCCGGTGGATGCGGCTTTGATTCCGCCTGATTCACCTCTCCACGACATGACGGCAGCTCCTTCGCTGAGGCCTCCTTCTAGGATCTCGTCCCAGCCGATTAGCTTCTTGCCATACTTCGCAAGGATGCTTTCCATCCTGCGCACGGCATAGCTCTGGAGTTTCTCTTCGGCCGTGAATTCGTCGTCGGCGCTCAGCCCTTCGGCTTTGATCCGGGCCTGGCAGACCGGGCAGTTGCGCCATTTGGTCTTCTGGCACTCGTCTCCTCCGATATGGATGTATTCTCCGGGGAAGAGCTCCGCCACTTCTGCGATCACATCCTCGAGGAAGGTGTAGGTGCTGTCGTTGCCTGCGCAAAGGACTATGTCGGGAGAGCCCCAGGTATAGAAAGTGCTGATCTGCTCTTTGGTGCAGCTAAGCCAGGGGTAGGCCCGGATGGCAGCGAGGCTGTGGCCGGGCATTTCGATTTCTGGGACTACCGTGACGAACCTTTCGGCGGCATAGGCTACTACGTCACGGATTTCGTCCTGAGTGTAGAACCCTCCGTGGACGGAACCGTCGAATTCGGTGCGCCAGCCGCCCACTTCAGTAAGGCGAGGGTATTTCCCAATCTC
>OCTW013385645.1_pt1 | contig 20122 bp, 16 predicted proteins | sample 1539671 | NCBI WGS metagenome assembly OCTW01 (sample SAMN02144230, study PRJEB22623) | gut metagenome | biome: sheep rumen | host: Ovis aries | place: New Zealand
GGCTATGAGTCCCAAATGCGCATTTTCACTCCGGAGCAGGTGCGAGCCATCTCGTACTATCTGGGCGAGCCATGAAGAAAAGCTTGGCAATTAAATGCGGTTTATCCGCTGCAGGAACGCTGTTCTTGTGGCGGATTTTTCTTGCCACGACTGCTCATGCTGTTTGCCACGGACAAACACGGACTGACTCGGACTTTCCTTTGCGACAGAAAAGCACGGACTAACACGGACTTTACTTTGCGACAGAAAAGTACGGACAAACACGGACTTTCCTTGGCCAGAGATAATCGCCGCTCAGTCGAATTTGCAATCTTTCGACCGCTCATAATTACAAATCCGACCTAGCGGATAATGACACAAGACACTTACCCCAAAAACACTAAATCACTTTTTCCCAAATTTCAAAATGGGCTTCGCCTGGGCGAGTCAACCTTTTCAGTACAAGGTAAACAAAAAAGATGAAGAGTAAACCATACCCGTCTGAAGTCTACATTCTTAGGAAAAGAGTCAACCTCTTCAGTGAAAGTAGTCAACTGTACTCAGGCGAGGCAGAAGCCAGATTCATGAAGATTTACGTTCTATGTGTTTTAACGTCAATCGTCGTAAATCGATCATTAAGATGTCGCGCGTCATTCAAGCTAGATTCATGAAGACAAAATTTCCCTTTTTTCCCTTTTTTCCCTTTTCCCTAATTTCCCTTTTTCCCTTTTTTCACTTTTCCCTAAAATGCCAAAACTGGAAAAAAGTTTGAAGTGAGATTATATTATAATATATAATATTAATATTATATATTATAATATAAAATATTAAATTACATTTTATAACTATTTTTGCGGAGTTTATATTTGATAATCGAGAACGTAAAAAACGATTTTAGGGAAAAGGGAAAAAAGGGAAAAATGGGAAAAATGGGATATCTTGAATTATTCATGCAACTATCTGATAGTCAAGTGTTTTGTTCAATTAGCAGGATTGGCAGCAACTTTTTATTATTGCTTTTTTAGTTGCATTGAATCTCTTTTTATACCTTTGCATGGCATCTATGACGCAAGAAAAGGGTTGAGCCCGAAGACTCAACCCCTCATGATGGGTATTCCACGAAGATGCTTAGAATGGCAGGTCGTCGGCAGCGTCTCCACCCTCTGCGGCCGGCTGTGCCGGTGGGAAGGGAGCTGCAGCAGGTGCGGCGGCAGGTGCCACACCGGGTGCTGGCGGCGGCGGGAAGGCGCCGGGGGCTGGCATCGGCTGGGCACCAGTGGCGGCAGCCTGTGCGGCGGCGGGGTCGTAGCGGTCTACCCGCCAGGCACGAATATCGTTGAACCAACGGCCCTGATACTCATGGGCGTCGATGTCGAAACTGACACGAAGATTCTCACCCACCTGTATGTTGAACTGCGCAAGGCGCTCTGCTCCGAACACCCTGAAGACGCATTTCTTGGGGAACTGCTCAATGGTTTCTATTACAAAATCCTGGCTCTTCCAGGCATTCCCTGTGCGCTGGGACACGCCCCCTTGTTCGGGCATCGCAGCGATGATTTTTCCTTCAATTTCCATATTATTTATTAATAATGTTTGATTTCGGTCTGCGAAATTACAAAAATGTTCTAAAATGAGAAACTTTTTGACCGAAAATTTTGTTCCCCTTATGTTTTTTTTGTAATTTTGGGGGCACAAATTACAAGTGAGAAGGGACCCTCCCCTGCCCTCCCTGTCCAGGGAGGGGGCGCAGAGAGCTCTCACCTTCCCCTCCTTGCACTCCCTCCCTGAACAGGGAGAGCGGGGTGAGGGTCTAATTACCTCTTTAATATAAATAGATTCATACTAAAAGCGATATAGAAAATGAGATTTACATTGTCAAGCTCGGCTCTGAGCAGCCGACTCAGCGTTTTGTCAAGGGTGATCAACAGCAAGAATTCCCTGCCCATCCTCGACTGCTTCCTTTTTGAGGTTTACAACCAGACACTGACGATTACGGCATCGGACAGCGAGAACGTGATGCGCACGACCATCGTGCTCGACGACCAGGATGGTGAAGGGCGCTTCGCAGTGAAGAACAGCACGATTCTCGATGCGGTGAAGGAGCTGCCCGAACAGCCTCTGACCATCGACATGGACACGAACACGCTGACCATCAAGGTGATTTATCAGAACGGTATCTATAATTTCACAGCTCAGGATGCCAACGAGTATCCCACCCTGCAGGGAATGCCCGAGGGCGTGACGGTGCTGACCCTTCCGTCGGCAATGCTCAACGACTGCATCAACCGCAGCATTTTTGCCACGGCCACCGAGGAGCTGCGCCCCGTGATGAACGGCATCTACTTCGACCTCACCGCCGACGCCCTGGCCATCGTTGCCAGCGACGGACATAAGCTGGTGCGCAACCGCATCTACAGCATCAAGAGCGAGACACCCTCGGCATTCATCCTGCCGAAGAAGCCTGCCACCCTGCTCAAGAACGTGCTGGGCAAGGACGAGAGCGACGTGACGGTGCGCTTCGACGAGCGCAACGCAGAGATCAAGTTCGGCGACACCCTGCTGCTCTGCCGACTGATTGAGGGCCGCTATCCCAACTACAACAGCGTGATACCTGCCGACAACCCCAACGAGCTGACCATCGACCGCAAGTCGCTCATCGGTGCCCTGCGCCGTGTGATGCCCTTCGCCAGCGAGAGCAGCCAGCTGGTGCGCCTGCACATGGAAACAGGACGACTGGTGATTTCGTCGGAGGACATCGACTTCTCCACCAGCGCCAAGGAAGAGATTGCCTGCGACTATCAGGGCAACACCATGAACATCGGCTTCAAGGGCCCGTCGCTGGCAGAGATTCTCAACAACCTGCAGGGCGAAGAGGTGACACTGATGCTGGCAGACCCCAGCCGTCCCTGCCTGATTGTACCCAACGAACAGCCTGAGGACCAAGACATTCTGATGCTGATCATGCCCATGCTGCTCAACGACTAACGGTAGCGGCCTCTGACAAGAACAGACACACACATAAAGCATTTCAAGATGAAACCCAACCTTACAAAGCCCCTCGTGGTCTTCGACCTGGAGACTACGGGGCTTGACCTTGTAAAGGACAGAATCGTACAACTGTCATACATCAAAGTGTTTCCCAACGGTGACGAGGTGAGAAAGAACATCTTCTTCAACCCCGAGAAACCGATACCGGCGGAAGTGACTGCGCTGACGGGCATCACAAACGACATGGTAAAAGACGCGCCGCGCTTCAAGGAACTGGCCCAGACACTGGCCAACGAGTTTGAGGGATGTGACTTCGCCGGCTTCAACTCCAACCACTTCGACGTGCCACTGCTTGCCGAGGAGTTCCTGCGTGCAGGCATCGACTATGATTTCGGCAAGTGCCGGCTCATCGACGTGCAGACCATCTTCCACAAGATGGAGCGGCGCAACCTGGCGGCCGCCTATAAGTTCTACTGCGGACGCAAGATGGAAGAGGACTTTGAGGCTCACCGCGCCGACCAGGACACGGAGGCCACATGGCGCGTGCTGCAAGGAGAGCTCGACATGTATGCACCGGGGGTGCAGGAGGAGGAAGAAAGACAGCTCAACAACAACATGGACGAGCTGGCCGCCTTCTCGAAGGTGAACGACAACGTGGATTTCGCCGGACGCATCACATGGCAACCCGTCAAGAACGCAAAAGGTGAGGTGATGCTCGACAGCAACGGAAATCCTCGCAGGCAGGAGGTGTTCAACTTCGGCAAATACAAAGGATACGTGGTGAGCGACGTGCTGAACCGCGACCCGGGCTATTTCAGCTGGATGCTCACCAGCGACTTCACCTACAACACCAAACAGGTGCTCACGCGGATTCGACTGCGCGAGATGACGCAGAAGAAATAAAGGCCGACAATGAGGACGATGGCAAGGAAAGACAACGACAGGAAAAGACGGAACAGCATGCACAAGATGCTGAGACGAATGGCCATGGCGTGCCTGATGGGCATCGCGATGGGTACAAACGTGTGCCATGCCCAGGAGCTGCAGGCCAGGGTGACCATCAATCACAACCAGATACAGGGAACCGACGCCAGCGTGTTTGAGAACCTGCAGCAAACGCTCGAGCAGTTCATCAACGACACGCAGTGGACATCGCTGCAGTTCCAGAAGAACGAGCGCATCCAGTGCACCTTCAACATCACTGTCACGAAGTATGACCAGTCGGACAATGTCTTCACCTGCAATGCGCTCATCCAGGCCAACCGTCCCGTCTACAACTCGTCCTACAACACCACCTTATATAATAATAGGGACAATGAGTTCGTGTTCAGGTTCGCACAGTTCGACCAGCTGAACTTCAACGAGGAGCAGGTGGACAACCAGCTGACGGCACTCATTGCCTACTATGCCTATCTCATCATTGGCTGGAACCTCGATTCGTTCTCGCCGATGGGCGGTGAGGAGGTGCTGCAGCGCTGCCTCTATCTGGCCAACAACGCGCAGAACCTCGACTTCCCCGGATGGAAAGCCTTCGACAACGACCGCAACCGCTTCGCCATCATCAACGACTATCTGGAAGGGGCCATGAAGCCCTTCAGACAGTTACAGTACGACTACTATCGCAAGGGACTCGACGAGATGGCCAACAACGCGGAACGCGGACGGACAGAGGTGTCGGCAGCACTGGAAAACGACCTGAAGAAAGCCCACGAAGACCGTCCGCTCAGCATGCTGCCACAGATATGGACAGACTTCAAGAAAGACGAGCTGGCCAACATCTACAAAGGAAAGGGGACGCAGAAAGAGAAGGAAACCATCTACGACATCCTCTTCTCCATCAATGCCTCGCAGAACAGTTCATGGGACAAGATAAAGGAATAGACAGGACAACGGGCAAAGACCAAAGAAAGCCACGACCATGCTGAAGCAGCTATATATCAACAACTTCACCCTGATAGACAGACTCGAGATGGAGTTCTTCCCCGGTTTCTCGGTCATCACTGGCGAGACAGGTGCGGGCAAGAGCATCATCCTGGGCGCCATCTCGTTGCTGATGGGACAGCGAGCCGACACGCGCGTCGTCAAGAACGGCACTGGCAAATGCACCATCGAGGCTCATTTCGACATCGGGCGCTATGACATGAGACAATTCTTCGACGACAACGACATTGAATACGACGGCGACGACTGCATCCTCAGACGTGAGCTGTCGGCATCGGGGAAAAGCCGGTCGTTCATCAACGACACACCCGTGACCCTCGCACAGATGCGGACACTCGGGCAGCAGCTGCTCGACATCCATTCTCAGCATAAGAACCTGCTCATTCAGGAGGAAGACTTCCAGCTCAACGTCGTCGACATCATCGCAGACAACCGCGACATGCTGAGCGACTATCGGGAGGCCTACGGACAATACCAACAGGCAAGGCGAGAGGTGGAACAGCTGAAGGAGGCCTTCGCCAGGACGCAAGAGAACGAGGACTACCTGAGATTCCAGTACGGCGAGCTCTGCGACATACCACTGGCCGAAGGTCTGCAAGAGGAACTCGAGCAGGAGTCGACCATGATGAGCCATGCCGAGGAAATCAAGGAAGGACTCTTCAACGCCACCCGGATGCTCGAAGAAGACGACAACGGCGTGATGGACCGACTGAAGAACACCACGCGAAGCCTGAGCAGCATCACCGCTCTCCTACCCGACCTCAGCGAGACGGCTGAAAGACTCGAGAGCTGCTACATAGAGCTGCAGGACATCGCATCTGAAATCGGCAGCATGGCCAATAAGGTTGACTACGACCCGCAGCGCCTGCAGAACGTTCAGGAACATCTCGACCGCATCTACTCTCTCGAGAAAAAGCACCACGTTGACACGGTAGAACAGCTGATGGCGATACGCGAAGACATCAAGACGCAGCTCGACCAGATAGACAACAGCGACGAGGCCATGAACGAGGCCTTGGAAAAGGAGGAGAAAGCCCTCGACGCCTGCAGGCAGAAGGCTGCCGCCATCACCAAGGTGAGGCAGAAGGCTGCCGCAAGGATAGAGAAAGAGATGAAGGAACGACTCGTGCCACTGGGAATGCCGAACGTGAGGTTTGCCGTGGACATGAAGACGAAAGAGCTGTCGGCCAATGGCGAAGACAGGGTGAACTTCCTGTTCAGCGCCAACGTCAGCTCGCCCATGCAGCCCGTCAGCGACGTGGCATCGGGAGGCGAGATAGCAAGGGTGATGCTCGCACTGAAGGCCATGATCAGCGGAGCCGTGAAACTGCCAACGATTATCTTCGACGAGATAGACACCGGCGTCAGCGGAAACATCGCCGAACGCATGGCGCTCATCATGAAGGAAATGGGACAGAACGAACGGCAGGTCATCAGCATCACGCACCTGCCGCAGATAGCAGCGCAGGGCAGCACGCACTACAAGGTGGTGAAAGAGGAGACAACCCATGGAACCGTTTCCAACATGGTGCTGCTCAATGCCGAGGAGCGCGTCGAGGAGATTGCCAAGATGCTGAGCGGCGCCAATGTCAGCGAAGCAGCCATCAGCAATGCGCGCGCCCTGCTTAAGATGAACGTTTCCCATCAAAAGAACATTCAAGAAGAAAAGAAATGAAACCAAGAAGAATCATAACGACCATCCTTCTCGCATTTGCCACGATGACACTGAGCGCACAGCCCTCAGGCGTGAAGAATGTGTCGAAGAGTGTTTTCACGCTCACCACCTTTCGCCCCGACGGCTCACTCCTTGGCAGCAGCCACGGCGTCTTCATCGGCAACAACGGTGAGGCCATCAGCGACCTGAAGCCTTTCATTGGAGCGGCATTGGCCGTGGTCATCGACCAGAAAGGTGCACGCATGAAGGTGACCCACATGATGGGCATCAGCGACGCCTACGACGTGGCAAGGTTCAAGGTGGAAGGCAAGACCACGCCCGCAGCGCTGGCATCGGCTCAGCCACAGGGCACATCGTCGTGGCTCGTCGGCTACTCGACAAAGACGCCGGAGGTTTATCCCGCTACGGTAAAATCGCTCGAAACCTTCGGAGGACAGTATGCCTACTACATCTTCAGCATGAACGCTCCCGACAACGCCACCTCCTGCCCATTCGTCAATGCCAACGGCGAGGTGATGGGACTCATGCGCGTCAGCACGACATCGTTCGACACCTACGCCGTGGATGCTCGCTACGTCCATGACCTTACGGTGAACGCGCTCAGCTATAACGACCCATCCATTCGGCAGATATCCATTCCGCTGGCCATGCCGACAGAGCCGCAGCAGGCACAGCTCGCCCTGATGATGGCGCAGCAGAGCGGCGACTCGCTCAAGTATGACACCGCCATACACGACTTCATGTCGCTTTTCCCATCGAGTGTCGATGGCTACGAGGCCCTGGCACGCTCTCATTATGCTGCAAGCAGATTCAGTGAGGCCGACCGAACGATGGAGGATGCGCTGAAGAAAGCTGAGCCCAAAGACGAGGCACACTACCAATACAGCCGTCTCATCTACGACAAAACCGTGTACAGACCCGATGCCGACTTCCCGAAATGGACGCTTGACAAGGCGCTGGAAGAGGTGAAGGCTGCCATCGCCATCAAAGACATGCCGCTCTACCAGCACCATCAGGCTCAGGTGCTGTTCTCAAAAGGACAGTTCCAGGACGCACTCACCATCTTCGATATGCTCTACAAGAACAAGGAGTTCTCCAATCCTGAGCTGCTCTACGAACAGGCACAGTGCAAGAAGATGCTGAATGCACCGTCGCCCGAGATTATCCAGCTTCTCGACAGTGCCATCAACACCACCGACACGCTTCGTTTCGCAGAGGCCGCCCCTTACTTCCTTGCCAGGGCCGAAGCCTATATGCAGACCGACAGTTTCCGGTTGGCGGTGTTCGACTATACACGCTACGAAATCCTCGTGCAAGGTCGCGTCAACTCTAATTTCTACTACGCCCGCTCGCAAGCCGAGGTCAAGGGACGTCTCTACCAGCAGGCACTCGCAGACATGGGGCGCGCCATTATCCTGTCGCCAAACGAACCCGTCTATTATGCAGAAATGGCACAACAGCAACTAAGGGTTGGACAAGTGGACCAAGCCTATCAGTTTGCGAACAAGTGCACCGAGATAGCACCCGAATACCCTGAAGGCTGGCTACTGCTCGGCCTGTCGCAGGTGAGAAAAGAACAAAAGGCGGAAGCCCTCAGCAGTTTTGCCAAGGCCAAGGAACTGGGAAGCGAACAAGCTGATGCACTCATAGAGAAATATAAGTAGTGTACCTGAAACTCCTGCGCTCGACCTTCGGTCGCTTTGCTTGCAAAGAACTCCTGAACTCCTGAAACTCCTGTAACTCCTGAACTCCTAAAAAATAAAATATGAAACAGAAAATCTTAGTAACTGGTGGCACAGGCTTCATCGGAAGCCACACCACCGTAGAATTGCAGCAGGCAGGCTACGATGTCGTCATCATCGACAACCTGTCCAACTCTAAAGCAGAAGTCATCGACGGCATAGAGAAAATCACAGGCATCAGACCTGCCTTCGAACGTGTTGACTGCTGCGACCCTGAAGCCCTCGAGAACGTGTTTCAGAAATATCCGGGCATCAAGGGCATCATCCATTTTGCGGCATCCAAGGCCGTGGGCGAGAGTGTGGAGAAGCCACTGCTCTACTATCGTAACAACATCAATTCGCTGGTGAATCTCCTCGAGCTCATGCCGAAATATGGTGTCGACGGCATCATCTTCTCCAGCAGCTGCACCGTCTACGGTCAGCCCTCCAACGAGAACCTTCCCGTCACCGAAAAGGCGCCCATACAGAAAGCGCTCTCGCCATACGGAAACACCAAGCAGATTAACGAGGAAATCATCAACGACTACATTCATAGCGGTGCACCCGTAAGAGCCATCATCCTTCGCTATTTCAATCCCATCGGAGCTCATCCGTCGGCATATATCGGCGAGCTGCCCAACGGCGTGCCCATGAACCTTATCCCCTTCGTTACCCAGACGGCCATCGGCTTGCGCAAGCAACTCAAGATCTTTGGCAACGACTACAACACGCCCGACGGCACTTGCATCCGCGACTACATCTATGTGGTTGACCTGGCCAAAGCACATGTGAAGGCCATGCAACGCGTGCTCGACAATCCCGGTGAGGAGCCCGTTGAGGTGTTCAACATCGGTACCGGAAGAGGACTCAGCACACTCGAAGTGGTGGAAGGCTTTGAAGAAGCCACTGGCGTCAAGCTCAACTGGGAGTACGCACCACGTCGCGAAGGCGATATTGAGAAAGTCTGGGGAAACGTTGACAAGGCCAATAAGGTTCTCGGATGGAAAGCTGAGGCCGACATCAAGGACGTGTTGCGTTCTGCATGGAAATGGCAACAGAAACTCCGCGAAGACGGCATTCAGTAGTCCCCCACCCCATACACTTGTCCTCCTTGTGAGGGCTTGTGTCTTTGTGTTTGTGTTGTTAAGGGTTCCCGATGCGAATCGGGAGCCCTCTTTAAACAACCAATGTGACGGGTGGGTTGTTTGGTCGTTTGGTCGATTAGTCGTTTGGTCGTTTGGTCGTTCGGTCGTTTCGTTGTTTGGTCGTCTGGTCGTTCGGTCGTTTCGCTGACTTATCACTTGTCACTTATCACTTGTCACTTATTAGAGTTTGGTAGTGTAGACGATACTTCTCAGTTTCCCACATCCCCCTCGGGGGCTTGGGGGGCTTCTCACCTCTCAGTTCTCTGTTTCCCACATCCCCATCGGGAGTTTGGGGGGCTTCTCACACTCAGTTTTCAATTATGTTTCCCATCACCAGTGTTCACAACCCGCGCATCAAGACCCTGCTCGCTTTACAGCAGAAGTCATCGCTCCGACGTCAGCAAGACCTGTTCGTCGTTGAGGGACAGCGCGAACTCATCCATTGCATGGAAGCTGGCTATCAGATAGACAGCCTCTATGTTTGTAGCGACACACAGCTGCCCGACACCCTCTCTGCGCTATTCTCATCGCAGGGACTGGCGGAGTCCTCTATGTTCTCCGTTTCTCCAGCTGTCTATGAGCGCATCGCCTATCGTGGCTCCACTGAGGGCGTCATCGCCGTCGTCAGAAGCCGTCATGTCACCCTCTCTCAGCTGCCCCTCTCGTCTTGTCCACTCATCATGGTACTTGAAAGTGTCGAGAAGCCCGGCAATCTCGGAGCTGTGCTGCGCACCGCCGATGCCGCCAAAGCTGACGCCGTCATCGTCTGCGACCCACTCACCGACCTCTATAATCCCAACCTCATCCGGGCATCATTAGGAGCCATCTTCACCGTCCCCACCGTTGCCACCAGCACCGAGGAATGCATCCGTTTCCTCAAGGAACGTCACATTCAGATACTCACTGCACAGCTGCAGGACTCACACCCCTACTACACCACGCCAATGGGCATTCCCACCGCCATCGTCATGGGAACAGAATCTACGGGGCTCACCAACCAGTGGAGAGAAGCAGCCGATGCGCACATCCGCATTCCCATGAACGGACAGCTTGACTCCCTCAATGTATCCGTCTCTGCTGCCATCCTCCTCTTCGAAGCTGTCAGACAACGACAGATACAATAAGCCAACCCCATCATCTCGTTCCAAATGATAAGTGACAAGTGATAAGTGACAAGTGATAAGTCAGCTAAACGACTAAACGACCAGACGACTAAACGACTAAACGACCAGACGACTAAACGACCAGACGACCAGACGACTAAACGACCAGACGACAAGACGACTAAACGACCAGACGACAAGACGACTAAACGACCAAACGACCAAACGACCAGACGACTAAACGACCAGACGACTAAACGACCATCTTCATGGTCAAGACTCAAAACTGAGCTTTGCAAGACGGGCCCTCAGCTCTTCGGCGAGCGAGCGTCGGATGGACAGTCGTAGCTGGCAGGTGTTGTCGTAGGTCTGGCTGACAATCCTTGGTTCCATCTCCTTGACGATGCGCATCACGCTGTTCATCATAATGTACGGAAAGTCGAAGACAACCTCCTCTTCTACTTGACGCTCAACGACTTGCGCGTGGTTGATGGCGTCGAGTGCCGCCTCGCGATAGGCAACAATCAAACCACTGGTACCAAGGTTGACACCTCCATAATAGCGAACCACGACAATAAGGATGTCCGTCAGTTCGCGGCTGTTGATTTGTCCCAGAATAGGCTTCCCTGCTGTGCTGCTGGGCTCACCGTCGTCGTTGGCACGGAACTCGTTGCGCTCTGGTCCAAGCATGTAGGCATAACAGACATGGCGCGCATCGTAATACTCTCGACGATAGCGCGCGAGTATCTCCTTCACCTCTTCAATGCGCTCCACATGATGGGCAAAGGAAAGGAAACGGCTCCGCTTCTCGGTGTAATAGCCTTCGGCGGTCGCTGCAATGGTGTGGTAGGTGTCTGTGGCCATAAGAAGAAATGCCCCGCAAACCACAAAGGTGCGGATTGAGGGGCATCGTTAAAAGGGTATTAACTCAGTTTGTGAATGACAAGCCCCGACCTCAGCTTAGGCTCAAACCATGTTGCCTTAGGCGGCATGATCTTTCCGCTGTCGGCGATGTCCATGATTTGCTGCATGGATACGGGATAGAGAGCGAGGGCCATGCGCATCTCGCCGCTATCGACGCGCCGTTTCAGTTCGCCCAGACCGCGAAGACCGCCGACGAAGTCAATGCGCTGACTGCTTCTGAGGTCCTTGATGTTGAGCAACTCGTCGAGAATCAGGCGACTTGAGATGTCCACATCGAGCACGCCGATGGGGTCGCTGTTGTCGTAGGTACCTTCTTTTGCCTTGAGGCTGTACCATTGTCCGTCAAGATAGAGTGAGAACTCATGAAGACAGGCGGGCTTGTAGATGTCGCTGCCTTTCAGCACCACGTCGAAGTTCTTGCCGAGGGCTTCGAGGAACTGCTCGGAGGTCATGCCGTTGAGGTCTTTCACCACGCGGTTGTAGTCGAGAATGGTGAGCTGCGATGCCTGAAAGCATACGGCCATGAAGTAGTTGTATTCCTCGTCGCCACGATGGCTGGGGTTCTGCTTCTGCTTTTCGGCACCAACAAGGGCTGCGGCGGCAGAGCGGTGATGGCCATCGGCGATATAGAGCGAAGGCATCTTACGGAACTCCTCGGTGATGGTGTCCATGTCGTGCTTGTCGGAGATGATCCAAAACTGGTGACGGAAACCGTCGATGGGTGCGATGAAGTCGTACTCGGGCTCGGTAGCAGCATAGCGAGTGATGAGCTGGTCGAGCACGTCGTTGTCGGGATAGGCGAAGAACACCGGCTCGATATTGGCGTTGTTCACTCGCACGTGCTTCATGCGGTCTTCTTCCTTGTCGCGACGCGTCAGCTCGTGTTTCTTGATAACGCCATTGAGGTAGTCATCCACATAGGCGCCCACGACAAGACCATACTGCGTCTTACCGTTCATGGTCTGCGCATAGATGTAATAATGGTCGTCAGCGTCCTGAACAAGCCAACCTTTTTCCTGGAATTTATGGAAGTTCTCGGCGGCTTTCTCATAGACGCGCGGGTCATACTCGCTGGTTCCCTCGGGGAAGTCTATCTCTGGCTTGATGATGTGATAGAGGCTCATCTCATTGTCACCAGCTTCCTGACGGGCCTCCTCGGAGTTCAGCACGTCGTAGGGACGCGACTCCACCCGCTCCACGAGGTCTTTCGGTGGACGGATTCCTTTAAACGGTTTTACTATTGCCATGGTAGATTATTTAGGTTAGAGATACTTCTTTATCTGCTCAATCATCTGCTGGTACTCCTCGTCGGTGAGATACACCTTGCCGGGATTCATCTGGAACGTTCCGCCGTAATCGGGGCCGTCCACATATTTGGGAGCAAGATGAAAATGGAGGTGTGAGAGCTTGTCGCTGTAGGCGCCATAGTTGATTTTCTCTGGGTTGAACGCCTTCTGCATGGCTCGCGTAACCTTGGCTACGTCGCTCATGAAAGCATTGCGCTCATCATCGCTCAGTTCGTTCAGGTCGTTCACGTGTCCGTTGTATGCCACAAGGCAACGGCCACGGTAAGTCTGTTCTTTGAATAGGAAAGCGCGCGACACAGAAAGAGGGGCTATCTCTATCATCAGGTCGTGCAAGGTCTGGTTGTTGGTGCAATAAAGGCACTGTTTAGGATCGCTCTGCATAGGATTGTTTTTAAGTGATAAGTGAAAAGTGAAAAGTGAAAAGAGAGAAGTGAGAGCCACCAAGCCCCCGAAAGAGGTGGTGGATTCTCACTTCTCATTTTTCTTGGGGAAATTTTTATTTGTTCACCTGGAAGCGGGTGTCGCCGTCCTTGAAGAAGGCGTTGATCTGACGGGCTGCAGCAATGCCGGCATTGATGTTGGCCTCGGCTGTCTGTGCACCCATCTTCTTAGGCGTGCTGAAGTAGCGACCTTCGAACTGTGCGAAATCGGCGTCGGCATCGGGCTTGATGTCGGTAACGAACTTCAGGTCTTCGCGCAGCTTCATTAGTTCAATCAGTTCGGGCTCATTGATTACCTCCTTGCGGGCTGTGTTCACCAGCACGCCACCTTTCTTCATCTTGCCTACGAGTGCGGCATTGATGCTCTGCTTGGTCTCGGGTGTGGCGGGAATATGGAGTGACACCACGTCACAGGTCTCAAAGAGTGCCTCCTGGTTGTCTACGGCATGTACGCCGGCAGACTCTATGGCCTCCTTCGGGCAATAGGCATCGTAGGCATAGATGTCCATGCCGAAGCCTTTAGCGATGCGGGCCACATTGCGACCGACATTGCCGAAAGCCAGAATACCAAGTTTCTTGCCAAGCAGCTCGCTTCCACTCTTACCGTTGTAGAATCCACGCACGGCCATAACGAGAAGTCCGAAAACGAGCTCGGCAACGGCGTTAGAGTTCTGTCCCGGTGTGTTCTCTGCTACTACCTGATGAGCTGTGGCAGCTGCGAGGTCGATGTTATCGTAGCCGGCACCTGCGCGCACAACGATCTTCAGTTGCTTGGCTGCGTCAAGCACTTCTGCGTCAACCTTGTCCGACCGGATAATCATGGCGTCAACATCTTTCACGGCTTCCAGCAGCTGGGCCTTCTCAGTGTATTTCTCAAGCAGCACCAGTTCGTGGCCTGCTCCTTCTATCTCCTCACGAATTCCATTCACGGCTGCAGCTGCGAACGGTTTTTCTGTAGCGACTAATACTTTCATCTTTCTTTTTATTATAATGTAATTTTAGTTTCACATTGCTTTACATTTAGAGGTGAGTGGTGAGAGGTTAGAGGTGAGAGGATACCTCCTTCTGCTTTTATTCCAGGCCTTTCACCTTTTCTCTTACCTCTTACCTCTCACAACTCACTTCTGAAACTGAAACAAGCAAGCTTGCGAAAGTTGAATAATCTAATAAGGTGTTGGAGACTTCCGTCGACCAACACCTTTTTTTATTTATTAGTGATTTGCTTCAAACTCCTTCATCGTGTCGATGAGTGCCTGCACGCCCTCTATGGTCTGTGCGTTGTAGCAGCTTGCACGGAAACCACCTACCGAGCGGTGTCCCTTGATGCCTACCATGCCTTTGCTCGTAGCAAACTCGAAGAACGGTTTCTCAAGCTCAGCATATTCTTCGTTCATCACGAAGCAGATATTCATGACCGAGCGGTCCTCTTCGGCAACGGTTCCGTGGAACAGCTTGTTGCGGTCTATCTCAGCATAAAGCATCTCTGCACGCTGGCAAGCACGCTTGTCCATTGCCTCAACGCCACCCTGTGCCTTAATCCAACGCAGGTTCTCGAGGGCAGTGTAGATGGGAACTACTGGAGGTGTGTTGAACATGGAGCCTTTCTCCACATGTGTGCGATAGTCGAGCATGGTGGGAATGGGTCTTGGAGCCTTGCCCAGTGCATCGTTCTTCACGATGACGATGGTGACACCGGCCATCGAGAGGTTCTTTTGCGCACCTGCATAGATGCAGTCGTACTTGGCAACGTCAACGGGACGGCTGAAGATGTCAGAAGACATGTCGCAGATCTGACGAACGGGAACATCGAGGTCTACACGACACTCCGTACCATAGATGGTGTTGTTTGACGTTGTATGGAAATAGTCGGCATCCTCGGGAACGGTATATCCCTTGGGAATGAATGTATAATTTGCGTCAGCAGAAGAAGCCACTTCCACGACCTCGCCGAAAAGCTTTGCTTCCTTCATTGCCTTCTTGGCCCACGTACCGGTGTTCAGATAGGCTGCTTTCTTGATAAGGAAGTTGAACGGCACCATGCAGAACTCAAGTGAAGCGCCACCGCCCAGGAAAAGAACCGAATATCCTTCGGGAACCTGAAGGAGCTCCTTCACCAAGGCCTCGGCCTCATCTACTACTGGTTGAAAAACCTTGGCACGGTGGCTGATTTCTGCCAGTGAAAGACCGCTGCCGTTGAAGTCAAGAATCTGTTTTGCCGTATTCTCGATTACCTCACGGGGAAGCATCGAGGGTCCAGCATTAAAATTGTACTTCTTCATGAAAATCTTAATTTTGTGGATTAATAAAATTCGGTGCGAAATTACACATTTTGAATGAAATAGCCAAATATTTTATCATTATTTTCCATTATTCTCGTCTTAAGGTGTCTATTTGACAACTTCAATTAGCGTTTTGATACCTTTAATCTTCTCGCCGTTCGTTTTCTTCAGCACCTGAGAGAGTTTGCCGCTGACGATTGCGACATAGCAATACCGGTCTCTCACATCGATGCGACCAATCTCTTCGTTCTTCAGTTCGCCTTTCTTGCAGAGGAAGCCCACGACGTCGCCTTTCGATATCTTGTCGCGTTTGCCCTTCCCTATATAAAGCGTCACCATGCGAGGAGCTGCGGGAGGGGGCAGCTGTTCTTCAATCTCGAACACGGAAGGTTCATCCTCCAGATAGTCGGGCACCGACTCTGTGGGGCCTAACACAAAGAACACATTGCCCTGCTTGTCCCACCGGGCAGTGCGGCCGACGCGATGAACGTAGGCATCCTGAGTCTCAGGAAGATGATAATGGATGATGTTGCCCACATCAGGAATGTCAAGTCCGCGTGAGGCAAGGTCGGTGCACACCAGCACATTGGCCGAGGCGTTGCAGAACCTGTAGAGGGCATCTTCACGTTGTTTCTGGTCCAGTCCACCGTGGAGCATGCTCACGGCAAAGCCCTCGGAACGAAGATACGAAGCGGTGCGTTCCACACTGTCTCGATGGTTAAGGAAGACCACACTGCTGCTGCCCACCTGGCGAAGCAATCGTGAAAGCGTCTCGAGCTTGTCTTTCTGCGGACTCTCCACTCGATAAACATGCAGCCTTTCCGGTGTTCCCTCCTTACGATAGTCGAAACGCGAGGTGCGCCCCATGCAGACAAATCGTGGGATGTCTTCGGCATCGGTAGCAGAAAGAAGCACACGACGCTCCACGGCAGGGAGCTTTCCGATAATTTGCTCCATTTCATCGAGGAATCCCATCTGAAGACACTTGTCAAACTCGTCAATAATCAGCCATTTCACCGACACTGCATCGATGTTGCCTTTCGTCAGATGGTCGTTCATTCTGCCAGGCGTGGCAAACACCACATGGGGCAGCTCCTTGCGCAGTTGCCTGTGCTCGTCCATTGTCGGCTTACCGCCATAGAGCGCCATGCCTCTCACTCCGGCACCCATCTGCTTGAGCACCTGAGCCGATTGCAAAGCCAGTTCTCTGCCTGGAACCAGCACAACAGCCTGCACTTCGTCCACATCTTTCTTGAGCAACTGCACCAAAGGCAACAGGTAGGCCAGTGTCTTACCGCTACCTGTCGGTGAGAGCACCACCACATCTTTCTTGGTTTCCACCACAGCCCGCTTCACGGCCTTCTGCATCTCACTGAGCGTCTCAATGCCCAGCTTTTTCAGTACTTCGTTTATTTCCATGGTGCAAAGTTACTGAAAAACAAAAGCAGAACAAAATAAACTCGATGTTTTTTGTAATACTATAAGATTCGCATTCGGTTTCAACGGTGTTTTTCCATCTGTGCGAAGCCGCTCCCCTCCCCTAAAACTACTCTTTATACACATTTGTATAAGCATTACTATCGGCAACGAAGGAAACGCTTTCAATGCTTAGCGGAGAAGACGGCCCGAAGGGCCATAAGAAGTCAGCCCAGGGCAGCGCCCTGGGTATCATATGATGGCCAATGTACGCCCTACAGGGGCAAAAGAATTGATCATCTTCATCTGGGAAAATGCTTTTGCCCTTCTAGGGCGTTAGTAACACACGACCATAGTACCCAGGGCGTTGCCCTGGGCTGGTTGCTGCTGGCCTTTCAGGCCGATTGTTTCAGATGTGTATAAAGAGTAGTCCCCTAAAATGGGAGGGGAGCGGCTAACGCCGACGCTAAACGCAGCAGCCAACTACCATTTCTCTCACCTCCCACCGCTTACCTCTAAAACTGAAGCAAACGGAGCTTGCGAAAGTAGAATAGAATTATCTGTTCCCTTTCGCCCTGTTGTGTGTCTTGCAAAGCATCTGGCAGTTTTCTATATCGGTTCTGCCTCCCTTGCTCCATGCCGTTACATGGTCGGCATCCATTTCTTCCAGTTTCCAGATGCGACGGGCATTCTGGTCGTTACCGATGGCACAGTAAGGGCAGTTGCTAACACCCTCAGCCTTTGCCTTGTCGGTCTGCTTCTGATACACTTTTCTCATCGTGGGCTTGTCGAACAAGCGGACATTCAAGAGCTTGGTATCCTTACAGCCGCCTAGCACATACTCAAACACCCCTTTGCGGTTACCCACAAAATCATCGCGCATCAGTTCGCGCACCTTTTCCGACAACTCCGTGTGATTCATGGGCAGATGATGGAAGCGCTCATAGAGTTCGCCCCAGTTCAAGCCCTGCATCTCGTCATACACATCGTCAAACTTGCTGTCCACCCAGTCTATCACGGTGTTGAAGTAGGTGCGTATTTCGTTGATGTTGTCGTCACGGCGATGGGCTGACATATAGGCACTCACTTTGTCTTTTGCATCCATGTTCCGGCTGACCCATTCCAAAGCCGTAGCCAGGAACTGCTGTCGGTTGGCTGGCCCTTTCACATAGCTCTCCCAACGCTGAATGTTGGCATTTCCGGAATTTGAGAATTCTTCCTTGCACTTCGTAACGAATGGTCCGGAGAAGACCGCATTCAGTTCCTCCTGACGATTGAGCGGGATACCTGCTATATTGATGGTCTTAAACCAATCCTTGATTTCTTCTTCAGCATGCTCGCCCTCACCTTCGCAGATATAGACGAGCAACTTTGTTTGCAGAATCTTCTGCTGCAGGCCTTCATTCAGCCCGTCGAAGATTTGCTCCAAGTCGTTTATCTTCACGGCAAACTTATTCCGCAGGAAACGACCAAGCGAAGTGATACGCTGCTGACCGTCAAGCACTTCCAGCCGTCCATCGTCCACTCGGTTAAAGTAAATCAATCCAAGAGGATAACCTTTCAACACAGAATCAATTACAGCCACATCCCTTTTGCCGTCAGCATAGATATAGTTACGCTGATATTCGGGTTGAATGGTTAACTGGCCAGCCAAGCCATAAAGACCTTTGCCCTCCAGTTCGTTGTACTCAAACCCGTCGCAAATCTCTGCAACGGTATAGATTTTCAATTCCGTCTTCATGTTTGTTGCTTTTTGCGGATTAGTATTCTTTGATAAACTACAACAGCGTTTCCTTTTTCATCTAGAACATAAGGGTTTTGTATGCGCCAAGTCTTATCTTGTTTCTTGTAGTATTCTGCTCTTTCTTTTGATGGTGGAGTATAAAAATCACATTGTTTCTCACACCATTCTATGTCTCCTCCTCTCCAAACAATCTCAAATTGTTCCGGACAATATTTATCCATAAAAGAAATAGGCACTCCCATCACTCCCTCATAGTCACTGGGGATTGCATCTGTATAAGGAATGTCTATTGCATCAAAATTCTCATAACGGAAATAGTTTTTTCGACACCTTATTTCTTTATGCTTGCTATGCTTAAAGTTCTCAGCCATGGTCATAAGACGTAGAGGTTGATGACGACGTCCATGATCAATATTGGTAAACCAACAGCAGTTGCGAAACTTGACAAGACTTGTATTCTCATCATAGACGCCATTGGCATAGCTCTCTCGTGGAACTTCTACACGGAAATAAGCATTACCATTTTGAAAACCATTCCCCAACCACATTCTATTTTCTTTGATAAGCGGAAAGATTTCTTTGTAAGTAATAGCATTCATGTTACCTATAATAATAAACCTCTTTCCTGCTTCCATCAGCCAAACGACGAATTCACGGAACAGCGAGAACGGAGGATTAGTCACAATGATGTCAGCCTCGTCGCGGAGTCTGCGTATTTCCTTACTACGGAAATCCCCGTCTCCCTCCAGATACTGCCATTGCAAATCGTTGATGTTGATGCGATTGTCGCCCGTCATATCACGGTCAAGCACGAATATCTTGCCGTGCGTCTTACTCTTATCATTATCGAAATATGGCTGTGAAGTCTCAAAGAGAGTCGGCTGATACGGCGACTTGTATTTCTTGCTTTCAGGTGCATAGCTGGTAGAAATAAGCTTCTTCAAGCCCAACAGCTCAAAGTTCTGAGCAAAGAACTTCGTGAAGTTGCTCCACTCCGGGTCATCGCAAGGCAACAGCACCGTCTTGCCACGAAACACATCCGGGTCATAGTCCAGATAGGCGTTTATCTCCTTCTGTATGTCAGGATACTGCGTGTAGAATTCATCGTTCTTTGCGGTCTTCGCATTTGCTAAGTTCGTATTTGCCATAGACAACGATTGATAGTTAAAGCTTTCTGCATCGACTATCAATCGCTTACGCGCACAAGAAAAGCGTGATACTATTCTTATCGCGTTAAGCACGGGGCGGCCTCGGAATGGTACCCCGGAGTTGTCTGGTCTAAGAATGCATCACGCCTAGCGTGAGCATCGCATATTGACCAGACTTAGAGGTCACCAACAGACGTCAGCCACCTTCACATATTATTATCGTGCTTATTATACCAATTAGAGTTTCCGAGGCTCTTGGCTTAACGCGAAATAATAGCGAATGCTTTATGGTTGTTCGGATTTCTCCCCGAA
>OCTW013425333.1_pt1 | contig 20109 bp, 14 predicted proteins | sample 1539671 | NCBI WGS metagenome assembly OCTW01 (sample SAMN02144230, study PRJEB22623) | gut metagenome | biome: sheep rumen | host: Ovis aries | place: New Zealand
TATTTGAGTTGTCAGCGTTTTAGTGACTATGGTTCACTCGACCGTTCTAATTTCAAGACGGTTATTGATGATGTAGAGGTGATAGGATTGAAGCAGCAGAAAACCAAACGATATGTTGAAATCCCCATCGTAGATGAACGCGTCCATGAACTATGCCAAAAGTATGATTACAATTTCCCGCAGTTAGACCGTCGGCATATCAATCGCTATATCAAACTGGCACTAAAGGAACTGGCTAAGACCGTTCCTTCATTAGCAGAAAAGCACCCTACATTATTATATTTAAAAGAACGCCAGTCTGAAGAATATTTCAAAGAACTAACCAGACGCTTAAAAGCCGGAGAAACATTAAATGTGAATGAACTGAATCATTATGGCAAATTGAAACGCTATGCTGATGAACACAATGGAAGTCCGTTGTGGGAACGTAATGCAAAAGGTGAGGTAATTCGTCCGAAGTATGAACTGATAACCAGCCACACCGCCAGAAGAAGCGGCGTTACGAACCTGTATAAGACAGGCTTACTTGACACGAGAGAAATGATGAGTATCAGTGGGCATCTGTCAGAAAAGGTTTTTGAGAAATATATCAAGGTGGGCACTTCTGAGCAGGCTGCTCGAATTGCCGCCAAACTAAAGAATGCCAAGAAAAAGTAAGAATAACCATGTTGACAGATTGAATTTCTCTAATGAGTTGTCAACTTGTCAACCATATAAAGACTGTATTATGGATAAGAGTAAAGGATTGAAATGTGATGTGACAGATTTTTTGAGGAACGGTGAGAACTATCTGGATGTATTGGTCGAGAAAGGCATGTTAAGCCAAAAAGATGCCAATGAGTATCTAAGGCTTGCAAGAGCATTCGTAGAAGAGAATCAGGAAGTCGTCGGACTGGCTTGTGAACTCTTTCTGCGTTTTTTCTTGAATGGGAATCCTTTGGCCTTAGATCAGCCAGATACTCTTGCAGACTACTTTGTCGCTTCATTCAAAGGGATAGGCCCTTCGCATCCAATCAATTTCTATGCCATGCTAAGAGAAGCCCTTCATTTGAAAAGGAACGATATTGATTATGCCAGGATAGCCCTGTTGATCTATCAAAGCAATAAACTGCAACCGCAAAAACGGCCGAAATCTTTTGCAACATGGTATCGGATATTCTGCAAAAGCATAGGTCGCAAATATCATTCGCATTATAGGCCAAATAAACTGATAATTCATGATAGCCTAAGAAAAGAATTGTATTACTTATAGTAGGGAATTTCTCCCATAAATCCCCTTTGTGAGTATTCTGAAAGAAAGGTAAGTTGTTTATAATAAGCAACTTGCCTTTCTGTTTCCATTCCCCTTTTAGTCATTTGGCAATTATAGTCGTACCTTTGCAGCCAGTTTCAAATCATTTAATAATTTCAGGATATGATAAAAGACTTTATTTCAGTGAATGTAGAAGGCATTCAAGAAGCTATTAAAGAGGCTGTTGCTGAGGCTTTGGGCAATAACGTACAAATTGCAAAGACCGAGGAGAAACACTCTGAGTATTATGACCGGCAAGAACTGTGCCGACTGGCTCACATCTCTACATGTACCCTGTGGCGCATGGAAAGCGAAGGATTGATCCACAAGATGAAATTTGGGCGGAGAAACCTGTATGATAAAGAGGAAATAGATGCATTATTGGCATCTGGCAAACTGGCAAAGTATTCTCGATAACGAAGAAGCATGGAAAAAGAAATAACGGCAGAATACTTACTTTTGCAGAACGTGACAGAGATACCCACATTATGGGGTGCCTATATGCAGAAAGCAGGTTTAGGATGTATCTGTGGCGCATCCGATACGGGAAAATCCGCTTTCTTACGCCAGTTGGCAATGTGCGTTGCAGCAGGTCGAGACGAGTTCCTTGGAATACCACTCCATCCCATCCATCGAAGTGTTATCTATGTGTCAACAGAAGATGACGCACTTGCTACAGCCTATCTTCTTTATAAACAGAATAAAGATTTAAAGATTCCCGTTGAAGAATTGAGAGGACTGCGCTTCGTCTTCGATGCAACAGACTTGTTGCAGCAGCTTGAAGAAAGGCTGACTGCGCAACCTGCTGACTTAATCATCATAGATTGCTTTGCTGATTTATACTATGGTAATATCAACGAAAGTAATCAAGTGAGGACATTCTTACAGCAATATTTGCAACTGGCCGAAAGGCATCAATGTTTAGTATTATTCCTGCATCATTGTGGGAAACGTACTGAAGACTTACCTCCTTCCAAGCACCACTTGTTAGGTTCACAGGCTTTCGAAGGGAAAATGCGTCTGGTATTTGAGTTACGGACAGACATAGATAGCAGCCAATATAAGCATCTGTGCTGTGTGAAGGGGAACTATCTTTCTCAGCGAGACAAGTCAGCATCCATCAAACTTAAATTCCAAGAGAACATGACTTTTGAGAATACAGGTTTGCATGTCCCTTTTGATCTCCTTGTGAAGTCTGACAAACAAGATGCAGTCAAATATGACCGTATTAAAGAATTGCAGTCACAAGGTAAAACACAGGATGAGATTGCTGAGGAATTTGGCTATAGCGACAAATCTGGCATCTGTAAATGGGTGAGTAGGTATGAGAAAAAACACCCAGAATGTAGAAAGCAGAAAGATAGAAATTCTGAATAATTGAAAAACAGAAATATAGAAATACAATAATTATGAAATATAGAAATACAATAATTATGAAATATAGTTTTATAGTTTTTCAGTATTACAGTAAAACAATAAAATAGTAAAACAGAAATACTATAATACATAATTGCAGTAATATTGTAAAAATGAGATAACTGTTTATGATTGAAGAGCGATATTACGAAAAATAAATATGTAAAGAAATGAGAAATAGCGATAAATGGAAGGTATTCGTTCTATGAGAAATGAATAGCAAGTTGTACTTTTTACCGGTAAACCCGCCAAAAAGTATTCTTGCCAACTCTTTCAGATGTTGGAATATTTTACCTCGCAACTCGGCAAATTAAATCATAAGAAGAATGAGAAAAGAAGATAAGACTAAGTACGACTACAAAAGAATAGAGATCTATTTGAAGCCAAAGGATGCTGCCCTTTTTGAAAGGAAAGCTAAACGCTACAGGTATATGAGCTGCATGATTCGTGATGCTGTAAAGCAGTTTAACGACCTTGCAACCAAAGGAAAACTTGAAGCACTATGTGAAATGGTAAATCTGTACAAGAAACACCAGCAAGAACTAAGCTGGCTTGGCGGTAATTTGAACCAGGCAATGAAACGAGCCAACGAGATGGCTCAAAGCAAGGAACTATCTCAGTCCTATTTTGATGAAGTCCTTTTCCCTCAGGTAAGAGAGATACAAGAGTTTCTGCACGACATCAAAGAAGAGCAACATCAGATAGCAAGGAAGCTCATTAAGCTATAAAATGAGTCATTAAACCATGTATTTCCTAAAAAACAATAAATAATTGCTGTTTGTTCTCCAATGGCTTTGATATTTGTCGATTATTTCATATCTTTGCGTCAAACATCAATATATTTATCCAATGACTGAAGATATTAACAGAATCAAAGTTGTCCTCGTTGAGAAGAAGCGAACAGGCAAGTGGTTGGCAGAGCAAATAGGTAAAGACCCTGCTACAGTCTCAAAATGGTGTACTAACACATCACAGCCAGACTTACCCACTCTCACAAAGATTGCTGATATCCTCGATGTTGACATAAAAGACTTGTTAAATTCAACGAAATAGTAAGATATATGTCAACAGAAGATTTACAGAAACGGACTACCGTCAATATACAAGAGAAGGCAAATCTGATTTGGGCGATTGCCGATAAACTGGTAGGAACGTATAAGCCCCATGAGTATGGCAACGTCATCCTGCCCATGTGTGTCATCAAGCGCTTCTCCGACACCCTTGCACCTACCAAGCAGAAGGTGTTGGATGCCAATGCTGTTTGTGAACAGCGTGGTTTGGCTGTGCGTAAAGGATTCCTGACAACAGCCTCCGGCTATGATTTCTACAATGTCTCACCCTTTACGTTTGAGGGACTGCTGAGCGATGCCGATAACATAGCCGACAACTTCCGCAGTTACCTGAACCACTTTTCGGAGAACGTGGTGGACATCATTGAGAAGTTCGACTTCGATAAGGAGATAACCAAACTCGACCATAACGGAATTCTCTACAACGTCATTCAGGAGTTCTGCTCGAAGAAAGCCTATATGGGAGCCGACGAAATCAGTGCTGTAGATATGGGTTACATCTTCGAAGAACTCGTGCGCAAATTCTCTGAGAGTTATGACGAACAGGCAGGAGCCCACTTTACGGCTCGCGACATCATCTATATGATGGCCGAACTGCTGGTAGCTCCACAGCGTGAGCAGTTGGAGGAAGAGGGTGTGACGGCTACCGTCTATGATATGGCAATGGGTACGAGTCAGATGCTCGACTGCCTGAGTGAGAAATTGCTGGAGATAGACCCTGAGGCACAAATCACCGAGTTCGGGCAGGAGCTGAACGAACAGACCTTCGCTATTGCCAAAGCCAACGTGCTTATCAAGGGTGGCGATGCCGAGAATATGCGTCACGGCAACACCCTGAGCGATGACAAGTTTGAAGGCTACACCTTCGACTATATCATCTCCAATCCGCCCTTTGGTATTGAGTGGAAGAACGAGAAGAAAGCCGTTGAGGATGAGCACAAGCGTGGCGACATGGGGCGTTTTGCCCCAGGCTTGCCCGCTATTGGCGACAGTCAGCAACTCTTCATGCTCAACGGTATTGCCAAACTGAAAGATACGGGCCGTATGGCGATTATCCAGAACGGTTCGCCGCTGTTCAAGGGCGATGCGGGCAGTGGCGAGAGCAACATTCGTGGCTATCTGTTGGACAACGACTGGCTGGAGGCTATCGTGCAGATTCCCAACGATATGTTCTACAACACGGGTATTGCCACCTACATCTGGATAGTCACCAAGGACAAGGCTGCTGAGCGCACAGGCAAGGTGCAGTTGATCGATGCCAGCAAGTGCTGCGAGAAGCGCCGTAAGTCATTGGGCAACAAGCGCAACGAGTTTACCGACCGTTGCATCAATCTGATCAGCCGTGCCTATATGGCCTTTAAGGATGGTGTCTACGAGGATGGCGAACTGGTAGTGGAAAGCAAGGTAAAGGACTGCGATGACTTCAAATATACCAAGGTCACCGTTGAGCGCCCACTGCGCGACGAGCAGGGCAACCCCATCCTGAAAAAAGGCAAGCCTCAGCCAGACAAGAGTCTGAAAGACACAGAGAACATTCCCTTCAAGCAGGACATAGAAGCCTATATGCAAGCCAACGTCTATCCCTACGCCCCCGATGCCTGGATTGACGAAAAGAACAACAAGACTGGCTACGAGATACCCTTCACCCGTGAGTTCTATAAATACGTTGCTCCCCGCAAGAGCGAGGAAATCTTTGCCCACTTGCAAGAGTTAGAGCAGCAAGAGAGTGCACTAATGGCTAAAATCATGGGGAGGTAACTGAGGTATGGCAAGAGAATATAAAGATAGCGGCATCGAGTGGATTGGGCTGATTCCGAAGGAGTGGAAGGTGACAAGTTTTAAACATTTTCACCATAAAGCGAATGTCGGTGAGTCTATAGACAAGAATTACTGTACTGATAATGAAGAAGAAAAAATCTTCTATACTGCAAGTCTAAGACCGATTCATACAACATATAACAGTTTCCCAGAATGGAAATATACAAAAGACAGAGATTTATTATTAGCTCGTAATGGAACTCCATACGTATATTTACCGAGTATTAACTCAGTTTATTCTGATCATATCATTCGTGTAGGTATTATAGAGAGTTTTTCTAAAGAGTTCTTACGTTATTGTTTGCAACAAGCAATATCATTTGAAGTTGTTGATACAGTTAGCATTTCCACATGGTCTATTTCTTTGTGGGACAAACAAATCATTCCTGTACCTTCTCTTTTTGAGCAACAAAAGATAGCAGATTATTTGGATAAGGTATGTGGTGAAGCTGATGAGATGATAGCCCTGCAAGAGAAGATGATAGAGGAACTGAAAGCCTATAAGCAATCTATCATCACCGAGGCCGTCACCAAAGGCTTAAATCCCAACGTCCCCATGAAGAACAGCGGCATTGATTGGATTGGTGAGATTCCAGAGCATTGGAGACTTGAACCCTTAAAATATTGCTTTGGAAGGCGTTCAGAAAAGAATTATCCTGTAAAAACAGAAGAAAGATTGTCTTTGTCAATTGATAAAGGTGTTACTCTTTATGCTGAAAAAACAACAAACTTAGATAGATTTAAAGATGATTTTACGCAGTATCAAATAGCATATCCCAATGATATCGTGCTTAATTGCATGAACATGATTGTTGGTGCTGTGGGGCTTTCAAATTATATGGGATGTGTTAGTCCTGTTTATTATGTCATATATCCAAGCAAGCAAGATGTCAATCCTCTTTATTATTCTTATCTACTTAATATACCAACTATCAGAGGAGTTTATTATAGTTTAGGCAAAGGAATTTATGCCATAGAAAGAGGCGAAGGCAGAGTTAATACTTGTCGACTTAAAGTATCTTATAATGATTTTGGTCGGTTAGAAATACCTGTACCTCCTGTTGAAGAGCAGAAGGCGATAACACAGTATATACAAGAAAAATGTTCTGAAATCGACTCGATGATAGCCATTAAGCAGCAGAAGATAGCGGAACTGAAGGAGTATAAGAAGAGTGTCATCTATGAATATGTAACTGGTAAAAAGGAAGTGGTATGAATATTGTAATTGTCTTGGGAAATGGCTTCGATTTGGATTTAGGCTGGGATACCAGCTATAAATCCTTTTATGACAAACATAAAGGCTGGGGAATGCATAAAACCGATGAGGATGACCTGTTCCAATATGTAATAAAGCAAACTCCAGGCAACTGGTTTGATTTTGAGCGTACCTTGCATGAGTATGCTTTGCATAGAGCAGAGAAGCCATACCCCGAAAATGAGGCTTATAAAATTGATAGAGATATTCATGATTATAATACCTTTAAGGAGCAATTAGCTCGTTTTATTACGGAAGGATCAAAATTGCCTGTAAAAGAGGATTCTCATGCTTATAGGCTTTTAGAAGCATATGTAGGAGCAAAGAAACGGAATATAGCAAATCTGAGTACTCTTTTCTCAATTAAATTGTTTTCTTATAATTACACTCCATTGTTAAGTGTTATTCGTCGTATAGAACCTAGTATGGAAATCGGCTATATCCCAGTACATGGAATGGTTGAAAGAAATAATATTATTTTTGGCTTTCATGACGATCCAAATATTCCTAAAGAATACCGGTCTATTCAAAAGTCAATGGATGAAAATTATAAATCAAGTGATATCGTAACAAAATCATTAAAGGCTGATTATTTAATCTTTTTTGGTCTGTCTTTGGGATATATTGATGGAGTATATTTTAAGAATCTATTTGAGCAAATATCAAATCTTACAAATCCTCAATTGATTAACAAACATATAGTGTTTATTACAAAAGATGCAAATACTGAAATAAATATAAAAAGTAATTTGCTTGATATGGGGATAAACCTACAACTTCTGTATAACTCGAATGTGGTTAATTTTATATATACTGATGATGAACAGGAGGTAAAAACGGAAGATAATTTTAATGAATTAATGAAACGCATCTATCAATAGTATAGTTCCAATAGGAAATAAAACGATATGAATAAGAATCTTCTAATATTTCATGGTGAATGGTGGGTGCCTGCTGTGGCTGACCGCGACACTCGCATGATTGCTTTCAATCCTGAACAAATGATGGGGAGTGAAACCAAATATACTGGTACATTAACTTATTACGAGAATCAGGATAGTATATTGGAGATATATCATGTACTCAGCAATTTCCATTCACACCATTATAAATATAATGATGTAATGTGGGGTAGAGATGCCAATGGCAATATCTTCACTCTGTTTAACGTTGTTATGGAGGAACAGAAAATGGGAGATTTTACCAATACGAAGTTTGTTGTTAGCATGATACTTATGGGTGAGCATGTTCTGTCTTTGGATTATAACAAGTACAGTCGCTGCATTGTTAAATATTCACATTTAGTTAATTGGACTTTCTATGAAACACAAAATGTGATAAATACTTATTATCATCATCAAGACAATTTCTTCTTTTTAACCATTCCATTTCAAACAATCAACATATTTGAAGCGCCTGTTGACAAGGCCTCAAAATGGATATTAAACCAAAACAATTCAATAGGCAATGATATTCGGGGCTATAAGATTACACCATCGCCCTATTTTGAAATTCGTGCAACAGAACCCATTCCATTGAAATCATATATCAGGCAGATTAAGGAATTTACGCAATTCTTATCCATTGCACTATTTGGGATACAAAATCCTGAGAGTATTGAACTTGTCGTTGAAGGCGATAATGACACACGTAAATTATTCTTCAAAAAGGAGGAATCGTATGATCCGGGATTCCGTTCTGTAATAAAATTAAAAGAGTTGAAGGATAAAATTCCGTCAATGCTACAACTATGGCATTCCAATTTTGAGAAAGTGGCTCCTATAAGCCATTACTTGATAAATTCACTTCAGAATAACAACAGATTTGATGTTCCTGATTTTTTGATTATTGCACAGGCTTTAGACGGATTCCATAAGCGGTTTGTGAATAAGAAAGACGGGAAAAACATTAAGAAATATGAAGACCAGATCAAAGTCTTACTTAATCAGTTTAATAATGTTGAAGTTATTAAGAAATGTCACATAAACCCTGAGATTTTGAAAGACAGTCGTCACAAATATTCTCATTTATTTCCAGATGACGAAGAGTCATTGGCAGTAGAAGGAGAAGACTTGTATTGGCTTACAGAAAAATGCAAGATACTGTTGACTTGCTGTATTTTAGACATGCTGGGACTTACGAACAAGGAGATTAATCTTTGCTGTAATCAGTCACCCATTTCACAAATAATAGATTCTTTACCACTTGAAATAGAATAATGAAATCATGAGCGACGAACAGAAATATAAAATTCAAGGGCTGGATGAATACATCCGTCAAGGTGAACCACAACAGCGCGAACGTAGTGAAGCGTGGAAAGTGGCTATTGGCTTGCAGCAGGTAGATAGGCTCCAGACATCAGACTATCTGCTTGACACAGCCAAACGACATATCGAAGGCGACATCACTATTGGCGAGGCACAAGCCCTTATCGATTCTTATTATAAATCGGTTTCAGGACGGAAAGAAATAGAACATGACCGAACAGAAGAAGCCGATAAGGTGGCTGCACGCATCACAGAACTGATAGAAGAAAAGACCTTTTCGTTCACACCTGCGCAGTTGATTTCTATTCATCGCAGACTGTTTGACGGCATCTATAAATTGGCAGGAAGAATACGAGACTATAACATCACTAAGAATGAATGGGTGCTTGGCGGTAAGACCGTTTATTATGCCAGTTATGATACTATCAGCGATACGCTTGATTATGATATGAGACAGGAACGCCAGTTTAATTATTCTACCTTGAATATTGATGAGGCTATCAAACATCTGACCCGTTTCTGTGCCAATCTCTGGCAGATACATGCTTTCTGTGAGGGAAACACACGCACCACAGCTGTGTTTATGATTAAGTATCTGCGTACGCTGGGATTTAATGTGATAAACGATGTGTTTGCTGAAAACTCTTGGTATTTCCGCAATGCTCTTGTGAGGGCAAACTACAACGATCTGACTGCAGGTATTACGGATACCACCATCTATTTAGAGCGTTTTTTCCGCAGTATGCTGCTTGGTGAAGAATACGATCTTAGAAATAGAATCATGCATGTGGATTGGGGAAAGAATGGTGATGAAAATATCCCCCAAAGTGCAAATAGCGACGTTAAAAGTGCAAAAATAGGCGAAGAGCTGCCTCCAAAGTGCAAAAATTGCACTTTAGAAGAGGTTGCCGTACTCCGTATAGTGCAAAAGAATCGCTACGCTACCCAGAAAGAAATTGCATCGGAAATAGGGAAGTCGGAACGTACTGTGAAAACAATCACGGTTGCTTTGCAAGACAAACAGATTCTGAAGCGAGTGAATGGTAAACGTAATGGTTATTGGGAATTTGTAGAGTAAACGATATGGAAACGAAAGAGAAAAACCTGGAACAAGATATTGAGTCGTATCTGCTGAATGAGGGCGGCTACGTGAAGGGTAATATGTGGACCTACGACAAGCGGAAGGCCATTGACATGCCTGTGCTCATTGAGTTTATAGAGAAGACACAGCCGAAGCAGTGGGAAAAGTACAAGAACATTTACGGCGAACAAGCCTCGAACCAACTCTACAAGATGTTCCAAAGCAATGTGGCACAGAGCGGGCTGATTCACGTGCTGCGCAACGGCATCAAGGACAGAGGCATCGGGCTGAAGTTTGTCTATTTCGAGCCGGCATCAGGACTGAACGAGGAACTGGTGGAGAAATATCGGGCCAATATTCTGACAGAGACGCGCCAGTTCTTCTATTCCACAGAGAATAAGAACAGCATTGATATGGTGCTCTCTGTGAACGGTATCCCTGTAGTTGCACTGGAACTGAAGAACCAGTTTACTGGGCAGACGGTGGAGAACTCGAAGCACCAGTATATGTATGACCGTGACCCCAAGGAACCGCTGTTCCAGTTCAACAATCGCATACTGGCTTACTTCGGTGTGGACTTGGAAGAGGTGGTGATGACAACTCAATTGAAGGGAGAACAGACGTTCTTCCTGCCCTTCAATCAAGGCAGCAATGGGGCAGGCAACATCGGTGATGGCGGTAATCCTGAAAATCCTGACGGTTACCCCACAGCCTATCTGTGGGAGAAGGTGTTGAGACGAGAGATGTTGCTGTCCTTGTTGCAGCGATATATCAGCCTGCAAGTGGAAACGAAAGTCAAGTTGGTGAACGGCAAGAAGGTGAGCACGACATCTAAGACAATCATCTTCCCACGCTATCATCAGTTGGATGTGGTGGAGAAACTGATTGCGGACACTCAGGCAAGCAAGGAGGGCAAAAGCTATCTGTTGCAGCATAGCGCAGGCAGCGGTAAGTCGAACTCAATTGCATGGCTGACCTACAGACTATCGTCACTGCATAATAAGGAAGACAAAGAAATGTTCCAGTCGGTGTTTGTGGTAACAGACCGTCGCATTCTAAACAATCAGTTGCAGGACACCATCTTGGGCTTTGACCATAAGGTGGGACAGATAGAGACGATTACGGACAGCGACAACTCAACGAAGCTGAAGGATGCCATCAACGACAAGAAGCGCATCATCATCACAACCATCCATCGCTTCCCGCTGATTTACAAGGAACTGGACGGACACGCACAGAAGAACTTTGCCATCGTGATAGACGAGGCGCACAGTTCGCAATCGGGCAAGAGTGCCGAGAAACTGAAAGAGGCACTGGCGGATACGGATGAGGCTCTGCGCGAAATGGCTGCATGGGAGGAGAAGACAGAAGAGGAACTGAAGGACAGTATGGACGTGATGACGGAAACGCTGTTGGCGCAGGGCAAGCACAAAAACCTGTACTTCTATGCCTTCACGGCCACCCCGAAGCCAAAGACGCTACAAACCTTTGGCGTGTTGAAAGCCGATGGCACCTATGATGCCTTCCACCACTATTCGATGCGTCAAGCCATTGACGAAGGCTTTATTCTCGACGTGCTGAAATACTATACCACGATAGAGACGAGTTACGAGATTGCCAAAGCGGTATCTGACAATCCTGAGTTTGAGGAAATACCAGCGACGATGGCTATCAAGCGCTATCACGACGAACATGGCTTCGTGCTGCAACAGAAAGTGGAAGTAATGGTGGAGAAACTGCGCGAGATAACCCTCTCTAAGATTGACGGGCAGGCCAAGGCGATGATTGTTTCACCATCGAGGGCTCATGCCGTCAGGTATCTGTTCCTGTTAAGAGAATACTGCAAGAAAAAAGGGTATGACGACGTGCATGCTCTGGTGGCATTCTCTGGCACGGTGAAGTATCAGGGCGAGGAATATACGGAGAGTAAACTGAATAGTTCTGAGGAGCAGAAGATTTCAGAAAAGCAGTTGCCGCTGTTCTTCAACAGTGACATGTATAACGTGCTGATTGTGGCAGACAAATACCAGACAGGATTTGACGAACCGCTCTTGCACACTATGTTTGTAGACAAAAAGCTGCGTGGCGTGAAGGCCGTGCAGACGTTGTCACGACTGAATCGCAGTCACAAGGGAAAGACAGACACTTATATCCTGGATTTCATCAATACGGCTGAGGACATCAAAAGTTCATTCCAGCCATTCTTTGAGGAAACACTGCTGAGTGATGCGGTTGACGTAAATGTGGTGTATGAATACGATACGGAATTGAAGAAATATCACCTGTGGAACGAGGAGGACGAGGAAAAAGTCTATCAACTCTATGCCAAGCGGAAGCAGGGTGACAAGGATATGGGTAAGTTGGCATCAGCACTGAAACCCGCCCTGAATGCCTACGAGACATTGGTGGAGGATGAGCAGTTCAAGGTGCGTTCACTATTGAAGAACTTCATCCGGTTCTATGCCTATATGGCGCAGGTGGTTCGTACGTTCGACCGCGAACTGTACAAGACGTATATCTTTGCAGAATTCTTCTATCGTATCATTCCGAAGAAGCCTCATCAGAAGGTGGACTTGAACAACAAACTGGCACTTATCAACAACAAACTGACGGAAACATTCTCTGGAACCATCGAACTGGCACCAACGGAGAAGGACAAGAGAGTGAATCCAGAGAAGGGCACAAAAGGCAAGAAGCCTGAGGTGAAGACTGACCTGCTGACCAACATCATTGAGAAAATCAATATCATGTATGCAGGGAAGTTCACTGAGGCAGACAGGGTGATTGTGGAAACCATCTACGACAAGATGGTGAAGACCAATAAGACGCTGAAGAAGCAAGCCAAGAACAATGATGCCCAAATGTTTGAAACCAGTATCTTCCCCAAGGAGTTTGATAAGGTGGCACAGTCGTGCTATATGGAACAGATGGATGCTTTCTCCAAGTTGTTTGAGGATGAGCAGTTCTATAAGCGAGTGATGGGTGAAATGGCGAAGGCGATGTACTTGAACTATCGGAATAGTGCACTGGGTGAGACCAAGAAGCGGAAAACTGATGAGGCTCGCTTGATTCCTGAAGGCTCTATGCTGACGGAAATCCTGCCAGATACAGACGAGCGTCGCCTGATACACAATATGATGGAACTGGACGAAGGAACAACGATTATGCAGATTGTGGTGGAATGTCAAAAGCGGTTCCAAGAGAAGTACTTTAGCATGTCAGGTAACGATTGGCGTCATCTGATAGGCGACTATGTACGTAAGGTCACGGAGCGTCCTGATTTACAGGAAGAAGAAGTGTTTACGTTTAAGATGGCTGGATGAGAAATTCGTTTTTTACTTTTATGATTGAGATAGTTTTGCAAACAAAAAGAAACAGATTGCTCCAGTAAACAATGATCATAGTAAATTCATTTAGATGAAAGCAACAACTAAAACATACAAGATTTGGAATGCGATCAATGAGAAAACAACCGTTGATACAGAATTGGTCTTAACTTCAATAAAAGAAGGTGTTTCTAACAAATACTTAAGGATGTTACTCATGTGGTTAGCGGCTAAGACTCTAAAAAAAAAGGGGTCAGCCACATTAGTATTATCATATTTTAAATATAGTTTTGCTTTGGCAATTGCTCAACCTTCAATATTAGAGGCAATAATTAAGTTTATATTCCCAGAGAATAATTTTAGGAACGCATTATTACTATTAATTCAATATTATAGAGATTCCAACATTGACTATGTAATTATTGGATTAATCACATTTGTTCTTTTATATGCCTTGGTTCTTAACTTTTTTGCTATTAAGGTAAAAGCAAATAAAGAACTTATATACCGACAGATTCTTATGTCGATAAAACCAATTGTACCCTTTTCTGACTTTGAGCATTTTTATCAAAAGCATGAAGTTAAGCAATTTGTAGATGACCCTATTTACCAAAAAGTACGAAGTATTATTGGGGACAAAACAAAAGGCCATACCCGTTTACTTGCTTTATCTGGAACAGGTAAAACATTTCTGATTTTATCTGCTTTTTTAGAGTCTGGTGACACTGATAATGTTTTCTATTGTGACGAAGTGCAACACCCAGATATGCTCACTGCTGCCTTGAATATAAAGAAAGAATTTAAAGAAGCAACATTAATATTAGACAATTGCCCAAGTGATATATGTGAAACTGTTATAAAAAGAATTGGTGACTCTGTACGTATTGTTTCTGCCTATTATGATCCTTTTGACAAGACTAGATTTGCTTCATCATTATCTTTTGACGATTGCGATATGTTAAATGTGGTAACACATATTATTGATGAAAATGCATCAAAGACATTAACATATGACCAAAAAGGAAAGCTTATACATCATTCTGGGAAAATACCATATATGGCTTTGTTACTTGTAAAGGCCTTCAATAATTCAGATGACATTTTTGATTCCGTTGACAGTTCGTTACTTGATCATTTACTTGATATTCAAGGACAACACCCAAATGAGCAAAGGATTGCAATGAGGACTTTGGCCTTATTTCAGCCTTTGGACTTTAATAACGCCCAATCAGATATCGCAAAATATCTAATAAATAGTAACAATTTTACACCCATAGAAATAAATTTAAACAGAGACCTGTTGTTTAAAAATGTTGTCCAAAACATGTATACAAGAAATCTTATTGACCAAGATTCTATCTTTATAAATGTTAGACCACAGCCTTTAGCAATATGGTTGGTAGGAGAATGGATAAAAGACAGAGGCAATAGTATAAAAGACACCATTATTGAACTAACACAGCAAGAGAATCATATCAAAAAAGCAATCTTAGAGTCTTGGGCAAGACGACTTGAATATATGCAAGGAAATGAGGATGCAGTAAATATTTACGCTGAACTCGTTAGTGTTAATGGAGGCCCTTTTGCAAATGAGGATGTGGTATGTTCTGACTTCGGTTCACGACTCATCCTCGCGATGTCAACAGTGAACCCAGTCGCAGTTGCAGAATGCCTATTTGCTGTCATTTTTGGTCAGTCAATCGAATGGCTTCATAACAACTTAATAGGTGATGCTCGACGAAATGTTGTTAGGACGCTGGAAAAATTATGTTTTTGTAGAGACAGCTTTCACCTTGCCGCATTGGTTTTTGCTCGTTTGGCATTAGCGGAAAATGAAGCTTGGTCGAATAATTCCGTTGGTCAGTTTAAGCAATTATTTCATATCTTTTTAGCAGGAACAGAGTCTGACCTTGATGCTCGTATTGCAGTTATAAAAGATTTGTATCTCCGTGGCAAAGAGTACCATTCTCTTTTGCTTTCTGCAATAAAAGGGGCTTTTGTAATTGATCACTTAACAAGAATGGGAGGTGCAGAAAGATTTGGTTTCAAAGAACTTGAAGATTATTCTCCCAATGGAATAGAAATCAGTAAATATTGGGAAGATTTATACGAATTACTTTGTAGTTGGATAGAGGTAGAACCAGAAAACCTACTTGATGTAGCAGAAATTGTACAGCTTAATACTGGACGGTTTATAAGAGGGGGGAAACCGGATTTATTGTTTAAATTCATTCAAACGTTAGCTCCGAAACTGAACTATGATTGGAATGAAATGCATAAGTCATTAGTTGAAACCAATAATTATGATCACCCATCCCCAGTAATTTCGGATAAAATTTCTTATTGGATAGAAATGCTAAAGCCCAAAGATATTGTGGGAAGAATGAAAATTGCTGTTCACGAGACTTATATCAAAGAAAGGACGGGTAGTGAAATAGTAAAAAAGGAAGAGGAAATTTCAATTCCGTTTGCAGACGAATTTATTAAAAAGAAAGCGTATTTAACTAAAGAAATGGATACTCTCATCAACAATGACGAGAGCTATCTTTCATGGGCTTTTACAATGCATTTGGCGCAAAATCTTCCAATAGACGAAATTGAACAAATGGGAGAATACATAAAAAAGGTTATTTTTAAATGTGATAAGTTATTTTACAGTCCATTTCTTGTTGCACTATATCGCCAAATTCCTAACAAACAAAGGACAAAGCGTTTTATAATTGAACTTTATAATGCTCAATATTATACGCTAGCACTGCCTTTAATGGCTGTCACAGATAATGAAGAAAGAGTAAATTTAGCCTTTGCTCTGAAACAGGTTAAGGATGGAGTAATTTCTTTCGATGATGTACGCAAGTACTTTTCTGCTATTAGATTGCAAACTTCAAAGGAGATACTTTATGCCTTGAATATTCTTCATAATAATGGTGCTGACATACAACTTGAATTCGACTTCATTTCTAGTTATTGGTATCGAAATGATATGTACGAGGATGAAGAACTACTTAATAGTTATAAATCAATATTATTGAGGTACCCACTTGTAGAAAATAACCATTACAATTATGATTACACACGTCAAGTAGATGGCGTGCTAAAGAAATCAGATGATAGCAATTTTGCAAAAAAAATAAACAGGAAGTTAATAGGCGTTCTTTCTTATCACCCCACGCATAACGGATTAGAAGACTTATACAGCATTTTATTGACAAAATACAGAAAGGATATTTGGCAGGAGTTCATTGAAGCACTTACTGATATAGATAATCGGTCTGGTTTCTTTATTCATCTACGATATGAAATAGGATCTGGTCTTGATTTTGGTGAAAAAGCATTGTTTAAAGGACATGAAGAAGAAATGAAAGTAGTATGTAAAAAGTTTCCTAAATATGGGCCTTGGATATGTGCTGCAATGTGTCCTGTTTTTGACCAAGCTAATCAAGAAACAGGGGAAGTCGAATCGTTTCATCCATTTGCAATTTGGCTGATTGAGAACTATGGCAATGACCCTAAAATACTCGATGAATTCCATGCAAATCTTGGCACATTTCATTGGGCTGGTAGTACATTGCCACTATATGAAAAACGAAAAAGATGTTTTGAGAATTTACTTAATAATCCTAAATTATCCTCTAATGTTAAGGAATGGATTAGAAAATGTCTGACAGCAAATAATAACGATTATGATAGAGAAGTTCAAAATGAAGCATATAGAAGGTTGGCCTATAACAATCAATAAGTATTTTACTTCGAATCTTCAGTATAATAAGAGTAATTACCATTGGTGCTTTCTAGAATAGCATAACTCCACAAACAATAAATTATATGGGCAAGACAGTAACAACATATTTGATAGATGGAAATCCGAAAGGAACTCAGTATGTATTCATCAGCAATAAGATTTGCCAGATGTATGTTATTCCTCGTTCTAATCTTTCTATTCTGAATGAGCGACAGGAGTTGCAGACACCTGCATTTTATATCTTGTTGGGTGAGGATGAGGCAACAAAGCCAAAGGCTTATATTGGTGAGACGGAGAATTTCCGTGAACGGGTGAAAGACCACGATAGCAAGAAAGCGTTTTGGCAAAAGGCGTTGCTGTTTATCTCGAAAGATGCAGCTATGACAAAGGCTGATGTGCAATACTTGGAGCATCGGGCCATCGCAGAGGCAAAAGCATCAAACACTTTCGTGTTGAACGAGAACAAGCAGACACCTAAAGCACCTAATCTTCCTGAATACAGAAAGGATGATATGGAGGGATTCTTTGAAGATGTGAAGTTCCTCACTTCCTTTATCGGTTGTAATATCTTTGATGTGGCAAAGCCAAAGGAAGAACATTTGTTTTATACAAAGGGGCGTGGCTGTGATGCGAGAGGTTTCTATGATGCTAATGGATTTACCGTCTTAAAGGGTAGTATTATCTCCAAATCATCTGTCCCATCGTTTACATGGAAAGAGAAACGCGAGAATCTTCTTAAAGATTATACCGTCAGCAATGGTGACAAGTTGGAATTGGAGTCTGACAAGATTTTCCCAAGCCCAAGTACTGCCGCAGACTTCTGCATAGGCAGTAGCAATAATGGTTGGCTCGTCTGGAAAGATAAAGACGGCCAAACTTTGGATGCTGTATATAGGAAACAATTGGAATAAAATTTGTAACTTTGCAAACGAAATATGACAAAAGACGAAATAAGAGCATTGCTCAATGATTTAGAGAGTGATCGGGTTGAAAGAACTATTTCAACCACGAACACAGATAAGTTTGGACAGGCAATCTGTGCATTCGCTAATGATCTTCCTGACCATCGACAGCCTGGCTATTTGTTCTTGGGTGTGATGGACGATGGCAAAGTGAAAGGGCTGGATGTGACAGATGAGCTGCTGAAGAATGTGGCGGCAATACGTACAGATGGAAATATTCAGCCACAACCATCAATGATGGTTGAAAAGGTGTCAATGGAAGAAGGAAATATCGTGATGGTGAGAGTAGAACCGTCCATTTTTCCTCCTGTCAGGTATAAAGGGCGTATTTGGATTAGAATTGGGCCTCGTAAGGGTGCAGCCAATGAGAACGATGAGCATATTCTGATGGAGAAACGTAGGGCAAATGTGACTTCGTTTGACTCGTCTCCCTGTCTGAATGCGAAAATAGACGATTTGGATTTGCAGCAGTTCAAGCACTATTATCTGCCCAACGCAATGACTGATGATGAGATTGAGGAAGACCGCAAGGAAGGACGGGGCATTAAGGTGCAATTGAGTTCGTTTGGATTCTATGATACTCGCTACGATTGTCCGACTAATGCAGGTATGTTGTTCTTCGCGAAGAATCTTCGTAGGTTTATTCCTGGCGCATACATTCAGTACGTTCGGTTTGCAGGGAGAGATCGAACAGGGGATATATTGATGGAACATGAGTTCAAGGCGAATCTGTGTACGACCTTAAAGGAACTGGAGACTTTTGTTGATACAACTATTGCCAATCGTCGCCCCATACCTGTAAGTTCGACACGCGAAGATACATTCGTGGATTATCCTGACTGGGCTACTCGTGAACTTCTGATGAATGCAATCTGCCATCGTGATTATACGAGCAATGGACCGATTCAGTTCTATCAGTATGATGACCGCATTGAGATTATGAATCATGGTGGCTTGTATGGACGTGCCAATGAGGCAAATTTCCCCAAGGTGAATGACTATCGGAACATCGTAGTGGCAGAGGCTATGAAGGTCTTAGGCTTCGTTAATCGTCACAGTCGTGGCGTGCTGAGGGTGCAGAAAGATTTGAAGGCTAATGAGAATGGTGAGGCTGTTTATGACTTCTGTTATCAAACGGCTGTTATGGTGACGGAGAGTAAATCACCTCGTGGAGAGAAGGCCATGAATGCGGCTATTGCTAATGGTCTTGTAATTGAGGGAGAAGAAAAACGGTCACAAAAAAGGTCAGATTTGACCATTTTTGATCAAAAACCGTCAAATCTGACGGAAAATGATGAAGGAAAAGTTCAGAAACCGTCATTTTTGACGGAAAATGAATTTCCTTCAATGATAGTAAAGAATGTTTATGAAGCCCTTAAGATAAATCGTAAAGCTAAATATTCATGGCTTCAGGATAACTTAGGCGTAAGCGAAAGCACTATTCTTAGGGCTATAAACGATCTTAAGGAACTCGGATATATAAATCCAGAACATTCGAAAATTAAAGGTGAGTGGCAGCTTTTGAAGTAAGTGCTCCTGCTTATGCAAACGACAACGGAGTGGACAAATTGACATCTATATGACAATTTCAACTTGTCAACGCTTAATAGTATTCTTTTCCCTTAAGGCTGTTATGGACTTTAAGGGAAAAGAAGTTTTTTAAAGGAGAAAATGCGGCAGTAGCAACGCTGAAATCGAGGGATGGACGTAGCAGTATCAAATCAGTATCAAATATGCAATGATTAAAAAGGAAAAGCCCCGTAAATCATTGATTTACAGGACTTTCTTGGAGGGTGCCCGGACGGACTCGAACCGTCGACATTCAGAACCACAATCTGACGCTCTAACCAACTGAACTACGGGCACCATGTTGGTTTTGCG
>OCTW011600458.1_pt1 | contig 20087 bp, 17 predicted proteins | sample 1539671 | NCBI WGS metagenome assembly OCTW01 (sample SAMN02144230, study PRJEB22623) | gut metagenome | biome: sheep rumen | host: Ovis aries | place: New Zealand
CAAAAAGCTAAAATCATAAATTTTTTATGTTTCATAAATACTCCTCGCGATTTATTCAATCGAATGCTGTGATATTGCTACAGACAGGAGTAACAAACAATAAATATTAGTTTACATTTATGATACTTTTCGTAACGTCAGGAGATTTTGGAAAATCTATTTTTATTGTTAATATAGCCCACTTGTAAGCTGATATGGGCGCATTTTTGCTTTGCAAAAACCAGGCTAATTCTGGGTTTCGCTTTGCTCCTTTACTTTATAAATCTCAGTAAAAAATCAATTGCGCCAATGATTACAAATCCATTTTCGTCCAAGTTTTCGTTCACATTCTGCCCGGTTACAATGATTTTCCTAACCTGATCATTCAACTGCAGGAACGGCCTTACTTCTCTTGCTCGAGTCGTCGTATCTGCTAAGCTCGCACAAACCTGAATATAAAACTGATTTGTTCCTCTTTTTGCAAAAAAATCAACCTCACTGGTCTTGCGGACGGACTTTCCGTTCTTATCTTTAGTCACTGTGTCAAAAGTTCCAATATTCACCGAGTAACCGTTATAAATCAGCTCGTTGTAAACAATATTTTCGAGCATTTGTCCCTCGTCAGGGAAAGCGAAATTTAACCGTGCGTTGCGAAGCCCTGTGTCAAGAAAATAATATTTCCTGAGAGCTCCAATTTCGGTTCTGCCCTTCAGGTCATATCTTTTTGCTTCCTGAATCAAAAATGAATCTATAAAGTAGCCGATATATTTTTCCACTGTCAGTTTGTTGATTTTTTCTTTTTTTACAGATTGGAATGTATTTGCGATTTTTTCGGCATTTATAAGCTGACCTGTCAGCGAGCTTATCAAATTGCATAATTCATCAAGAGAAGAAGTTTTCTTTAGTTTATTACGTTCAATAATGTCCTTGAAATAGGTCATCTCAAAAAGATTTTTTAGATAATCCTTTTTTTCGCTTTCTGATTTTAAGACTGCAAGGGGAAGCCCGCCAAACTGCATGTATTCGAGCAAGGCATCTGTCTTTGAGCCGCCTTTGTATTCTGAAAATTCTTCGAACGATAGAGGTTTCAGCTGAATGTTTACGGCTTTATCCCTGAACTCTGTTATGATGTCGGAGGAAAGCATTTTTGAATTGGAGCCAGTCACGTACAGATCGATATTTTTTTCCCTTGAAAGTCCAAGGATGACATCAACAAAAGAGATAATCTGTTCATCGTCTTTTTTAGCAGGAATATGCTTTCCTTCTGTCAACGCAGGATTTATAATGGGAAATATTTTCTGAACCTCGTCCAAAAATACATAACACTTTTTTTTTCCGGCACAAAACTTTCTAACATATTCGCCGAGTACAAGTGGGTCACGGTATAAAATGTTTCTGTCATCATCAAGCTCAAGAATCAAAATGTCATTTTCATTTACGGAGTTTTCAAGCAGATAGGTCTTGTAAATTTCTTTGAGAAGATATGATTTTCCGCACCTTCTGATTCCTGTAATAACTTTCGGAAAGCCGTTATCCCTGTTTTTTATTAAAAGATTTAAGTATTTATTGCGCCTAATCATAAAACACCTTTTTTGTAGAATTCTACAATTTTAGTTATTACACAAAAAAAAATAACAAGCAATAGCGAAATATCTTTTTTTGTAGAATTCTACAATTTTAGTTATTATGTAAAAAGAATAACAATCAACTTTTGTAGATGTTGACATACAGTAGAATCTTATTCAGTATCGCTCTATTATTATTTTTTCGGCAACTTCTTTAATCGAAAAATTACTTGTATCGAGTGTATTGTCCAGCTTGGCAAAATAGGGGAGTGAATCTGAGCTGATTTTAAGCCAGTCATCTGTTCGCCATGGGCAGGCTTTGTCATTCTGCCAGCGGTCAGTTAAGGAACAGATTGCTATGGAGAGAAAACTTGTAATATAAAGTCTCCTGTCGTATTATTATTTATATGACAGACTCGCTTAACTTCGATTATGATAAATATGAAGCAGAAACAATAGAAAAACTTCTTACACGCGTAAAAGAATGCAATCGCGATAAGGCAAAAGAACTCATCTATCATTGTATCTATGACAACATCATAACTTTGGATCTATTAGATATTGATGACTGCTTTTCAGATGCTGCTGAAATTGAATATCTGGAATTTGCCGATATTCAGACAGCAGAATCTCTTCTTTCCAATCGTGGAGCAATAAAAGATCTGCTTCTTGTAATTTCATCTGGACAAAATGATGAACTGACATTGCTTGAAGTTCAGGACTGTTTGATTCGCATAGAATCTGCTTCCGGGCAGAGATTTGAGCCAGACAAATTAATCTGGAGTCAGGCTCAAGAATCTCCTGTCGGATATCTGCAAATGTTAGTTCAGTTCTAAATTTCTAGACCGCAAATCCCATTCGCTTTACTGGTTCGGTAGCTGCATTCAGTTTTTCTACCTTGCACATTTCTACGATGTCGGAGAAGGCTGGTCGCTTACCAGATATTATTTCTTTCATTTCTGCTTTGCGCACGATGTTGTCAATTTCGCCGCCAGACAGGTTGTATTTTATGGCAAGTTCTTCTGCCTGTGTTGGGGACATCCATTTCATCTTGTTCTTCCAGATTGCCTTTTTTGCTTCGACAGACGGATTTTCAAAATGAATTTTAAATAGAAAGCGGCGTTCAAAAGCAGGATCCAGATTATCAATTAAGTTTGTAGTCGCAATCAAAATGCCTTCAAGTTTTTCCATCTCTTCAAGAATGATGTTCTGAATTGCATTTTCTGTCTGAGCTGTATTTGAGTAGGAGATATCTTTTCGTTTGCTGAAAACTGCATCACATTCATTGAAGAGCAGAATTGGAATTCGGCCGCCTTTAATCTTTTTCATCTTTTCGCAGAGGTTCTTGTAGTCTGTAAATACCTCTTTTATTTTCTTTTCGCTTTCACCGAACCATGCACTTTTTGTTGATGAAATATCTACATGCATGATTGAACGGCCCGTTTTTTTTGCCAACTGATAAACTGTTTCAGTTTTTCCGCAGCCAGGAGCTCCGTGAAGAAGGACTGTAATTCCGCAGGGAAGACCTTTTTCTGTAAGCTTTTTTTGAATCTGACGGAATTTTGTCTGAGTCAGTGATTGTGTAAGGTTATCAATCTGTTTTTGATTTTCTTCGCTGTAGAAGAGTTTCTTCGTAAATATGTCCTGTGGCTTTTTGAGTTTTTTATCATCTACTTTTGCAGAATACAGTTCATAGTCTTCATCAAGGAAAAACTTTTTTCCCTTTTCGGTAAGAGTGACTTTTGAATCAATCAGATTTCCTTTTTCTGTAAATTTTATAAATCCATTTGTCATAAGAATATGTTCTTCATCAAAGAACTTTCTTGCAATTATGAAGCGATCTGAATCATCATAAATATCATCGATAGTTGAACAGAGGCAGGATGGTAAACCGCTTATGCTGTCATTGCATAAATCATAAAACATAAAACGACTTTTACTGTCGCTGATTAATTCACGGCATCGGATTATAAAAGGAATTGTATCGTTACTGTCTTCGTATTCCTTAAGCTGACACACAAGGTCATCGGTCGAATTCTCTGTGTACTTATTGTTCTCATAAAGATTTGCAGCTTTTGCAACAAAGTCAATGTAATTTGTTTCTTTTTTAAGATTGTGAGAAAGAACTTCATTATTCAAAACAGTTTTAATAACTTCTTTTGAAACAGAGAATGTTGACTTTGAATCTGTAAAATCGATAAGACCTTTTTGTCGGAGTGCAACAAAATCTGGATACATAGCGGCAACTTTTAAAACATTTACAGAAAGGAAATCAGCCAGTTCACTTGGATATATCTGATTGTTATTGCGGAAGTGCTGGTAAATTGCGAAACACAAGATACAGGTCTGATTTTCGTTTGTGTTGAAATATTCATTCATGCGTAAAAGGGTAGTCTGATAGAGTGTTGTTCGTTCTGGATGCAGCCCACACTCTACAATAGAATCACAGATTGTGTTGATGTTAGATAAAACATTCCATTTTGTTTTGTTTGTGATTGTTGTCGAATTGTTCATGAAATCTCCTTCCGTATTTATTGCGGATATTGAAATTATATGTCCGTATGAAAAACAATTATGCACTAACTTTTTTTAGCGCCATTTAAATCCGTAGTCTGTAAAAAGTTTTACGACTTCATCAAAGCAAAGGTTATCAGGAATCTTCTTCCATTTTTCAATAGCTTTTTCCATAAGCTGATTATCAGCCAAATGAAAAACAATCGTATTAATGCCCAGTACATCTGCAACATAAATCTGCGAAAGATAAATAAGTTCCTTGTTGTTACGAAAGTTACCGCAGCCCCAGTTTCCTGTATGGATTTCTGTGAGTGGAACTTTGTCTTTTATACCGCGTCTTTTGATTCCGCCAAAGCCCGCAAAAAGAGTGAGCAGCAGGAAGATAATTTCCTTTTCCTTGTAAAGGCCATCGCCTCTGTAAGGAGCCATCATTGAAATTACGTTGTTGGTTTTATCCCAGGTAATCATTTTAATTTGTCCATTACAAAGACTTACCCATTGGGGAACTCCTTCAAAGAGAATTGGAGTAAGAATAGTGACAGGTCCATTTTTGTGAAGAAGAGATGAGTCTGTGATTCTGCTTTGGTCAAGAAAAAGACTTGCCTTATGGAGCAAGGGCATTTCCATTATCATCGCCGCTTCCTGACTGCGGGCTTCGCTTCCCCATTCTGTAAAAGCTTTTTCTGAGGCAAAATTCATCTGCCAGATTTTTGTGCCAGAAGAAGTTTTTCCAATTGGGCTTTCCAAATCAGCCATTCCGTAATCATAGCCATGCTCGCAAAAAGAAAGTTGTACTCCATGTTTTGTCAGGCATTTTCTCTGTATGTTTGCAGATTCCGGAAAAACGTATTTCGAAATTCTGACAAGTCCATGCTGATTTTTATGAAAATACTTTGCCTCTTCATAAATTTCTTTTTTCTTTTGATTTTCAAACTCTTCATCCGGGAAAAGTTTTTCGTCCATCAGCTGCTGAACTTTTACAGAAGTGAATACCATTTCTTTTGATAGTTTTAGAGCCAAGTTATTCATAAGACAAAAAATAACTCCTAAAATTCAAATCGTCAACCATGTCCGTACATATGACTAGGGGATTAATCTCACTTTTTAAAGTCCCCTAACTTGCCAAATTTCAGTTTCGGTTTTATCTTTGCTTTTGCCGGCAACAAATGAACGCTTTGGAGGATAAAGCTAATTATGAGAACAATAAGAGATGTAATGAACATGGACGTAAGAGATCTGGAATTTTCTGTGCGCTGCAGTAACTGTATGGCGCGTATGAATATCAAAAAGCTTTCCGAGCTGACCGCAATGGCAAAAGACGACATTTCCAAAATGCGCAACATCGGTAAAAAATCAATTGACGAAATGGATGATAAGCTGGCAGAAATAGGGCTCTGGTGGCAGATGACCGACCGTGACTGGGCTTCCTGGGGCATGAAGCATATTGAATGGATAAAAACACATTAAGTTTCTATTCTGTTGTATTGTGGATTTATCGCAGAATAACACTTCAATTTATTAACAACGTCGTTCGGCTATATTCTAGTCTAAAATAGAAAATAAAGCCGAACGACTATATTTATCCACTCAAAAATAGAATTTAGTCGTTCGACTAAATGGAGGCTTACAATGCAGGTAAATGATTCCATTTCTTTAGGTCAAGTAATTCGAAATCGCCGTAAGGAATTAGCTTACACACAGAAATATATTTCAGAGATAACAGGGTTTAGTATGAGTTTGAAACATAAATCTGATTACACGTGATGATTTAGCACAGGAAGCAAAGCACTGCGGTCTTGGCTCTAAAGTAGCGATAAAGATTTACGATGAACTGCATAATGGTATTAAAAAAGCTATTTTAGATTCTGCAGAGGAATTGTCGCAGTCAGGATTTACAGAAGCTCAGTCTATGGCAGAAAAGATACTTAGGAACGTAAAAAAATAACACGTAGGATATATGTGAATATTATTTTGAATTATTCGACACATGTATAGTGTTTTTATCTCATTTTTATAGATATGGATACTTGTTAATTCTGTCTTAACTGTTAATATAAAAAAGTAATAAAAGATTTAGTTTTGATAAGCCAACTTTCACTCCTTTTATAGAAAGTGGATGAGAATATATGTATGATGAACTTTATGATGATTTAATGGAATTCTATGTGGTGATGACGCGGACGGTGGAGAAGATAATCTGCCTTCGCTATCAAAAAATCGCATTAGCAGATTTATTAAACCTATTTTATAATAATTAAAAAAAATGTCCGTGGTTTTGGGAGAAAGAAATGCCTGTAACATGTCCAAGATGTTCTCAGAAAATAAACGATAATGAAAAGTTTTGTTGTGTCTGTTATCTGAAGAAAAATTCTAAAATGTATATTTATCTGGAAGGTCGGATCCAGGAACGTGAAAGAATTAAACTTTTGAAAAAAGAACTCGTATCTTTCAATAAGACTCTTGATAATTCAATTAGTATCTGTAAAAAGAATAACTTTTCTTCAAGTATACGAAAGAAAATAGATCAGATTGTAAGTCAAAAAATTGAATATACCAATAAGATTTCGGTTCTAAAGAATGATTTGGAGTCAAAAGAATTGACTAATCTGTTTTACCAGAAGTGTCAGGAATTTGAATCCAACCGGCAGAATTTTCAAAATCGTTATGCTGTCTGGCTTCAGAATAAGAAAAAACGAATTGTAAAAGGAATTATTATTACTTTCATTCTTTCTTTATGTGCAGCTGGGGCAGGTGTTTTTGTACTCAATTATGTTGGTATTATAGATGTAAACGCAACTGTTGCACAATATAAGGCTGAGCGTGAACTCAAGCAAGAAAAGAAGCTTGAAGCAAAAAAGAATAAAGAGATTACAGAAAAACTTAAGCAAGAGAAAAAACTGGAAGAAAAAAAACTTAAAGAGGCTGCAGATAATAATCTTGAAAAGGTTAAGCCTCATGTATCTACCGTAACTGTTTATGACTATAAGTTAGGGGATATTGGTCCTGCAGGTGGAATTATTTTCTATGATAAAGGAAATTATTCTAACGGCTGGAGATATCTTGAATGTGCCCAGAAAAATGCCGGTAACGGAAACTGGTGTTCAAATCCACAGTCTATGCCTGAACAAAAAAGCGGTCTTGGCGATGGAGAATTCAATTCTTATTATATATATGCAGAATTGGGAAATCTTACTGCCGCTTATAAAGCATTGTCTTATTCTGTAAATGGTTATTCAGACTGGTATCTTGGATCTGCTCAAGAATATAAAGAACTCGTTAATTATTGTAAATCTGGAAAAATGAAAAAGAGGCTCAAGAAAGCTGGCTTTGATGCCATTAACGGAGGCCTTCTTTCGAATGTTGTTTTCTGGACATCTGAATATAGTGGCAGTGGCAAAGTTTACATTGTTTATGGTGTAAAAGGTCTCACCGGTCAAGTTCTGGAAGGTAAATATGATGCCGGTGCTTATATGGTTAGACCAATCAGAAAGTTCTAGAAAGAGGGAAGAGATGAAAAAAATAAACGTTTTTTTAATAACAGTTATTGCTTCTTTGCTGCTGATATCTTGTGGTGGAAAAGCACAGAAAGTAAAAACAATTAAGTCTTCTAATTACATGGCAGCCTTAATTATGTATGGTGAAGATGAAGAATTTGTAATTGATGAACTTAAAAAATATTCTCCAGAAAAACATAAAATAGAATGCGATACTTTCTATTCTTTTGAAGATAATGGCGTTAAACTCATGAATGTTTCTCCTTTAGAGATAGCAATTATAAAAGGCTATGATTCTGTTGTAAGAGAGTTGATGCCGTACACAAATCTGTCAAAGACTTCTGATGTATCTATTTCCTCTGGAATAACAGTTTCAATTGAACAATGTACGCCATTTATCATTTCTTTAATTGTAGAAAATTTGCCAGACTATTCAGGGAAAAGAATGTATGCACAATTTCTGAATCATTCTGGGGCAAGTGATTATCTTGCAATTGAATCAAATATTTCTTCACCGGAGATTTCTTTGAAGATGGCTTCTCCGTTGGAGTTTTCTTTTTTCTTAATCAAAGACGGACATAAAACATATAATGAACTTAAAGAATATCCCTATTTTTCAACTTCACATAAATTTTTCTTATTTATAGACAATGAAGGTTTGTTGACAACTCTTGCGGAGGTACTAAGTGAATACCCAGATCTTTTATAACAATAACAACAACAATAATAATAATCCTGTAAATAATAATGCTTCCACTGGACTTCTGGCAATTGGAGAAATCATAAATGGATATACAATTACCTCTCTTTTAAGAAGTGATTCCGGTGAGGCTGAGATTTATATTTGTACAAAAGATAATACAGAGTACGTCTTAAAATATTATTACAACTGTAATCCAAAAACAGAGATTCTTGAGAAGATTAAATCTTTTAATCATCCGGATGTAATTTCTCTTTATGAGTACGGAAATTATAAGGAACATTTTTTTGAGATTCTGGAATATGCCAAAGGCGGTTCACTGGATACAAAACTACCGAACGGAAGGTATAAATATCTTCCTGTTTCAGAAGAAACTGCAGTTCAGATTGTAAAGGAAACAATAAATGCTTTTGATGCATGTCATAAAGCAGGAATCATTCACCGTGATATAAAACCAGGAAATCTTTTTTATAAGAATGCAGATGGTTCAGATATCCTCGTCGGCGACTTTGGAATTTCAAGTCAGTTTGATGTAGAAGATGGAATGAGTAAACATTTTACTCAGGCTGCTGCGCGAACAGAAGGTTATTCTGCACCGGAAGTTTATTCTGGAGTAATTGGTTCAGAACTCGATTATTATTCTCTTGGTGTAACACTCTGGGAATTGCTTACTGCAAAAGAGCCGTTCGTTAATGAGAATGGAAATAATATGTTCCCGAATGAAATCATGCTTAATACAATTCAGGGAAAGATGTGTGATCTTCTTCTTTCAAGAGCTCCTGAACTTTCTCCACGCATGAAGAATCTGATTCGCGGTCTTATGATTACCAGACACGATAAGCGATGGAATCATGATCTGGTAAGCCGTTACCTTGATGGAGAAGAAATCCCATTGTTTCAGGAAGTTACCAGTATTCCAAGCGTAACAATTGGAACAACTGAATGTACTTCGTTTAAGGATATTTCTCAGATCTTAATTACCGGTTCTCAGGAAGCAAGGGACTTTGTTTATAAAGGTCTTCTTCCAAGATATCTCGCCCGTGTTGATCAGAAACTTGCATCTCGCATTTCAGATAAAATCGATGAGTATTCTGCAAATAATCAGCTTGATAAGGGACTGTTTTATATTGCCTATACTCTGTGCCCGAATCTGGAATTCTGGATTTCAAAAGATTTGTGCATCCGTTCGTTGAGCGATATTGAAAAACTTCTGGAAACAAATCCTGATTTAATCCTTCCATTCCTGCTTGATGAGTCAAAGAATTTTTATAACTATCTGTATGTAATGGGCATGAAAGATGCCTGCAAGAAAATCAAAGAGATAGTTGAAAAATCTTCGAACCAATATATTATTGTTCCGAAAATTCTTGTTGCTCTTCACGGAAACGATATTGTGCCGTTCCAGGACGGTGTAAATAACAATCTGCATTTAAGGGATTTGAAGCAGCTGGATAATCTTGCTGAAAATCTCAAGCAGCGAATATTGTATCTGATTGATGCTGATAACCGCGAAGTCTGCGCATGGATAGAAAATCTTTCAGGCAAAGATCTTACTGTTTGGCGAAAGAGTCTCGAGAAAAAAACTTTCCACGACAAATGCACGGAATGGGGCAAATGGTATTATTTTATTCTATTTTTGAAAGGGCAGAATATTCCGTATTATGAGCGTTTCGAAGAAGGACTGGAAGGTAACCTCAGATATGGCTTGAAAGATATCAAAAATGAAATCGCATTCCCTGCTGCCTGGAACGATATTAAAGCAGATTCTGTCTGCAATAAATTTATCGTAAAAAAGAACGGAAAGTGGGGCGTAGTATCTGTTGATGGAACATTGATAATTCCATTTAATTATGAAGATATCGAAGTCTGGAATCCAGAAGTCGATGAATATCAGGTGAAAACTTTTGATGGTAACTATGCTTTGATTAATAATGATAATAAATCATTTTATACAGGGGCTGAAAAAATAAAGCATGCTTCTTTCAAAAATAAACCTTATGCTGTTGTTTATTCAACTTCGGGTATTTATTCTTACAGTAAAGGTTTTCTTAAGAAAACTCATTCATTTGAAGATGTGCTTTGCTGTAGTGATGAAAACTATGTTTATGTCTGGGGAAAATCAAATGAAAAATATGGCCTGTATGATCACAGTATTAGGCTATTATTTTCGACACCATATGATTTTATTTATCAGGTTTTCTCAAATGAATATGTGCTTGCTAGAAAAGAAGGTATGTTCTATTTAATGGAATTAAAAACTCGGAGAATTATGACTGCCGGTTATAACCGTGTAATTTATTCTGATGATATTATAATTTTTATTAGTAATAATAAGCATACCATTTTCAAAATGAGTTCAGACAATAAATTGATAAGTGAATATAATTGTTTGAAAAATGGAAATACTAATGTTTCTATATATAATGGTGATAATCAGCCAGTTCATGAATTTACATATATCTACGAATTTGAACAGGACAGTTCAACCGTGAAAAAAATCAATGGTGTTTTAAACTGTTTTGGTAAAGAAGGTTTTTGTACCTTTGATTGTAAAACCGGTAAAATACAACTTCGTTCAAATATGCTCCCTGGAGAATTGGAACTGCTTGCAAGGGTACTTCCACTCAATGAATTGTATGATAAGTTTGAACTGTTTACCGAACAGAAAAATTTCCTTGCAATCAATAAACTAGTAGAGTCTGTTTGGAAAGGCTATTTTGATAATCAGGATTATAAACAGGCGTCGTTTTTATTGCAATTTTTGAGAAAAGATCACACAGATGGGCTTCAAAATCAGTTTGATTATTATCTTGGTATGCTAGGTCAGGCTGCTTTCAAGCAGAACGAATATCAGGATGCTTTTGATTATTTCCAGGCAGCCAGTGAAATGAATCCTTCGGTTTGTGAATACTGGTGGCGCGGCGGAGATGCTGCATATCAAGGAAAGAATTATCAGGTGGCTTTGAATTATTTTGAAAAAGCGCTTGCTCTGGATCCTTCAAATGCAGACTTATTTAACAGAAAGGGAAATGCATTGTTTAGTCTAGAAAAATATCAGGAAGCAATTGCAATGTATTCTCTTGCAATCGATAAGTATGAATGTAAGGTATTTTATAAAAACCGTGCCAATGCATATGAAAAACTTGCCGAAAAAGGCGCGCCGGAATTAAGACAGAAAGCACAGGAAGATAGAAAAAGAGCAGAGGAGTTATAAACTATAATGGAAGTTAAATGTAATAATTGCGGTAAAGAAAACCGCGAAATTGCAAAGTTCTGCAGATTCTGTGGAAGCCAAATTGAAGTGAAAGTTGATGAAACTGAATCGCAAAATCCGGTTAAGCCTGCAACAGAGCACATTCCTGAAGGTAATCCGGTTACTCCAGTTATAAGTTCTGAATATGTCGGATTAAAAGATATAAAGGACAGACTCAATAAATACATCAGCCTTTTAAATATCGAAAAAGAACAGAAAAAGATGGGTATTAATATTGAGAAAAATACAACAGTTATTGTATTCAGAGGTGAGACAGGAAGTGGAAAATCTCTTGTTGCAAACTGTTTTATAAATGATTTGAAAAAATCAAAAGCTCTTGATTCTGACCGTGTAGAAAGACTTTCGGCAAAAGCCTTCCAGCGTGCTTATAAAGATGAGTTTGCAATTTCTCAATATCTTACAGAGAACCGACCTGGAATTCTTTTGCTTGATGAAGTTCAGGCAGATACTAATTACCTTCATGAAATTCTTACAGGTCTTACAAACAGCCCGTCTGAAACAATCTGTATTCTGCTTGGAACAAAAGAACCTCTTGATAATTTCTTTGAGGAACATCCGGAAGATATACAGAGGGTTTCAAGTTTCTATGATTTCCCGAATATTAGTGATAATGATTTGTGTGAAATTCTGGAAAGAAAAATTGCAGAGGCTGGATTTACTTATGGCGAAGAAGTGAAGGACAGTCTGCTTGCATGTATTCAGGCAGCAAAGAAAGATGTTACCTGCGTTTATAAAAACGGATGGCTTGTTGAAAAAGAAATCCTCAAAAAAATACGCGCAAAGCAGGCTTCAAGATTACAGCAGAATTTTTCAAATCTTAAAAAAGAAGATTATGTAAAAATCCTTCCTGAAGATTTACCTGTTATTGCCAAGAAGCTTACAAAAGAAGAAATCTTAAAAGAATTAAATGAGCTTATTGGAATGGATGATGTTAAGAAAGCTATCCAGGAACTTATGCAGACAATTGAGATGAATAAAGAGCGTGAGGCTCAGGGCCTGGCTGGAAAAGTTCCTGCAATCCACATTGTGTTTACAGGAAATCCGGGTACCGGAAAAACAACTGTTGCAAGAATCTTAGGAAAACTTTTCTTCTTAATGAAACTGCTTCCTACAGATAATGTCGTTGAAACAGACAGAAGTGGACTTGTTGCGCAGTATGTCGGTCAGACAGCGCCTATGGTAAACGCAATGTGTGATAAAGCAATGGGCGGAGTTCTCTTTATTGATGAAGCGTATACTCTGGCTGGCGATACCTTTGGAAAAGAAGCAATCGATACTTTGCTAAAGCGAATGGAAGATGACCGCGGTAAGTTTGTAGTAATTGCAGCCGGTTATAAAAAAGAAATGGAAAACTTTATTCAGGCAAACCCTGGATTAAAAAGCCGTTTTACTCATTATATCCATCTTGAAGATTACAATACGGATGAGCTCTTTCAGTTGTTCAGACTTTATGCAAAGAAAGCAGATTATACTCTTGATCCTATGGCGGCAGAAATTGTTTATACAGCAATTGAAGATATGGTCAAGAATAAAACAAAAGACTTTGCAAACGGCCGTACAATCAGAAACTTCTTTGACGAGATAACAAGAAAGATGAATGCACGTGTTGCTCTTCTTCCTCCTGAAAAGCGTACAAAAGAAACTATGGTTACTATTCTTTCTGAAGATGTTCCATATACACAGGAGAAGAAAATATCTGTGGACGATATTTTGCAGCAGCTTGATGAACTTATTGGAATGGCTGATGTTAAGAAAGCGGTACGGGAATTGTGTCAGACAATTCAGATGAACAAAGAACGCGAAGCACAGGGCCTGGCTGGAAAGCTTCCTGCAATTCATATTGTGTTTACGGGAAATCCTGGTACTGGAAAAACTACCGTTGCAAGAATTCTTGGTAAGCTATTTAATGTAATGCAGCTTTTGCCTACAGATAATGTTGTTGAAACAGACAGAAGTAGTCTGGTTGCGCAGTATGTCGGTCAGACCGCACCTCGTGTAAATATGATGTGTGATAAAGCTATGGGCGGAGTTCTCTTTATTGATGAGGCATACACTCTGGCTGGTGACACTTTTGGGAAAGAAGCAATCGATGCTTTACTAAAGCGAATGGAAGATGACCGCGGCAAGTTTGTAGTAATTGCTGCCGGTTATAAAAATGAAATGGAAGACTTTATCCAGGCAAATCCTGGCTTAAAGAGCCGCTTCACACATTTTATTCATCTTGAAGATTATACCCCTGATGAGTTGTTTGAACTTTTCAAACTGTATGCAAAAAAAGGTCATTATACAATTACTTCAGATGCAGAAACAATTGCACGTGAGCAGATTGAAGCTATCTGGAAAAACAGAGGCCGCGATTTTGCCAACGGCCGAACAATCAGAAATTACTTTGATGAAACAACAAGAAGAATGGATACAAGAATTGCGGCTCTTCCTGCTGAGCAGCGTAATGTTGAAACTCTTACGACAATTACAGCAGATGATTTTTCTAAAGGGGGTGACCAATAATGATTTGTCCATCAAAAATTTGTAAATGCGAAATACCTGATGATTCTTTGTTCTGCGACCAGTGCGGTATAAGAATATTAAAATGCGAAAAATGCGGTGCTATTGGAATTTCAAAATTCTGCGGAAAGTGCGGCGGTCATATGGTTTTCCAGGAAGCAAGTGAGTCTGTGCCTGAGCATCGTAAGCCGGAACAGAGTACTCCGGTACCTCCTGTGCCTCCAGTTCAGCCTGTACCTCCGGTTCAGCCTGCTGGAACTGTAATTATAGATGTGAATCCAGCAATCGCTCCTGTTCTGGAATTGCATAATAATGATGGCTGGAGTATCACTCCGAAGCATGGAAATATTCTTGGCCGAACCACAGGGGAGTTTGCTGCACAGCTTGGAAAGTACCCTGTTATTTCTTCAAGACATGCGCAGATAACCCTCAAGGATAAGGACTGGTATATTACAGATTTGAATTCCACAAATAAAAGCTATCTGAATAATGTTCAGATACAGCCGGATGTTCCGACAAAGTTGAACAATAATGATGTTCTTGTTCTGGCAAACGTTACATTTGTGGTGGTTATAAAATGACAATAAAAGCAGCGGCTTTCTCAACCAAAGGAATAAGACCTCACAACGAAGATTCTTTTTTACTCAACTCACAAATCGGTGGAACCGGAACAGAAGATTCTATGGCTTTCATCGAAAATCTTAGTGAAGGAGTTTTTGTTGTTGCAGATGGAATGGGAGGTCATGCTGCCGGAGACGTTGCCAGCAATTTTGTTGTAAGTGAATTTCTTCAAAGCATAAATTCTGTTTCAGAAATTAATGCTGATTTTTTTAATGCGACAATGTCTCAGCTGCATCAGCGTTTACTTGCAAAAGGAAAAAATGAAGGTACTGCAAATATGGGCTCTACCTTTGTTTCTCTTGTAATCAAAAATGATGAGTGCGGCTTTTGTAATATCGGAGACAGCCGTTTGTACAGATACAGAAATGGATTTATACAGCAGCTGTCTCATGATGATTCCCTTTCTGAAATTATTCCTAATGCTCCTAAAAACATAGTTACAAATGCCATGGGGGCAGGGCTTTCTGATGTAGAAATTGAAACAAGGTTTTCTGCGTCGTTTGCTGTTGCCGGAGATAAGTTTGTGCTTTGCAGCGATGGAGTTCATGGTCATGTTTCAGATGATGAGATGGAACAAATACTGCAGGAGAATTACAGTTTAGTGGAAAAGGCACGTAGCCTTGTTGAAAAGGCTTTGGAAAATGGTTCTGATGATAATTCAACTGCAATCATAATCGAACTGGAATAACAATGTAGGATATAGAAAATGGATAATAATGAAAGTTTTATGACTTCTCAGGCGCAGCAGGCCGAGAGTAGACAACAGACTTCACAGATAAAACGCTGTGCTCATTGTGGTGCTGCTTTAGATGATGATGTTTTATTCTGCCCGGAATGTGGAGAAAAAATCGGCGGCGAACAGAGAGTTTGTCCTGTCTGTAAATATTCAACAACATCTGAATACTGTCCTCATTGCGGATATAAAATTGTTCCGACAATCTGTCCTAATTGTAAGGCTGAATCTCATTATGATTTTTGTGAAAGCTGCGGAACCATTTTAAACAAGGAGCTCGAAGAACATTTAAAGCAGGTTGATTCTGTTGAAAAGCCAAGACAGATGACAGAAGAAGAAGCCCGGGAAATTGACAGAGCTATAGATGCAAGCATAACCCCGGAACTTAAGGCGTTCCTAAAAAAGGTTGAAGAACATCAGATTCTTCTGGAAGAACGAGACTATTTTAATAAGCGTGAAAAAAGAATTGTAAATGTTTTTGGAAAAGGTCCTGTTGAATTTGAATTACCGGACCCTGAAGAACAGGCTTTTATGATGAAAGCTTATGCTTCTCTGGAAAAGATTGTAATTGAACGTCAGAAAAAAGCATTAAAAGAAGAACTTGAAAAACTGTTTCCGGATATGCCGGAAGAAGAAATAAAAAATATTGTTGAAGAAGATTCTGCAGTAGTGGCAGAACGCCAGAGAAAAGAGGAAGAACGCCAGCGGCAGGAAGCTGAAAGACTTGCTGAACTTGAAAAACAGCAGAAAGAAATGGAACAGCGTTATAAAGCGGCAATGGCAAATATTTCTTCTGAATTAAAGACTGCTCAGGAACATGAAAAAGAAAGACTTGAAGAAATAAGACGAAAACAGGAAGAAGAAAGAAAACGGCTTGCCGAAGAGAAAAGGAAACTCGAAGAAGAACGTAAAAAACGCGAAGCAGAAAAAAGAAGACTGGAAGAAATTGCACGGGCAAAGCAGGAAGCTGAAGCGAATAAGATTCTGGGAACTTATACAGGGCGACCTGCTGGTAAAGGAAAAACAGAGTATTTTTGTATTAATTATCGATCTGGTTCAAGAATTTCTGGTTATCTTAGAACAAGATGGGACGAATACACCGGCTATGATTATGAATATTTTTCCGGAACTATTTATGGAAAAACTGTTCAAGTAGGTGTTGATTCCTGGGCTTTTTGTACTAGACCAAATCTACAACCTTTTTCTTCTTTTTATGGAACAATTGATGATGACGGAACATATATAAGTGGATGTTGGTCCTACTCACTAGGTTCACAATATACATCATATTATAAATACTAAGTGGAGATAGTAATGGAAACTCAGGTTTTGGGAAATATTAATAATGGAACTCAGGTAATTAGTAACCTTGGAACTCAGGTTATAAACAACGTACAATCTGGTGGTACACAGGTAATTAATAATAATTTCGGTAATGGTGGTGGAACACAGGTTATCAATCAAAATCCTGTAAACGGCGGTACCCAGGTTATCGGCGATAATATATCAAATATTTCAAGAACCTTTACCGGTGGCCTTCTTACAAAAGACGATGTAATTTCGGGTTGGAGAATTCTTGAAAAGATTCCGGTAAACTCAGGCGAAGCAGATTTATACATTGCAGAAAAAAATGGAGAAAAGGGGGTAATCAAATACTACCGCGGAAACATTCATCCTAAGGAAGAACTTCTCAAACAGTTACTGCAGCTTAAGCATCCTGACATCATAAATATTTACGAATATGGAAATTACAAGGGACATTTTTTTGAAATAATGGAGTACGCAAAAGGCGGCTCTCTTGATTCTCGAAATCCTGACGGAAGTTACAAGTATCTTCCGCTGTCTGAAGAAAATGTAATTCAGGTTTGTAAGGAAGTTATCAATTCCTATAAAACCTGTCACGAAAAAGGAATTATTCACAGAGATATAAAGCCTGCAAATCTGTATTTCAGAAATGAAGATGGTACAGATGTTGTAATCGGAGACTTTGGTATTTCGAGCGTTTATGGCGAAGAGGAATCTGTTTCTCACAAAACACAGACTGCATCTAGAACAACCGGTTATGCCGCTCCTGAAGTATTGTCGGGAATTATTACTCCTAAGATGGATTATTATGCACTTGGTATTACTCTCTGGGAAATTGCGACCGGAAAAGATCCTTTTGTTCTTGAAAGTGGAAAGCGCCGTAATGATGCTCACTTAATCCGCGATACCATTGAAGGAAGAATTGTAAACGACCTTCTCAGTAAAGAACCTGTGCTCAGCGAAAAGCTCCAGTATCTTATCCGAGGTCTGCTTGTAATTGATGATAAAAAACGTTGGGGCTACGACGAGGTTACCCGTTATCTTAATGGTGAAAAAGTAGAAATCGTTTCTGTTGAGAAAAAGGCCTGCGATTATTCTGTCGGCGAAAAACATTGTTCGACACTCGAAGAAATCGGTAATGCAATTGCTGCAAATCTTGAAGGAGCTAAAAAAGATATTTACAAAGGATTCCTTGCAGGTGCTCTGGAATCAGCATATCCTGATATTTCTAAAAAGATTGATGTTATTACAGAAGAAGCGTCAGCTAAAAATGAATATAACCTTGGTTTGTTGAGAATTGTGTGGCTTTTAAATCCATCATATCCTTTCAAAACAAAAAATGGTTTTGAAGCAGAAAACCTGGAAGATATAATTCATTTAATTTTGAATGCACCGGAAGAAATGATTCCTTTAATCAAAGACCATCAGTCAATTTTCTATCCTTATATTGAACATCTGGGGTACATGGATAAGATTGCGGAAATTAAGGAAATCACAAAAGGCATTAAGGACAAAGAAGATTTTGCCCTTATGTTGTGTGTCTGTCAGATAGCGGTAATTTTGAAAGATAAGACAATTAAACCTTTTAAGCTGGATCGCTATAAAGATTTTGAATTGTCAGAATTACAGCAGATTATGAAGATTCCTCACGATTTAAGAAATCTTGTTCTGATGATAATTTCTGAGCGAAGCTGTGAGGGGCTCTTCCTTCCATGGCTACTTTTGCAAAAGCCGGATCTGAATTTTAATATGATTACAGACTGGGAAAGTTTTATGGCCCAGATATAAGAGTAGATTTCAATTTATGGAGAAATATAATGGAATTATGCTTTGACTATGATAAATATGAAGCAGAAACAATAGAAAAACTTCTTTCACGCGTAAAAGAATGCAATCGCGATAAGGCAAAAGAACTCATCTATCATTGTATCAATGACTCAATTATTCATATTGAAATTTGTGATATTGACAATTGCTTTTCAGATGCTGCAGAAATTGAATATTTTGAATTCAATACAGTAGAGGAGGCAGAACCTCTTCTTTCAAAGCGTGGACCAATAAAGGCTTTGTTGGTTGTTGTTTTAGCTGGCAAAGATGATGAACTGACAATGCTTGAAGTTCAGGACTGTTTGATTCGTATAGAATCTGCTTCCGGGCAGAAACTTGATCCAGATAAATTAATCTGGAGTCAGATTCAAAAAGATCCTGTCGGATATTTGCATATGTTAGTTCAGTTCTAAATGTCTAGACTGCAAATCCCATTCGGGCTTTTTTGTCAGGTACATAACATAAGTATCATTAAAAATGATTTTGTTACCGTGGGCCAACACAGCGTTGTGCAGGCCTTCAAAAAACTTTGTTTTGTAAGGTTCGGCAATAACCATATGGTCGCAGTGGGTGCCGCTAAAGGCAACATATTCGTCAGCAGTCATTTCTCGCTTGCCATAAAAGTCGCGTTCTTCAAAATCTACATAGCCGTAATTTGTGGCATTCTGATAATGGAAGGAGCGATGAGGGTAGGGAGTTTCCGGTTTAAAGTAGGCATCATAGATTTTCTGGATATCGTCATAGAGGGCTGGATTTGTGCTTTTGTATTCAGATTTTGTAAGAAGCATAGCCAGTGTGCCACCGTGTGCAAGAAGGTCGTAGGTTTTTGAAAAGGCTATGTCTTCGGGAATCCACTGAATTGTAGCGGCGGAATAGATGAGGTCGAACTTGCGGATGTTGCCGGTGCTGCCGGTGTTGTTAGGACCGCCTGTTCCCAGCATGTCAGAAAAATCATGTGTGATAAAATCGTCATTTACAATATTAAAGTTGGGACGGTCGCTGAACTTTTCCTTCATCTTTGCATAAAGATGTTCACCAAGCTCAATTGCATTGTAGTCGCAGCCAGTGTTCAAAATCGGTTCTGTTGCCTGTCCGGTTCCAGGTCCTATCTCCAGCACTTTTTTACCCGTCCCGATTTTTGCATAAGCAATCAGACTGTCAAAAAGCTCCTGACTGTAGCGTGGGCGAAACTTATCAAACTGTTCAGGGATTGTGTCAAAAATTTTTCTGAATTCCATTTTAATTTTCCTTTTTATAAATCCAGTAGCCGTTAAAAGGAACTCCGTCCTTTGCGACCAGAAGTGCGTCTGTTTTTTCAAAACCAAAAGTCTGGGCGGCTGCAGTTCTTTCAACTGCATAAAGAGGAATCTTAGTAGCAACCTGCCTGCAATTAAACATTTCAAAGGCGTGTGGAATTATCAGTGACATGATTTCTTTCAGTACCTCTGCTTTTTCATAAGAACTGCCGACATCAAGACGCAGAATTCCAGACTCATTAAAAGCATCTTCCGAAAGCCGTTTGAACATTTCGATTGTACCGATTACCTTGCCTGTCGACTTTTCAATAATC
>OCTW011426650.1_pt1 | contig 20068 bp, 20 predicted proteins | sample 1539671 | NCBI WGS metagenome assembly OCTW01 (sample SAMN02144230, study PRJEB22623) | gut metagenome | biome: sheep rumen | host: Ovis aries | place: New Zealand
CCTGAAGGCAACGACGCTAGGCAAATCCTTCATCGCGAATAGCGTCATCAGGTATCGCCCGCATCTGCCATTGCCATCGTAGAAGGGGTGGGCGTACTCAAAAATGAAATGAGCGATGAAAGCCCGCTCTATTGGGGTTAGCTCATTGCCGTTTTCTATGGACAAGAAGACTTCCAAGGCTTCGATGATCTTGCTTTCTGGGAATAGCCCTCTATGGATGGTCCTCACCCCATCAGTGATAGTCACGCCTTCTTTTCGTAGTAGCACCCCATCGGGTTCGTCCTCTTTTGCTAGTGCGCCGCTCATAAGCTGATCATATAGGTTTCGGATATCCTTTGGTGTTTTAACGCTTGGGATGGCGCCGCTTAAAAGCAAAGCGTACTTATTGGCGATGGAGCGGATCTTGCTTGATTTGCTGGATTTCGCGTCATCGAGAATGCGATAGACGTCTTTGCGCGTGGAGAACACGCCTTCGAGCTGATTGGTCTCCAAAATCTCTTCGACAAGGCACGAACGGGCAAGTTCTTTCATGGCGATATCAGGAAGGGAAGAAGAGACGTTTCTTATCTTAGCGATCACCTCTTCGATTTCACCTAATATCTCCTTAATCGCGGGGTCGGATGGATAAAATAGAGGGTTCCCGCCGAAGCGAAGAGGAAAGGTCTTCGTCGTATTTGCGCCAAATCTATTAGAAAAGTAGTTTTCGAATGAATTAGATCGGTCACTCACAAAGTGGGTGTATGTCGAAATGAATTTGCTTTCCATCAAGATTAGTATGCCTTCGTTTCCAATGAAAAGCCATAGTTTTGATACTTTGAAATGGCAAATTTCTGTCCAAAGTATCAAATGCACAAAGAAGAAAATGATGCACGTTCTCCCTCATCCTGCGTGAATCAAACCTAGAAAAGCAACTCGTTTATAGATCAAAGGGAAACATGCAAAAATTGCTACACGCCTCTAACGGATTCGGGTTTTAGCAGTTGATACTCATAGAATGCGTCCCCGATTTTGAATAACGAAAATGAATCAATAGTTTTTTGCTTTCCGCGTCAAGGGAAAAACACCCAAAAACTATAGATGAAAACAAGGAAAATCAAGGATTTAAGCGGTGGCAAACGCAAAAGGCGTATTGTCTAAGACAATATTCTGGTTCTATACAAACAAACGCGTTCTTGCTAAGATATGCCATTGAAACAGGGGTGGGTCTTAGATTCCCCTGCGGAAAATTAAGTGCCCAAACTAATATGAAGCCTACGAAAATGCAAAAATCGAATCACTACGTGAAGCGGTTTTTGCCTCTTTCGGGCGATGAAAGAGGATAACCATGAGCAAGAATCCCTGGACGCCTGACCAGAACCGGCACGTGAAATTTGCGATCTATGCGCTTGCTGATTTTTTGATAACCTCTTCCATTTGGGCTCTTTATTTCATTACCGCCCTCGTTAATGGCGTCACCCCCGAGCAAAAAGCGGGCATCGCGATCTTTAGTGTATCCATGGGCGTGCTCATCGTCCTTGCATTCCTAATAACCCGCATCTATCGCTTGATCCTCCGCAATATCGGCACCCTCGATATCCTTAAGATCGGCGTCGTTTCCTTAGCGGTGCAGATCGTTGGCCTCATCGTCTTATATGCGGTTCCCAACGCCTATTTGCCGGACCATAGGGTCGTATTTGTCGGCTGGGCATTTGTTGGGGCAGTGAACGTCCTATCATTAGGCCTAATTAGAGTTATCCCCCGTATTGTGGTGGGCTACCTCACGCACGCGAATGCTCCAGGAGGCGTCCCCACGATTATCGTAGGTGCTGGGTCTGCGGCGAAGGTATTGATCGACGAGTCCAGAAAAAACAAGGACATGAAGAACAAGATCTTGGTCCTCGTCGATGACGACAAGAACAAGATCGGAGGCAAGTTCTCCAATATCCCTGTCGTTGGCCCAATCTCTGAGGTCGCTAAGTTCATTGAGAAATACAAAGCGGAGGAAGTGATCATCGCGATCGCCGACCTCTCAACCGAGAGGCTAAGGGAGATCATCGGCTATATGTCCGAATCCAATGTCCGCATTAGGAAGATGCCTTCATTAAGCGAGATGAATGGGCCTAATGACCATAGGGTTGTGGACGTTGACCTTGATGAATTGCTTTGCAGGGCCCCAGTCAAGCTAGATAACCACGAGGTGTTCGATTTGCTCCATGGCAATACGGTCCTCGTTACTGGCGCAGGCGGATCGATCGGAAGCGAGCTAGTGAGGCAGATCTTCAAGACCCATCCAAAGACATTGGTCCTATTCGACATCTATGAGAATTCCACCTACGACATCCAGATGGAACTCACCAAGAAGATGAGGGATGAGCAGATCACTGACATCGATTTGGTCACTTTGATTGGCTCGACCTACAACGAAGTCAGGATGGAGCAGGTCATCAAGCGTTATAAGCCCGATTACATCTACCATGCCGCGGCCTATAAGCACGTGCCGCTCATGGAAGATAGCCCGATGGAAGCCATCAGGACCAACGTCATCGGCACCTATAACGTCGCTAGGCTTGCCGACAAATACGGCGTCAAGAAGATGGTGCTTGTCTCAACTGACAAAGCCGTCCGCCCAACCAATACCATGGGGGCGACCAAGCGATTCGCCGAGACCATCATCCAGTATTTCGCCGAGAAGTCCGAGCATACCGCCTACGCCGCGGTTAGGTTTGGGAATGTATTGGGTTCCAATGGATCGGTTGTACCATTATTCAGGAAGCAGATCGAGGCCGGTGGCCCCGTCACATTGACCCATAAGGACATCATCCGTTACTTCATGACGATCCCTGAGGCCGTATCGTTGATCCTTCAATGCTCCTTGTATGCCCAAGGAGGGGAGATATTCATTCTTGACATGGGGAAGCCTGTCAAGATATTGACCCTAGCCGAGAAGCTTATCCGTCAAATGGGCTACACCCCATATGAGGACATCAAGATCGTTGAAACGGGACTACGTCCTGGCGAGAAACTCTATGAGGAACTATTGCTCGATAAGGACCGCCAGACCAAGACCCCCAACGAGAAGATCTACATCGAGGAGCATGAGCAGATCCATCCGATAGAGGATGAGATGAAGGAAATCTCTAAGGTGTTTGGGATGGATGATAACGATGAGATCAAGGACATGCTCGCCTCGATCATCGACACATACCAAAGGAACAAGAAATAAGGCGCATGAATGTAGTGGCACGCCTTGACTAAGATTGTGGTAGTATTTAATCGCAATGGAAACAAATGAATTACAAGGAACCATTATGGCGGATTACGAAAGAAGCATCTCGCTCAAGACAATATATTTGACCCTCACCAGAAGGACGGAACTCATATTGCTCCTCTTCTTGCCTTTGTTCCTAGCTTCTTACATTGTGACGAATCATGTCATGACCAAAAGCTATGCGAGCGCCTCGACGATTAGCAACAATAATAACGCCGCGATCGCCCAGACGACCTATAATTCGATGCAGATGAGTTTCAAGAGCTCTGAGATCTTCGAGACCGTCGAGACCAATCTTGCCAAAGCGGGCACCAAGCACGCAAACGGCACCGCGATCACCGCAAGCGAAGTCCAGAAATCGATTTCCTTCTCGGCGTATGCCTCGAGTATGGTCTCCTTCACGGTGACCTTCGCGACCAAAGATAGCACGATCGCCCAGAAAGCCCTCGCGGAATATGTTAACGTCGCGCTTGAGACCAACGCTACGGCCTACCCTAACCTCAAGGTCTATTCTCCGGCCGGAGAAGCATACAAGACCAGCAAAGAGAATCAGTATTTCCTAATTGGCACGGCGGCCTCTTTAGTCGTTGCCCTTGTGATTCCCTTTATCATCGAGATTGTGGGCGATGAGGTGTTCGACGCGAAAGACGTCAGACTATTTGGCTGCGAGGCATCTGAGATCCGCGCTAGCGGCAAGTAATTAGGAGCGTGATGAATATGAAACTCTTCTCTAACAAAAAGAAAGTTGGCATGATCCAGAACCTCCTTAACCTTAAGAACCGCCCGGATTCGATTAAGGCGTTCACGACGTTCCAGAACGAAATCTCGATTGCCCATAATACCAAGGTCGTGGCTATTGCCGCGGTGGATGAGGATGATCTTGCATCTGCCTTTGCGTTTGCTTTGTCCGCGACCTATGAGTCCAATGGCTCTAGCGCCCTTCTAATCGACGCGAATCTCTATGATCCTAAGCTCAAGGATATGCTGAAACCAAATGGGGCGGAAAACGGAAAGGTGTTCGCGTTAAGCGAGAAGACCGGCGCCGTATTCATGAACAAAGAGATCTATCCTAGCAATATCTATAAAGAAGGCGTGATCCATGGCTTTGCCAAAGAAGGCCTAAACACCTTTGAGCATATCATCATCATCGTCCCAGCGGTCAAATTCCATAAGGAAGTATCCCTATTGTTCAATATCATCGATTCCGTTGTTTTGGTCGCTAGGCGCGACTATACGAAAAAGAGGGACATCTACGAATCCTTGCAGTTCCTTGCTAGCGAAAAGCTCCCCGTCTCCAAGACCGTCATCCTCAAGTAAGAATAAGGAGAACGGATGTTGGTCTATTCAATCAGCCTGCTCGTCCCACTTTTTCTAGGTCTGGCGTCAGGCTTTTTGAATGCCCCCGTAGAGCTAGACGATAGCAATGGTCCTAGCGAAGCCAAGACCATCTATATTGATTTAGCTAAAGTGAGCTTAGCCGTGGGAGAGCAATTATTCCCATCGATTGTTCTAAACGAAACCACGATGGAATTCGCGGAAGTTAATGATGGGGTGTTTTCTTCAATCGAAGGCACCCATGCATCGATATTCGAGGACCATCCGGCGTTTGAGATACGTCTATTTGCTAACGAAGAAGAACCTGCCTATTCGCTTATGGTGGAAGATGGATCGATTCTAGCCGATGAACGATATAACTATATTTGCCTAGATTGGGCAGATGATAAACCCGTTCTAGAAGGATATGGCTATTTTGGGGAAAAGAAGAAAAACCCTGGGGCAACCTATGCGACCCAGAGGGTTTGGATGGTGACGGAGAACAAGGGTAGCCGCGAGCTTGGGTTAAGATACGTGGCAGGCTATATGGACTCAAGTTCTAAATGGACCCTAGTCCATATGGAAGAAGCCGTATGCGGTGGGACCTCATATTGGTACGCAGATATCCCATATGACGTATCTACGTTCTCGTTTATCGAATCCGCTTCCAAAGAAGGGCATAGCTATCTATATTACGGCATCTCGAATATCATCCAGAGGTCTTTTGGGCTATGCTACTTTTTCTCTGCTGGTATCGGCGGGGCATTCTCTACGATTAATGTAGAGGGTGCGGATCGTTATTTGTTAGCTAGGGTGGTGGAAGCCTATCTCACCTATGGGGAATCCCCATCAAACGGGACGGATAAGGATACGGTTGCAAACCTATTTAGGACTTGGTTCGAAAAGAAATCGGCGACCCCTAGCGACCTAAAGGATGAGAAGATCCTTGACTATACCGGTTATAGCGCGAATGGGAACACTTATGATGGGCTAGAGAAGAACTCCTATTTCTCAGTCAACGAGAAATGGAATACGATGTGCAGCAACGCAGGGATTGATCCCAATACTGGTTTAACTCGATCTTTTGGCTTCTCTTTCTCGACTTCAGGCGTTTTAGTGATTGGGATTTCGCTAGGCTTCATCGCATTTGTTGCCTTGTTTGGAGTCTTGGAGAGGATCCGCAGAACGCAGTAGTCCAACGTATAAGCGCATACGCGTATGCGCGAAAAAACTACACCCTTTTGAAAGAGCGCTATATAATGGTCTTGCCCTTAGGCAAGGAACCTTTTGCCTTAGGCTCAATGGAATAAGCCCGCATAGCCTAGTCGAAGCCTGTGGCACCTCAATGGCGTGCGCGGTGGTCCTAACGCATATTCGTTTGATATGCGTAATGGTTCGTTCACCCTTATGTACTACGTAATTCAAGTTAAAACAGGACAAGAAGAGGAAATGATGGAGGACATCGAATCCCTGGCGAAGGGACGTTATGATGTGGCCATTTTCATTCCGAAGCGAGTCGTTCTAAGAAAACGGGCGGGCGAATATGTCCATTGGACGGAGAAGTGCTTTCCTGGATACCTCTTCGTCGAAACCGATAGCATTCGGAAGATCTTCTACGACCTCCCTAAGATCGATGGCTTCCATAGGATCCTAGGAAGGGAGGATTTGTCCACTTTGAATTTCCGTCCCTTAAGCGAGGACGAATCGAGGATGATCGATATTCTTTATAATGCCGGCATGAATCGGACGATAGGCATCAGCAACATCGAAGTCAAGGACGGAGACGTCGTCCAGATTCTTGATGGGCCACTGGCCTATCAAGAAGGCATCGTAAGGGAAGTGAATCTCCATAAAAGAAAAGCAACGATCGAATTGAGCTTGTTTAGCCGTAAGGTCTATGTCGATATTGGCATCAATATCGTGAATAAGAAACAAGATAGGGCGTAGTGAAGCACGGTGCGAAATAAAGGAGCCCTGATGTGACAAAGCGTGTAGCGCTGCATAATCGAGCAGCCTGTTTTGTGCATGCTTCTGGGTGTTTTTTTGAGTGTTTAGGGAGACTGAACGCGGCGAATAATAATTGTGCCGTATCGAATTCGCTACGAACATAAAATAGAGTGGAGCCCCTCATGGATTTGAGTGCAGGGAGAGCTAGGAATAGAAAGGGCTGGTATGAAACTGTTGATATTGGGTGCCGGTGAATATGGGCAATTAGTCAAAGAACTGGCACGAAACAAATATGCGACGATAGTTTTTCTTGACGACAACTCAAGTGTTGCAATTGGGGAATTTGAAGAATACAAGAAGTTCGTTGGCGAATACGAAGCAATCGTGGCTATTGGGAACAATGAAGCGAGACTTGCTTGGATCGAAAAATTGGTTGAAGCGGGATTTGAAATTCCAACTTTGATCAGTCCACAAGCGTTCATCTCTCCATCAGCAAAGATAGAAACGGGCTGCATTGTTGAACCGGTGGCGGTGATGAATACCAACGCCAAAGTTGAGAAAGGGACGATCGTCTCCGCAGGAGCGGTAGTCAATCATAATGCGATAGTCAAGCAAGGCTGCCACATCGATTGCAACGCTGTCGTTGGCGCGGATGCAGTGGTGCCCGAAAAGATGCATTTGAACTATGGCCAAGTGATCACAAGGGTCACAAAAACCTGAGAATTGGGAGTTTAGCGAGTGATGAAGAAGAAACCGATATATTCTTTTTCAAAAGATGTTTTGATATTTTTTGCTCACTACTTGCCATCATTTTGGCTTTACCAATGTTGATAGTGGCGATAACGATTAAAATAGACTCAAAAGGTCCGTTGTTTTTCAAACAAGACCAAATTAGATAGATATAGTAGTCGTACTACGATTACAATGTAGTCGGTAGGCGATTACAAGAAGAGTTTTAAAATAAAGTGCACGTATAAACAATAGCGTTATTCAATTAAGCACTTTATCAAAGATAAAATAAAAGAACCATTTGGATTAAAGCCTCTGGTTCTAATTGATAAGCATTAATCAGGTTGCAATTACTTGCAATACCTATGTGGATAGTTGATAAGTTTTCTTACATCTTTTTCTCTAGTTAGAATTTGTTTTGTGAAGAATCCAACTGAATGACCAAATCTTTGGTAATCAATAACAACATACGATCTGCATCAACAAGTAATATTGCATTCTGGTTTTAATACAAATCCCCATTTTTCGAATGTCTGGAGTCTATGGTGAGAATCGAATATACAGTCTCCTTCAGCGATATCTCCATAAAGTGTAGCTTTCATAAATTTCTTAAAAGGCTTCCCATCCTTGTATCGCCAGCTTTCAATTGAAATAAGCGTTGTGGGATTGTAACGCCTATTTTTAGTGTTCATGTGAATTTCTCCTTTTAAGTATTTGCTTTCGCATCAACACATTACCGTAGTATCAAACTTATATCCAATCAATAAAACGCAAATATGGCATTAAAAGTCTTTTATATCACAAACAACCTAAATGTCGCTCTAATAGCCGAAAAAGCAGGTGTAGATAGGATTTGGATTGATTTAGAAACTATCGGCAAAGAAGAGAGACAGCACAACCTTAATTCTGTTAAATCGCATCATTCTATTCGCGATATAGAAGTTATTGCTCCTAGATTAACTAGGGCCGAAATGCTTGTGAGAGTTAATCCGTGGAATGATGGTTCGAAAAAAGAAATAGATGACGTTATTAAAGCTGGCGCCCAAATCATAATGCTCCCTATGTGGAAAACGGTTGGTGAAGTAAAGAACTTCTTAAACGCTATTAGCGGTCGTGTTAAAACAACCCTTTTATTAGAAACAAAAGAAGCAGAAGAATGCCTTGATGATGTTTTAAAGCTTACGGGTATTGATGAAATACATATTGGTTTGAATGATCTTCATTTGAGTTACGGTTTGACATTTATGTTTGAACTCTTAACTAATGGCACAGTTGAAAGAATTGTTAACAAAATAAAAGAAAAAGGTATTCCTTATGGCTTTGGAGGCATTTCGCACCTTGGCGATGGACTTATACCTGCTGAGATGATTGTTAAAGAACACTATAGACTTGGCTCAACCAGAGCGATTCTTTCTAGAGGATTTTGTGATCAAACAAAAGCATTAGAGGAAGTTGAACACGAATTTACTCTTAATATGAGGGGTTTAAGAGCTTTTGAGCAATCTATTGATAAATCGAGTTTTGAGCAAAATAGGCTCTTATTGATTCAAATTGTAAATAAAATAGTTGAGGGTAGAAAGAATGCTTAGCGAAACAATTAAGGCGTTAAAAAAAGAATATGGCGACGCTTTTTATCTCCTTGATTCAAAACAATTTAGACTTAATTATTTAGAGTTGAAAAGCGCCTTCCAATCAATTTACCCACATTTCAATATTGCATATTCCTACAAAACAAACTACACGCCAAAGCTCTGTAAAATTGTAAATGAACTTGGTGGATACGCCGAAGTTGTTTCTGAGATGGAAATGGAATTGGCATTGCGTATAGGAGTTGAACCACTCAACATCATTTGGAACGGACCAATTAAAAATCCAGCCGAATTAGAAAGATTTATGCTTTTAGGTGGTGTGGTTAATATTGATTCGTTAGATGATTTAGAGATTGCTGGTCAGATTGTCAATTCTCATAATGACCATCATTTCAAGATTGGGATAAGAGTTAACTATGATGTTGGTGATGGAGTTATTTCTAGATTTGGCTTTGATTCCAATGGTGATGATTTTCAAGAGTGCCTTAATTACGTTTTAAATACACAAAATGTGGAACTGACTAATATTCAATGTCACTTTGCAAAAAGAAATGTTGAATATTGGCCAGCAAGAGCTAAAGGCATGATTGAACTTATTGATAGAATTGGGGTTGTGCCAAAAAGAATAGATCTCGGTGGAGGTCTTTTTGGGAAAATGGAAGATTCACTCAAAAAGCAATTCTCCGCGGCAATTCCAAACTATGAAGATTATGCAAAAGCTGTCGCTACTATTTTCAAAGATAGATTTGGTGATAATGGACCGGAATTAATAATTGAACCAGGTTCGGCCTTGGTTGGAGACTGCATGAAGTTTGTTGGTACAGTAAAAACCATTAAGCAAGTTCAAGGAAAGTGGTTCGCATCCATTTTAGGCAGTCAAAAGAATATAAGTATGTCAGGAGTCAATCCTCCTATAGAAATCGTCCATATGGGTCAGAAAACCACAAATTATGGGAAAATAGACCTCGTTGGCTTCACTTGTATTGAGGGAGATGTGATTTATAAAAACTACAGCGGTGAGCTTGCGAAAGAGGATGTTGTTGTGATTAGCAATTGCGGTTCATACTCCATTGTAATGAAGCCTCCATTTATTCTTCCTAACTTCCCTGTCTTGGATATAAGTGAAGGCAAGATTGAATTAACAAAACAAAAAGAATCGTTTGACGATATATTCCATACGTTTGTTTATTGATATGAGAATTGTTAATTTGGCATTAAAACGACTTTTTGATATTTTTAGCACATTTGTCGTAATTTTACTTCTAACCCCCATTTGGATAGTGATGCCCATCATCATTAAATGTGATTCGAAGGGTCCTGTCTTTTTCAAACAAAAAAGAAGAACCAAAAACGGGAAAGTATTCACAATACTTAAATTCCGTTCAATGGTGGTAAATGCTGAAGGAATGGGAACAGGGCTATTTAATTATGAAAATGATTCTCGAGTTACAAAAGTTGGAAAGTTTTTAAGAAAGACCAGCATCGATGAATTGCCACAATTATTTAACATCTTTATCGGCCAAATGTCTGTAATTGGACCTAGACCATGTGTTAAATATGAATTAGGTGATTTTGATACCCTCAATAAAAAATACAAAAAAAGATTTCAAATGAAAGCTGGTTTAACCGGATTAGCACAAACAAAAGGTAGAAATGATATTGAATGGGATAAGAAAGTTGAACTAGATAACGAATATATAGACAAGTTTAGAAAATACGGAGTGCTTTTTGACATCAAGTTGCTTTTCGATTCAGTTATCAAGGTTTTCAAAAAAGAAAACATTTACGAAAACAAAGTTGATGGTGCAAATAATGATGTTGAATCAGCGCGATTAGCAGAAGAAGAAATTATTAGAATCGCTCATCTTCCTGATGAAGAATAAGGAGAGCAATTATGAAATATGATGTAGCAAACAGATTGATTTGGTTTAAAGGACAAATCCTCAATATTAACGATGCCAAGATTAATATTATGGCACCAACATCTCAATTTGGATTAAATGTTTTTGAAGGCATTCCTTGTTATTGGAATGAGGAAGAAAAACAATTATATGCTTTTAGACTTGATGACCATTATGATAGGTTGATGCGTTCGCTTAAACTTATTCAAATCGACTGCCCTTACACCAAAGAAGAAATGAAGAAAGCTTTAATTGATGTAATTAGAGCGAATGAATATGATGAAAATCTTTCCGTTAGACAAACAATTTTTGTTGACGGATTTGGTTCATGGGGATCTGATGGGCCGGCAGATATGTTTGTCGCCCCCGTTCCAAAAGGTAGAATGAGTAAAGAATACAACAAAAAAGGATTGCATTGTTGTGTCACGTCATGGAGAAGAATAAGTGATAATAATTTATCTCCGAGAATCAAGTGTGGCGCAAATTACATAAATAGTAGAGTTGGTCAAAGAGAAGCGCTAAGAAATGGATACGATACCTGTATCTTTTTAAACGAATTTGGAAAAGTTGCAGAAGGACCAGGATCTTGCTTCTTTATGGTTAAAGACGGGAAACTTATCACCCCTCAATTAACAGATGCTGTTTTGGAAAGCATTACAAGAGACACTATTATTAAACTTGCAAAAAGCATGAATGTTGAAGTGGTGGAGCGCACTATTGATAGAACAGAGCTTTATACATGTGATGAAGCATTCTTGTGCGGATCAGCTATGGAAATAACGCCTGTTCTAGGCATTGATAGATATAATGTTGGCGATGGAAATCCTGGTCAATTAACAAATAAACTCCATAAAACATATTTGGATGCTGCAGTTGGAAAAAACAATTCATTTAGAAATTGGGTAACTTTGGTCTATTAGTTCTTTTTATGTTTGAAAAAGATTTGGTTTCGGTGATTATACCGACATATAACGTTGAAAAATACATAGAGACAACACTGAAATGTGTTTTGGCTCAAACTTATGAAAACATTGAAATTATAGTTGTGGATGATTGTTCTTCAGATGGCACCACAGAAATAATAAGAAATCTTTTGAGCCAAAACGAGAAAATAAAACTCTTTGTTCAGCAAGATAATAAAGGTGCTGCAGAGGCAAGAAACAGAGGATTGAAAGAAGCAAAAGGGCAATACGTAGCTTTTTTAGATAGTGATGATTTGTGGGAAAGCAATAAATTGAGTGTTCAAATTAATGATATGAAATCTAATGATATTGCGTTTAGTTATACCACTTATGATTTTGTTGATGCAGCTGGCAAACAAATTAAAGGGCCAATCAAGATACAGAGAATAGCAAAATATAAAAATCTTTTAACAAAAACAATTATTAGTACCCCAACTGTAATGATTGATAGGTATAAAACTGGCGATGTGTTTATGCCTTTGAGAAGAACTGGGCAAGATTATGCATTTTGGCTTTTTCTTTTGCGGAAGAATAACGCTTACGGAATCTGTACTCCATTGACACATGTTAGGAAGAGGCCGGGTTCTTTATCGAAAAACAAATTTCAAAATATCAAAGATGTTTGGGAAGTTCAAACAATTAACGAAGGCATAAACGGGTTTTCTGTTTTTTTTCATGTCCTAGGCTACTGTTTTTACACAATCAAAAAAAGATTATTTAGATAAAGGAGAGTAATATGTCGCTTTATGAAAAACTATTAAGAAGGGAAGAAAACCTTTCTCTCGTTGGATTGGGTTATGTCGGAATGCCAATCGCTGTTGAATTTGCAAAAAAAGGATTGAATGTAATTGGCTTTGACCTTAATGAAGCAAAAATAGCAATGTACAAAAACGGAATTGATCCAACAAAAGAGGTTGGCGATGAAACAATTTCGAAGAGTACAGTGTTATTTACTCATGATGAAAAAGATTTGAGGCGCGCAAAATTTCATATAGTTGCTGTTCCAACCCCAGTTAACACTGATCATACTCCTGATTTAAAACCAGTCATTGGAGCATCTGAAATACTTGGCCGCAATTTGTCAAAAGGGTCAATTGTTGTTTATGAATCTACTGTGTATCCTGGTTGTACAGAAGATGTTTGCATTCCGATTCTTGAAAGAGAGTCTGGCTTAAAATGTGGAATAGATTTTAAGGTTGGATACTCACCCGAAAGAATTAATCCAGGAGATAAAATTCATAGATTGCAGAATATACACAAGATTGTTTCGGGCATGGATAATGATTCGCTTCAAGAAATAAAGAGAGTTTATGATATTGTCATCGAAGTTGGCACCCATCCAGTTTCAAATATTAGAACTGCAGAAGCAGTCAAAGTGGTCGAAAACTCACAAAGAGACATCAATATTGCATTTATGAATGAATTGGCCATGGTTTTTGACAAAATGGACATTGATACTAATGAAGTTGTTGATGGAATGAACACGAAATGGAACGCTCTCGGTTTTAGACCTGGCTTGGTCGGAGGCCATTGTATCGGTGTTGATCCTTATTATTTTACTTATCAAGCGGAGAAACTTGGTTATCACTCTCAAATCATTTTAAATGGCCGTATTGTTAATGATAGCATGGGCAAATATGTAGCTGACGCAGCAATAAAGGAAATGATTAAGGCCGGGCAGGCCCCTAAGGATTCTAAGGTGGTAATTCTTGGTTTAACTTTCAAAGAAAATTGCCCCGATACAAGAAATAGTAAAGTTGACGATATCATAAAAAGATTAAATGAATTTGATATTAGGCCTATTGTGGTTGATCCATGGGCAAGTGAAAGAGATGCTATTCATGAATATGGCGTAAAATTGACAAAAATTGAAGATATCAAAGATGCTGATTGTATTATTGTTGCCGTTGCCCATAATGAATTTAAAGCTTTGTCAATCGATGATTTATTGAAATTATATAAGAAAAATTCACAGCACGTATTAATTGATGTGAAAGGCTTATTTAAAATAGATGATTTAAAAGCTTCCGGAATGAAATGGTGGAGATTATAAGTGACTTTCGATAATGTAACGGAGACAATTGGTGAGAAAACTATTTAATTGCGCAATAATAGGACACTTTGGTTTTAAAAAAGAATCACTCGATGGTCAAACCATAAAAACAATTAATGTTTCAAACGAGCTTGATAGAGTTTATGGTTCAGAAAATGTCTTTAAGATTGATACACATGGCGGTTTATTTTCAATATTGTTCTTGTTCATTAAAATTGCTTATTCAATTAAAAGAACAGATAATATTGTTTTCTTATTGGCAAACAGAGGAGTTAGAATAATTGTTCCATTTTTGCTTTTCTTAAATAAAAATCATAGCAAAAAAATTCATTATATCGTTATTGGTGGATGGCTTCCAAACTTATGCCTAAGAAAAAAAAGATTAAGTAATAAATTAAAAGACATTGATTGGATATATGTTGAGACTTTTGAAATGAAACATAGGATGGATGAGCAAGGTTTTTCAAATGTTCTTGTTCTTCCAAATTTTAAAAGACTTTCTCCAATTTCTAAATCAGAATTGCGAACTCAAAACAAGGCGCCATATAGTTTGTGTACCTTTTCCAGAGTCATGAAAGAAAAGGGAATTGAAGATGCTGCTAAGGCTATTGATTTAATTAATAAAAAAAATGGTAGAGTTTTGTATCTGCTAGACGTTTATGGACAAGTCGATACAAAACAAAAAAAATGGTTTGACGCCTTACTTAAATCGTTTGGAAATAGCGTTGTTTACAAAGGCGCTGTTAATCCAAATGAAAGCGTTGCAACATTAAAAAATTATTACGCCCTCTTATTTCCAACTTTTTATGATGGAGAGGGTTTCGCTGGAACAATAATTGATGCTATGGCCGCCGGTGTTCCAACAATTGCGAGTGATTGGAAATATAACCGAGAAATAATAAATGGTAATAATGGGGTTCTTTTTCCTGTTCACAACATCGAGGCTCTTGCAGATGCTATTTTAAATCTAAACATTTCCCGAGAAAAATGTTTAGAAGAGTATCAAAAATATTGTCCTGAAAATGTTATCGATGTTCTAATTAAACATTTTATATAAAGTAATTCAAAGATATTTTATGAGTATTAGAGCATTTATCAAAAAAGTAATTTATATCGTTAGTGGTTTGACCCCGGTATTGATTCTTATCGTTTCTTCTCTTTTATCATGCTTAATTTGTTCTCATACGACTGACTATAAATTAGATTATATTGCTTGTCATATTAATGATATTAGAAAGCAAGCAATTGGCGATGAAGGGTTTGAATCCTCAATTTTTAATGTTGGCTCACAATTTAAGAATAACTACAATGATCTTTTGAATAATTTTTCTTCAAGCTCTTTTACAAAAAGTACAAGAATAGTTGCTTCTGATACTTTAAATTATTTGGATTATGAACTCAACTTAATCACCCAAGATACATTTTCCATTCAAAAAAGCAAAGCTCCTGAAGGAGGATATAGATTAGATAGAGAATCGTACAACACTTATTTTTCAGATGAAATACTTGGCGACAGGCAATATATGTCAATACGATATAACTGTGATTCATTCATATTTGTCTCTGATATTTTTGCTGATAAATTAATTGCATATTATGGCATCGATGGTGATGCGCCTTATGAAACATTAATTAAGAAAGAAGAGTACTGTGTTTTGCCTCTTTCTTCAGGAAATAAAACTATTAAATTTTGTATCAATAACATCGTCTTTTCATCAATAAGAGGAGGCGTTAGAGCTAAAGAGGTTTATGGTGATTTTGCAATTTTTTATCGTGGAGGAAAAGCCTCTGCAATAGAGACTTCTTTTGAAGTTGATTTAAAAGATAACCCATATTGTATTAAGCAAGTTTTTAAATCCACAAATTTATTGGGGTACAATTGCGATAATTCTACTTTCAAAATTATAACAAAAGAAAAGGATTCAAAATCATATATTTATAATGAATATTTGACCAATTTGTATTGTTCTGCTTGGGCTTCAAATGACGTTGTATTATATGTATCTCTTTTTATTTTTGCTTTTTTTTCGGTAGTTGCTTTTTGTTTTTCTCTCGGATTCAAAAGATGCAAAAATAGGATCTCATTCATTAGCTGCTGTGTATTGTTTTTATCATTTGGGATATTATCTGTTTTCATTGATGTCTATCCGCTTTTTTCATTGCTTCCAACAATATTGATTGTTGTTTTAGTCTTGGCTTATTTGCAGGAGATAAAAAGTGCTTTTAAAAAGTTCTTTATTAGGTAATCCATTTATTATCATAAAAAAACGTTTTGGTGAATGCTTGAATTATAAGACCAAAAATAATCGTTTTTTAGATGTCTTGTCGGTTTTCCTTTTTGGCGCTATATTTTTTTCAATTCCAACATTTTCTTTTATCCACGGCTTTCATTATATTACTTGGGCATTAACAATCCTTTTTATTTTAGTTGTTTTCTTGGATTTATTCTCTTTTTATCAGATAAAAATAGATATCATAAACATATCTTTATTTCTCTTTTGTGTTGCGGTGTTTGTTGGATCGGCTTTTAGTTTGTTTAAGAATTTTACTTTTACATACATCTATCTAACATTGTTTTCTTTACTTGTATACACATTTTGCAGTTCTAATAAAGGAATAATCAGGCTTTTCCTTTATTCTGCGTATTTTGGAATCATATGCTTTTTAATAGTTTTTATATTTAAATATCACACCGAATTGTTTAGTGCCAATTTCAGTAGACTCGGCGGAGCATTTGGGGATGCAAATGATATTGCAATTTACAATTGTTTGGGGGCGGCTATCTCTATATATTTTCTTTTCTTGAACCGAAATTTTTGGGTTAAATTTGTTTCTTTATTGTTAGCTATCGCCTTTTTATATTGTGGTTTTGCGTCCGGGAGTAAAATAATTATAATTTTGCTCTTTGCTATTATTTGCTTTTTAGTTTTTTACCTCAATGGACTGAATAAATGGTTATTAAGTGTTTTTGAAATACTAATTGTTATCGCTTTTGGTATTGTTCTTCTTAATTTGCCATTCGCTTCTGAGTTGAAATATCGATTTATAAACATGATTAGTTCGTTAACTGGAAAACAAATCAGCGGAGCTGCATCATATGATATGAGTACTTCTATGAGGTTATCGATGTTTGCAAATGGAATTGAGATGTTCCTTCGCAGACCTTTGTTTGGATATGGTGCAAACGGGTTTTCGACCTATAGTGGTTTCCAAATAGGGTGGTCTCACAACCACATTTCAGAAGTATTATGTAATACTGGTATTATAGGAACGACCCTTTACCATATTCCATTTTTCTTATGCTTTTATAATTTTTCGAAAAAAGGTGATTCTTCAAAAGTGGTTTTCCTAGTTGTTTTATTGTTGTTTCTTTTTTCGATGATATCCATTGCTTTGCTCAGCGAAAAAATGTTTGCTTTCCTAATCGGGGTTGTTTATGCATCGTTGGTTGACACTAGACCTTTCCGCATAATTAATAAATCAAAAAGTCATTTCAATAAGGAGTGTACACAATCGTGGTTGTCGTCGAGGTTATAAATTCACTTCAAAGAAGGGCTGGTGCAGAGGTTTTTCTTTCTTCTATTAGCCGTGAGCTGAGCAAAAGGAAGGATTATCGCATTGTTGTAATTTCCCTATTCGATGGTGTTGATTCTTCTTTTGAGTTAGAGTTAAAACAGTCCGGAATTGATTTTTATTGTTGTAACAAAAGAAAATGGATTGATTTGAAGGCGTCAAAAACATTTAGGCAATTAATAAATAAAATTAATCCAGATATTATTCACACTCATTTATCATGCTTGCTAACTTATTTTTTTGCTTTTGGTTTAAAAAAGAGAAAATGGAACATTTTTCACACTGTTCATAACGTTCCTTCGAAAGAATCTAATCTTCCAACAAATATTCTTAAAAAAATATATTGTAGAAAAAAAATGCTGACTCTTATCGGCATCTCTAAATCTATAAGCACGCTTTTATTAAAGCAATATCCAGAAGCGAGTGTTGTGACCATTAATAACGGCATCGATCTATTTCATTATAAGACCAAACATAAAAAGATTTATGATTTTATTATTGTTGCTAGGTTTACAGAACAAAAGAATCATCAACTACTTTTTGATGCTTTTGAAAACGCATTCTCTAATACCTTAGAGCCTACGTTGCTTTGCGTTGGTGATGGTGAATTACTTGAACACTATAAAAAATATATCTCTGAATTTAAAACTTTTAAAAGAATAATTTTTTATGGAAAAACTAACAATGTAATAGAGTTATTGGCTAAATCTCGTTGTTTTGTTTTGTCATCTATTTATGAGGGGAACCCGTTATCAATTTTAGAAGCAATGAATGCTCATCTCCCTATTATTGCTCCGCGTGTCGGTGGCATACCCGACATTGTTCATGAACCAGAAAATGGTTTTTTGTTTGAACCAAATGATATCGATAAATTGACATTGCTATTAAAAAAGGCTACTAATGAAAAGAGTTTATTTGAGTCCATAGGCGAATTTAATTGCAATGATGTCAAAAAGTATTCAATTGCCGAATGCGCTAATCAATACGCCACATTATTTGAAAGAGTTTTGGAAAAAGAATGAATGATATTTTTTTATCTATTATAATCCCTCTCTATAATTCGCAGCATTGCATATCAAAAACATTAGATAATTTGCTGAAAACTGATACCACTAGTCTTTCAAAAATCGAAATTGTACTGATTGACGATGGATCAAGCGACAAAACTAAAGAAGAATGTTTATCTTATAAAAGCAAATTTCAATCATTTCATTATCATTTTAAAGAAAATGGAGGGATTTCTAGCGCAAGGAATTATGGGATTCAAAAGTCTAGAGGTAGATATCTTTTTTTTCATGATCACGATGACATATTTGAAACACATAACCTTGGTTCTATTTTAAAATTGGTAGAGCGTTGCAATGAAGATTTGATTTTGTTTAACTCTTCAGTTATTGAAAACGGTCGAAAAAAGCAGTTTATAAGTATTAATTTTGACGAAGGCAGCGTTATCGATGATGAAATGCAGAGGACATCGATTTTAAAAACTCAATTTCAAATCCCAATTAAAAACGCAATTATAAATAGATTCGGATACATATGGAGCGTTTTAATAAAGAGGACTTTCGTTCAAGAGAACGATATCTTTTTTAAGACCTTTGTAGATTTCGATGATGATTTTAATTTTCTCGCCGAAGCATTGCTGCACAAAGCAATCATTAGAACATCAGACATATCTATTTACAATTGGGTTATTTATAGTAATTCAACTTCTCATGGTTTCTTGAGAGATGAGTCTTACTTAGACAAAGTAAAAAACTATAACACTTATTTGATTTCTATTCTTTCTGGTTTTAAATTGACAAATAAAGAACTCTCTTTAGCTTGCAATAATGTTGCATGGGATAAATATGAAGAATTTTTGGTTGTTTTCTTCCAAGACAAACATCGTAAATATAGCGAATTTAAAAGTCTGATTGAGAAATACGATTTAAGAAAGGAATTAATATGCAAGAATACAGTGAAGAAATCTTTCAATCAAAGACTTTTGGTTACGCTATTAAAGTTAAAATTATTTAGACTCGTATTCTTTTTCATTCGCTTAAGGACTCCACATCATGGGTAGATTGAATCCATTTATTATTATAAGAAGAATTAGAACAGCATCTTTGCGAAGACGCTTGAATGACGAGAATGTTACAATTATTTCTAATAACTGTACCGCTGGGATTGTTTATAATACATTGGGCTTAAAGTTTCTTTCTCCTACAATCAATTTGCAAATTAATGATGAAGATTTTCCTGTTTTTCTTCAATATTTAGATGACTTTTTACAATCTAATCTTAATGAGCTTCAAACCAATTTAGATTACCCAGTTGGCGTTTTATCTTTCAAAAATAAAAATGTGAGAGTTGATTTTCTTCATTATGATAGTTTTGCTGAAGCTAAACAAAAATGGGATCAAAGAAAAAAAAGAATTAATAAATCAAATATTTGTGTCATATGGATGATAAACAATCTTCTATCAAATAAAAAAATAAATGAATTTAAAAGAATAGAAATAAAGAAAAAAATGCTTATCACTTATGAAGAAATCAGTGATCCAAACAGTATAAAATTAGATATTTTTAATAAGCTGAATTACAAGAACGGTGAAGTGTTTTGGTATAAACATTGGTTCTCGGTAAAGAGGAATATTGAATTAATCGATTTTGTCACATTTTTAAATACTGGCGAATGCAAATATGAAAAGTAATATCCTGTTTTCCATTATTTGTCCTACATTTAATAATTCATCTTTTATAACTAGATG
>OCTW011607420.1_pt1 | contig 20068 bp, 15 predicted proteins | sample 1539671 | NCBI WGS metagenome assembly OCTW01 (sample SAMN02144230, study PRJEB22623) | gut metagenome | biome: sheep rumen | host: Ovis aries | place: New Zealand
CGAAGAAATCAAGGAGATGGCACGTAAATGCAGCCGCAACTACACCACCACCTGCGGTGGTCTGAAGCCCCTTGATTCCAACGACATGGAAGCAATCTATAAACTCGCACGCGGATAAAACTACGAATGAGGAATTAGGAGTTAGGAATGAGATAATCGGCTTTGCCGCTTATACCTTCTGGTGTAAGAATTAACTCCTAATTCCTATTTCACCATCCCAATACCCAATGGCTGTCAGAGTATCTGCCTATCAGCTCTGCATCCCTTATGGGGTCCAGCTGGCGCATCTGCGGATTTCTGTTTGAAGTGTCTATCGGTTTCCCCTCAACATCATGACTGTTAAACTCAAGAATGGTTGCCGTCTTGGCACCGTCATCTATTCTTCCCCATCCGAAAGAAGGAATATTCTCCAAAGTACAGTTCAACAGCACACACTCCGCATGAGGATAGTTCTTGCCATGATTATTCGGCAGCCGTCCCAACTCTGCATTATCAGTCATCCCCTTAAAGTGACAATCTACAAATATGTTGCCGTGATTTTCCTCCGTATTACGAATCCACATGAAAGCCCCATGACTCGTTATGGTACAATGGTTAAAGAACGACGGTCCGCGACCTAATATCGTATCACCGCCTCCGTCTATACGACAGTTCTGCCAATAGCAGCTGCCATTGGCTTGCAATGCATCGCCGTCACCAATAATATGGATATTCTCGAAATAATTACGTTCTCCATTTACCAACAGCCCCTCTGCCTGTCCTTTGCAATCCGTCTTTATAGTCATATTACGAAATGTCATGTCGCTACAGTTATCAGCAGCAAAGGCAGCACGACGCGATGGAAATGTGCCACGTACCTCGTTAGTCTTAATGTCGGCAGGATGAGGGTTAAACACCTCGTTGTTTCTGTAGTGTATATAAACACCGTCACGAGACTCCCCTTCTATGGTAACAAATCGTTTGTTGCGAAAATATACCAGTTCCTCGTATTCACCGTTCCTCACGAAAACGCGGTAGCCATCATGTGCCGTAGCAATAGAGTCTGGTATAAAATCCATTGCCCCCTGCATAGTAGAGAAATCCCCTTTCCCGTCAGCTGATACTGTCAATAATCGTTGGCTGCTGTCAGGAGCTTTTTCTTTTGTGCGAAATGTCCATTTTCTTTTTCCCGTAATACCGTCAAAGCCTTCTATCACCCCTTTGTCTATCGTTACGTAATACTCATGTCCATATTCAAGCATGTTATGGTGCAAGTATATCGTCACTTGTTTTCCGTGCACTATAATAGGGTAGAAATGAAAGCCATCCGAAAAGCCTCCTATTATATCCAGTTGATAATGCCCCTTGTCCCAGGCATTCACGCCCGAAGGCGTTCCTGCCTTTGTATTTCGATTGGTAACATTCTGCGACCTATAGACATAAGGAACAGGCGTATATTGAGCTGCAGGGTTCTTTGGTTGACTCTCCGTAGGTCCGGCAGGAATACTCATATCCAAACGGTCAACCAGATGTCCCGTTTTACTGTCATAGACTGACACGTACCCCTTCTGTCCTATCACGGCATCATCGCTCATTGTCAGTGTCAGATGACTGTCAATGTTCACATCTGTTGCCCCATTCTCAGGAAACATCTTGACAACACTGTTTTGCGCCATACAAAAGCCTAATACTTTCGCCACTATGGCAAACACCATAAAAATTCTCTTTTTCATATTCATGCTGCAAAAATACACTTTTCCAATGAAACGACAAAATTTTGCGAAACTATTTCAACACCAATTGTTCAGCTAACTGGTAAGGTTGGAATTTTATGCGTTATAACATTGAATATTGACCATTGAGCATTGGCTATTGAGCATTGGTATTGAGCATTGACTTTTGAACTTGACAATTATGCATTATGAACCTTTCACATTTCACCTTCAAGCATCCTTACTCATCGGGAAATTTTCCATTGAGAATATAGTTGACAATGAACATCACGTCTGGCATGCCTACCTCCCCATCAAGGTTAGCATCAGCAGCTTCAGCATTGAACGATTGATCAGGAGTGCCAAGAATGTAATTCACTATAAACATCACATCCGGCATGCCTATCTCGCCGTCGCCATTGACATCGCCTATTACAATATCAACCTCAGTTCGAGGATAGGTTACTATATACTTCAAATCATTCGCAGGAATCTTTATGGTTTCCCCATTTTTCAGACTAACGACAATTCCTCGAAGTTCTGACTCTAATTCACCGATAACTGGACGTATAGCATGCCCATCCCATCTTTCATGATTAGGAACATCTCTATATAGATAATTTGGAGTCGGGAAGCATATACCACAGGCAAAGTTATCACCCCTTGCCGTAGATGCCCAATACCACCCTCCAGTATTACCTCGCTTCAGCTTGTTGGTACTGTCACCATCATACAATCCTGTTGTTGGCAGGAATATACTATTACCATTTGTCCCTATCACATTGAAGCCATCTACGCCATTTACAGTAGTCCACTCCCAAGTACACTTAGAGTATAGTTCCTCTTCTTCGGCTCTAGTAGGGAGTCTCCAATGTCCACCCCAATTCGCACGAGCAGCATCGTCTTGAGGCAATAATTCCGTAAGCCCGTCTATTTCATTATATTTGTTGGGGGGATAACCAAACTCATAAGTCCCTTCGTTAAATATTGATTTCGGCGTTGTTTCACCCCATGAAAAATAGCTACCTTTCTGTTCGGGGGTATCAGCTCCAATATTGCATGTCGCCCATCCAACACTAACTCCTAAATCAACATATTGATGTCCATTCTGCTCCGTAGAAGTTGGTTGGTCTGAAGGCTGACTTTCTCCTGAAACAAAAGCCCTACTCGTCTGTTCTGTGAAAGGGACAATATTTATCAAACTATCAATTGGTATCGTGGTTTTCGTTCCATCCAACTTATACACTATAATTCCTGCATCATCAGATAAATCCAAATTTGTTTTACTCCTTACCGGCCTTATGGAATGCGCTGTTGAACGATCCCATTTTGTAAGAGCAGGACTTGAACCACTGTTCATTAAAAGATATACATCTGTATAAGTCCTTACTCCATCAACCTCTTTGGCGATATCTAACGTGGCAGACCAATACATGCCAATCTCATTCTCATATAAAACCTCGGAGCCTGCTCGTTGTCCTGCTGCAGGAAGAAATATGCTATTGCCATTAGGTCCTGTAAATTGATGACCTTCTATCCCATTCTGCACAGTTTGTTTTATGACACATTTTTCCATCAGTTCCTTTATCTCCTCGCGTGTAGGCATTCTCCAGTCTCCTCCCCAAATAGTATGGGCTGCATCATATTGAGAACCACTGATATTTTCACCAATATTTGTATATATAACCCAATCTTTCCATTCCCGCTCATAGTAGATATAACTATCCTTGATAATTCCCGTACTTGAATTATATGGATGAGTTTCGCCCCATGCAAAGCGATCACCATAATTCTCTGGGAGCGATGCTCCGACATTTACAGTTGCCCATTCAACACTTAATCCCAAATCAACGGACTCATAACGATTCTCTGTCACATCTGGATTTGGAGTGCTACCATCAGGCATCGATATTTTCTTTGATAGCGTAAAAGAGTTTACACTATCAAAAGGGTATATATTCTTACCATCCATTGTAGTGATTTCGAACTGGTCGTCATTCATGGTAAGTTTCGGTTCTTTGTCGAACTGATGTTCAACGCTATCTCCTATGTTTGGCCATTCTACCAGGCTATAAGTAACCTTCGGAACAGGTATCTTAGTCACATCAGTAAGATAACCTGGATTATCTTCTCCTTCGTCAATCAAAGCATAGGTAGCATCCGTATAACGGGAATCAAATTTTGTTCCACAGCCACCAACGAGATTATAGCAGTCATAAAACATGCTATTGCTGCTTCTCACAAAATCCTTACTCCAAAGGCTACTTACATAAATCGTTCTCAATTGAGTACAATCAGAGAACATTGTATTCATATTGGTGACTTTTGACGTATCGAAGTTCCTCAAATTAAGTATCCTCAGCGGACATGTATGGAACATATGCTGCATATCAACGACGTTCTCTGTACAGAAATTACTAACATCCAATGATGACAAAGAACTACAGTAACAGAACATGCAAGTCATGTCCCTAACATTCTGGGTGTTAAAATGAGTAACATCAAGACTAGTGAGCGAACCAGAGAAGCGGAACATTTCTGCCATCGTTGTCACATTATCCGTCTTTAGGTTCTCCAATCCTTCTATTGATTCCAAATTGCTACAGTTATAGAACCATTTTGCTGTACTAACAGGGTAATATACTGCAAAAGAAGTATCAAACTTTGCTTTTTTTATCTTATCACGGTCATAAAGCCATTTTGGATCATTATCTATGACACCATAAATAGTGCCTTTTCTGCTTCTCCGGTTATCGTCACAGTAGAATGTCAGTGTCCCTTCATCATCAAGTACTGCATAAGTATTTCCAATACCATCATCATAAGACAGATAGGTAAAATAACCTTGTTTGCCTAAATCGCCATCAATCCATGCTTTAGAAAGAGACGATTCTGCAGAATCATACGCTGTTCCCTTTCCACCGACAACACTTGTACAGCCCACAAATATTCCGGAACTTTCAGTTACTTTTGATACATCCCAGTTATCTCTTGCATAAATGGTTTTTAGATTTGTACAGCTGTTGAACATATTTCCCATATCCACAACTTTTGACGTCACAAAATTTGTAAGGAATAATTCAGACAAACTGCTGCATTCACGGAACATCTCTGAAAAAGTAGTTACATTAGTTGTAGCAAACCCGGTGACATCAACATTGGTCAGGCTCCGGCATTCGTTAAACATCCCTGCCATGGATGTCGCTTTCACAGTATTAAAACAACTGACATCAAGACTATCCAGTTGATGACATCCGCTGAACATATAACTGAAGTCATTTACGTCGCCTGTAAGGAAATCGGACACATTAACGCGTTTCAATGCCTCACAACTGGCAAACATATGGCTCATATCCGTCACATACTTTGTAGTCAAATGCTCAATGCCTTCTACAGCTGTCAAATTTGCAAGTCCATTGAACCAGTAAGCTGTACTTGTCGGATTATATTTAGAGAAAGAATCGTCAAACACGACTTTTGTTATACGCGAACGAACATAGAACCATCCTGGTTTATCACCATCAGATGTATAATGATATGCCACGTCATAAAGACTGCCCTCTTTATTTGCATACTGGTCATCATAGAAGAACGTGAGTACCCCATTGCTAAGTAGTGCATAAGGTTTCGTCTTACCATCAAACTCAAATGGTTTAGTATCAGGGTTATCCGATATTTCGAAAGGAATATTTAGGGCACTGCTCCATTGACCGTTAGAGTTGCGTACACGAAAGTTAAAGTAGTGTGTACCTGCTTCCAAATAAGAGATATCAATATCGGCAAGATCTAAATAATTGCCTATAATCTCGTCTTTACATATCCGCTCATTATAATCATTATCCAACCAATACTCATAATGATTGGCAAATACCGGACTCCCATCTGTATTGACACCTTCTCCATTATGTGACTTTTCTTCAGGTATATAATAAAGCATTCGCTCTATGTGTCCCCACTCTCCATTACTGTCTTGTATTTGGCAATTAATAACATGTAAGCCAGACAACTGCCCAGTTGTGGGCAGAGATAAGGTAATAGCTGTACCGTTTATGTTTTTAACGATGCGATTCTCAAAGTCTTCATCAACCCAATACCTTATATTTTTAGAAACAGCAACAATCTCAGTCTCTTGGGCAATATAATAAAGCATTCGCTCAACATGGGTCCATGTTCCTGTGGCGTATAAGGTTCGTACATTTAAAACATGTAATCCCGTCTGCTGTCCGGCAGTTGATATAGAAAAGCTCACATTGGCGCCACCAGTCCATTTCAATATGCGATTATCATAATTACCATCTATCCAATATTCAATATACTTGGTAAGGGGTATTCCTTCCATCATGTCTGGAATGTAGTAAAGTATCCTATTTACTGGTGTCCACAGACCTTCAGCATCCTGTGCACGGAAATTCAGCACATGCAGTCCACTTTTCAGGCCGTCAGTAGAAAGGGATAACGTAATATTGTCATTAGATGTACTGGACACATACGGTCTGTTATCATCCGAGTCCATCCAATATTGATAACGAACAATCTGCTGTGCTGATAGATTCATACCAGCAAATACGCACATCACTACTATGAATAGCAATCTCCTCACCATTACTGCAAACGTTCTTACTTCACAGCCATCTTTATATTCACATTCAACTTCCGATTCTGTGTATCAACCTTCAAGTCATAACTCTCCACCTTCGGACCAGAAGGAACAAGCGTATATGGAGTTGTACCTCCATTAATGCCAACAGATGTTCCGTCAGAACCAATCATGTCAGGAGACCATGTCCCAACATTTCCACTATACGACCCCTGAATACAATTGTTTTTTTTATTTGAATCAATGTTTGCACTGTGAAAGCAGTAAGAAAAATAAGAATTGTTTCCTATATGTGTTCCTGACACAATACAATTAATGAAAGTACCATTAAGTAAATCTGAGTAATAATCATATGCTCTTACATTACAATTAACGAATACGATGTCATCCGCAGAATTAATCTTGGAAGTATTAGAATATGAGCGACCCGTATTATTGTCATTACCAACAACTGAATTTACAACTCTCATTTTTGTTGGATAGTAATTAAAGTCAAAAGAGCTAAAGCAACATCTGTCTATCAATACATTTGTCAGATTAGAAGCGCCCCTTATCTCCGCCGCAAAACATTTTCTCATACAGAAACCATCCAAAGTAGCCGATGGCGAAAGATCTACAATATAAGAAATCTTCATCGCGTCTAACATTCGTGAGGTTAAAACACCTGTTGTTTTAACAGTTATACTGTTTACTATAGTACTTTGACCAACACCAATCATTGAAATTTTCTTTGAAATAGTACATGACGGAAATTCTCCCTTACTCAAGAATAGTGAATCGCCATCAACCGAGGCATTCAAAGCCTCCTGCAATGCATCTGCATTATAAATAGTCACTTTTCCATTGTGCGACAGGGCGACATTAGCAACGGTTTGGGCTTTAAGCTGCCCTACTCCTAAAATAATACTACAGATGAGTATAAAAAAAATATTTGCTCTCATATGGTTATAATAAATTTTGCAATATTGTATATAGGCTGCTGCAAAGTTACAAAAAAAATTGCAACCACCAAGAAAATGATGAAAAAATCTCACTCTTATCTTTTAACTATCAAATAAATCGGAGGCTGCGTTTAATTGCAGCCTCCGTTTTTGTTATTTAAAAAATTCCGGACTTGTTGCGGCGAGGTCGTAACCCATCCCGATATACTCCCTCATTGACAATACTGCCGTTGTACTCCATCCCGTCTCCACCTTGGTCATCATTAAGAGAAGGTTTATCACAAGGTTTCTGTTTCTCAGGTCCACCTGTGTCTGTGGGGTTATTGTCCCCAACTCACTCTGCCGTTGTGCCATCAGTTTACACACGGTTTTTATATAACTCTCGGTGGAATTCTCTGTAGGTGGTGCCCAATGGCGTATCACCTCCGCTATGGTCTTCCATCCATTTATTTTGTACCGATGCAGTATCTTCACTGCTGCACGATAGCCGTAGCTCAGGCTCTCAAACCTGGCAAAACCTCTTGTGTCACATCCTGTCTGGCCCTGCCACTTATTCTTTGCCGACCATCGTATGTTCAAAGGATTCCTGTTACGATAGGCTGGCGTTTCTTTATAACTTGCATATCTGCTCTTTTGTATTCCCATTTTTACTTATTATTTAATGTAAAACAATTTATGACAAAACGACAAAAACGACTTTTACGACTTTTACGACTTTTACGACTTTTTCTCTGTAATTTTCCTCCAAGTATCATTTGTCATTTTCTCTATAATATTTATTTTCTTCCACCTGAAAGTAATTTCTCTAACACTCGTCTTATATCCCAAGATATCAGCCATTCTTCTTACGTCTTCTTTCGAAAATTCTTCAGGCAGTCTTTCAAACAGAGTCTTTCGTGGAGTATTGTCAGGAGTATCTTCTTCTATAGCTTTTCTGTATTTGTTTGCGAATGGTCTCATTATACCTTTTATATCCTGTTCCATCCACCATGCTATCCACTTTGCGCAAGCTTTTTTGTCAGCCGGTGTCATGGATTTTTCATACAACTGTGTACATAACAGTGCCAGTCTTTTTGCTCTTGTTCCCACTCGTCTGCGGAAAGTGTCGTGAGCTCTGTCATTGTCCATCATCGCCTTTCTGCAATGCTCTCTGTTGAACCGTGCTATTGTGGGCATTATCCAATCGATATTAACAGTTATCAGGGGTTTGAAGTCCATCCGCCATGGCACCTCTGCGTCAAAGTCTTTGTCGGCCACGCTATAGCATTGCTCCACGTCGTAGGTAAGAGGCTCTGTATAGGTCATCCGGTCGCACTTTTCTATAAAATTGTCTATAACCTTCCGTTCCTTCTTGTTCAAGGTCTTCCATTCCGGGGGGATTTCCTGAAATTCCTGGTTCTTTATCTCCTGAAAGCAGCATCTCGTCACCAGTCCGTTCGTCACATTCTTAAAATACGCCCGTAACTGATCGTCGGTACCTGCTATGAGCACATTCCAGTACAGGAACACCTTACCCTTAAAGGACATGGTTGATTTGTATTTCTGTCCATATCGTCCGTTGTCCCATGCAATGCGTATCATGTCGTCCTTATTACCACCTGCAGCCTTTACACCTTTGCGCCACTGGTCTATCTCCGAACAGTACGTAAACATATGATGCCCCTTGTTGTTTCTCTGTTTCTGCAGAAACTCTGTTTCAGAGCTCTTTGCCTCCATTATGCGTATCGTAGTCAGTGGCAGTGGCTCTCCATGCTCGTTCTGGCCTTTCTGTTGGTCAGCCCTTGCATAAACCTCATCCCTTGCATCATTCAGTTCGTCTCGCCTGTAGAGGTCACGCATTAGATAGTTGATATATCTGTCCACGAAACTCTTACCCGACGATGGCGGAGCATAGATTATTGAGAAGAAAGTTGTAGATATCGTTTTCGCATCCTGTTTGTCTTCAGCCCTTACATACGATGTCAATGTACCCAGTATGGGCATCAGAGCATTGATGGCAGGTATCACGAAATCCTTTGGAGCAATAGATATCAGTTCCCTTATCACAGGTGGTGCAGGCGGCATAGTCGCAACAGCATCTTCTTCGTCATCGTCTTCGTCATAGTTTTCGTCCTGGTTTTCGTTTTCGTTATCGTTATCGTTTCTTTCTTCCAGAGTTTCTTCAAACTTCGCATCAAGTTCTGCTATCCATTCTTTCCATGTCTTTCCCGTTATGTGCAGTATAGAGTTTTGCGTTGCAGGCGTCAGATACCTGTATGTCAGAGCATACTTTCCACCATCCTTGCCATTAGCATAAGTCAGAGCCGCTTCAATCGTTTTTTCAACAGGTTCGTTGCGTTCCTTAATTATGTCCTTTATCCAGCTCTGCCTAAGCAATATTCTGAGAACAAGGCTCTTATCGCGGTCGAACATAATAAGAAGGTCACGTGCCAGTTTCAAGCTCTGATCATGCCTCGATATGTTTCCTGCCCCAGGCACCCCCCTTCTGTATCGGTCATCGATAATCTTCTGAATGTCATACCCCTCCCAAAGGATGGGTTCACTGTCCCCATCCAGTTGAGAGTTGATAGTTGACAATTGAGAGTTGTTTTCGTTAACGTTATGGTTATCGTCCTTCGTCTTTCGTCCTTCATCCTTCGTTTTCTTCTTTATCGGTCCACCTTCTTCTGTCTCATCCCACAGACATGGACTTTCAAGGAGGATGTATTCTTCAGGAATTATGAACGACACCCTGTCGAGATTTTTCAGGCAGTCAAATTTTCCATATCTGTCCAGGTCGAGTTCCTTTCTCAACCATTCGGCATGTTCTTCCAGAGTCTCGAAGTTCTCCGTAGCATGTAGCACAATTCTCAGCCCATCACCACTTGGAGTCTTGTGAACAATTCTTACCATGAAGTCATATTGTGCCTTCTCCATATCCTGTCTTATCTTCTCCCAAACCATTTCGGGGGTCATGTCCTCGTTCTTGTTACTGATATGGTCAATGTCGATAAGGTACAGTTGCGTAGGCTCCATGTGTTCCTGTATGCGGTCACCCTGTGTTTGGAATCCGAGAAACATGGCAGCAGGCAGTTTTTTCTTTGCCTCTCCGTTACCCTGCTGGAAGTCACGCACAAGTTTTCTTGTGCGTGGTGCTTTGCAGAGTTCATGGAATTTCTCCCTTGTCAACGGCTTGGGGGTCGTATCCGTTACACCGTTTATATAACTATATACTCTTTCCATATTCGGTATTAAAAGTTATTAGTTTCCGAGTAAGACATAAGGAAGTCACACGCCTCATATGTATCCCTATCCAGTATTGCCACGACCTTCTGCTTGCCAAGGTCTTTCGGCACGCTCTCATAGGTTTTAATCCTTTCCTTCGATTCCTTCACCCATCCATGTTCAGTCCTCATTATTATTTTTCCCCTGTCACGAGATCCGCATTTCGGAGCAGACCGTTCCCATGCCTTGAAGCATATGCATATTCTGCCATCATCTGCCCTTTCTATTCTCAGACGCCCTTCCACCACCTGTCCTTTCTTCAGGACGTTCATAACCTGCTTTTCGTTTTTTATAAAAATCTTTTTAATCATTTCTTTGAGTTGTTTTTAGCGAGAGAAGTTTCGGAAATCCGATGGCCATCTTTAATCACGTGAAGACTCCTCCCCTTCAACTCAGAGTTAATTGAAAATTGAAAATTGTTATTTTGGATGAAGGTTTATGGATGAAGGTTTGTTTGTGTGGTAGTTGGTATTAAACCATCACCTTTCTTCCTTTCACCCTTCATCCTTCATCCATTTACCTTTATCAGGTCCGTTGCCAGGATGTCCTGATAGGTCGCACCGTTGTTTTCGTGAGTCGAGAACTTCAGAGTAGCTACCACGATGCTTCCCTCTGCAAATTTGCATCCGGCCAAGTTGCCCAGCATGACACATGAATACTCATTCTCATACTTCGAGCTTCCAAGTTCTTTCAATACGATGTTACATTTCTGAATCACTCCCGATTCAGTCGTCTTACTCGGTACGTTGAAGGCCTCGCCCTGCCGTACCACTTTTAAAATCTTTGTTTCCATAATTTTTGTTATTAAATATGTAAATAAAGAGTTTGCACCCACAACCAGTATTTCTGATTGCAGGTGCAAAAGTACGGACAAAATTGTTGATAGAAAATGAAAAAATATAGTAGTTCTAAAGGCGTAAAGCATTATAAACTACTATAAACTTTTATAAACCGAAACCATAAACTTTTGGCTTCGTATAACCCATAAAAAACAAAAAAAGAGAGTCAATCGACTCTCTTGCACCAATTCTGGCGTGACTTCGTATATAGACCTGCGTCGTTTAGTATTTCCCAAAGTAAACCTTTTCGACTATACCCATAATCGGAAATACGTTTTTCTTTTACCCACCTGTTTACAAGGTCAGTTATATCACCAGACTTCATGCCTGATAATTCTTTCAGAAAAAGTCTCACATCCCCTTCGTTATTGTAGAAAATTGGTTTTAGTTTTTCTATCAATTCTGCGTCATACTGAGAGACGTCTTCTTCTGCATAAACATCTTCGGCGTCTTCTAAAGTAGTCATCTCAGGGTCTTTCTCTTCACCAACAATTACCGCATCCTCAGCATCATCTTTGAAAAAGGCGGAAATCAATCTCCCCACATCGTCACCATTCACGTTGTCGATATGGAGTACCTTCTTGTGGTCATTATGGATGGCCCCATCTTCGTATTTATATGTATCACTCATTGCTCAGTCTTTTCAGTTGTACTAAATCCTTCCTATTCTCTCCCAGCATCAGTTGACTACGCTTGTCATCGTGCGTTGCACCCGACTCATAATTATATGTTGGACGCTCAGCCACTTTCATCATCGCCTCTGTCAAATTCTTCTGCTGTTCAATAGGGCCAAACAAACGCTCCCGATATTTCTCTATTAATGCCGGGTAATGTTCACGCCACGCTTTCTGCATATTGATAATAGGATTTGCATTAAGGTCTTTCAGCATTTCCCACGCCGAACCTGCAGGGTAATGCTCCAATTCGGCATCGACATCCTCAATGGGGATTGATGATAAAACCATTTTCTCTATTATTTCTTTCGACTTCTCCAACTCTTTGCGAGTACGGTCCGATTGATTTTTCAACTGCCTGATGAGTTCGTCTTTCTGATTACTCTCGTTTTCAATCTCCTTATAACTCTTTGCTCGATTCTCACGCAACAAGCGCTGGAAATTTTCAGGGAAGATGGCATCACACAACTCGTAGAGCAAGTCCGAAGGTTCATATCTGGTTATTTCCTCCTGCATCTGGCTACATATTTTATCCATCTTCCGCTGATGCTTCTTGTCAAGGACCATTTCATCCACGCAGTCTATTAGTCCACTATAGAAGATATGCATATGAGGTTTGAACGACTGGCTGGAAGTCATAACAGTCTCGGCAACTTTATGAAACTGCGTCCACTTCACGCCTACTATATGCCTAATCATCACAGAATAGTAATGCTTCATGAATTTCCATTGTTGTCGTAGCAGTTCCAGGTTTTCTGTTTTCTTCTCCTTCGTCCATTCCTGTTGCATAATCATTGTGAAAGCATGCAGCACACATAGCACCTCGTCAGTCTTATAGTCGCTATATACCTCTGCCTTGAACAGCATTTCTTTCAGTTCTTCCGACAGACGGTGCCAGTCTTGCTGACAATCAGCCTGCAGCAAGGCTTTCAGCACATAGAAGTATTGTTTCTTAATACGTTCTTCTTCAGGAATGCGTTTCAGATTGTTACCCCAACCCTCAGCAGAGATAATCAGGTCCTGCTCTGATGCCCATTTTCCGAACTGGTCATCGTCATCAATAGCACGTTTCATCTGCAAACGTATAAACTCCATATTGGGCTTACACAATTGGTAGTCACCATTCAGATACATATCGTAGTAAGGCACCATCATTTCATGAAGCATATTCTTGTAATCAGAGTCCTTGAGAGGATAGCCACCTTGCCTATAGTATTTCTCATACAGGTTCACTTCTTTCTCCCCGTTGTCCCCATTCATCAGCCGTTCCAATGGACTGATGTATGCATCCTGAATGTATTCTTTTATATTTATGTCACTCATGTAGTTTTGTTGATATTTTTGTTATTTCCTTCTAGCATTCCTTTATAGTTAATCGGTATCAGCAACATCCGTCAGTCCCCCCCACACACATCTACTATGGAGAAGTACCACTTCTCATGTTCATCGTCCCAAACGGTGCGCACTTTACGCTCCTCAAATAGTTGTATAGCTTGTTTTTGTCATCGTTTAATCGTTTCTATCATAATTTAATACAGGATTATCAGGACGAAACAGATATCTGTCCTTTGTTTGTTTACTCTCCATACTGCATAAACAAATTGTCTAGTTCTTCATTGGGGTAGCAATCATAGGCTTTTGGGTAGTTTCTTCGTCCTTTTGGGTAGTACGCCAGATGCGAGCAATAAATTGGTTACCTATTATACAACCTCACCATTGGAGAACACATTAGCCTTAATAGCTTCATAATACAATTTGTCAACTTCCTCATTGACTTCTTGTAAATGAAGTTTGTAGTCATCATCATGTCCTAATTCAACGTCTTGCATGAGCGAATCGGCTAATTCGCCCATGCTTATACCTTCCCGAATTCTCTTGGACTAACCAAATATTTGGAGGTATCGTAGTCAGAATCCTGAAATTTTATAGCACAGTCAATTATGAAGTTTATGCTCATGTCGCATAGTTCATTACTTGCTTTTACCAATCTTTTAAAGTATTCCTCTGATTCTCTCACATGAAACACTCCATCCGTATCTCTCCATCCATTAGGAGCAACAGCGTTAAAAAGAGCATATTTCTTATAATCAACTCCAATCGCCGTAAGTTTTACGGCAGTTCTTAATTCCTTAACTGTTTTGTCAATATCTTCAAACCACACCACGTTGCGTTCGTATTTCTCCTTGTCTATAGCTCTTATTGCTTCTATGTAAGTCTGTCTAGGCTCTTGACCAATGTTGAATATGCTTTTAAACCAAATATCTTTTGTGTTCTCATATTCTTTTAATAATTCGATGAAAGCTTGACGAGCAAAAAGCAAACTTTGATAATAATTATTACAGTTCAATTTCTCTTGAGCCTTTTTCAAGTATTCTCTTGTTTTTTCAAATGAAACAAGATCAATAAGAGAGATGTCTGAGAATTCAATATCAAACTGTATCTTAGTATTTTCTGCAAAGAATGCTCCGACGTTTATTCTGCACTCTTCGACATCATCGTGAGATGGAAATGCTCCATGATGTTTTAGACTAACTCGTCTTTTTTTCATAGAATCCATCTGCGCTTCCATCGTCAGATTGGGTATCTTTTTCCAATATTGCATAAATTTCCAATCTTGAAAATTCTTTTCTCCAAGATTCTCTGCAACCAGAAGAAGAAACATCTCTACAGCATCATGAAACTGCATCAGGGAAAAACCTGCAATCGTCTCTGCCTTTTTTGATTGTTCAACTCCTTGACTATATAGATACTTTATAAGGGTTAATCTTCTTGTTATTATCTGGATATCCATCATACGCCTACCTTACAAATCGTATATCGTACTGTCTGGAAACAATATTGGAGTAGCTTTCTTAGCTATCTTAAATCCGTATGTGTCACCATTTGATTTTTTTATGCGTTCCCCTGTTCTTGGGTCAATATTTCTGCATATTGACATATCGACGGTTATCTGACGCTGTTCTATCAATGCATTCAGTTGTGACATAACAGGATTACGCGTATATTCTGTTTTGACAAACTTAAACCACTCGCGTCCGTTTTCCATCTTGGGATGTACCTCTATCCAGAAAGTGTCGTGATGCTTCTCTTTAAGTTTGTCTTGAATATCCGAAAGCCTCCATCTAACAACGTTTTTCTTCGTCCTATAGTTGCCGTTATCAGTTATAATACCCTCTTCAATTGCCAGCATTGCTTCTTGCTTTTCAATATTTAGGCATAAAGATCGGGAATTTGGTTTCTGGAATCTATGTGTTTGTCTGTAACTCTTATATTTGACATCATCAGGATACCCATACCGTTTACATATTTCAAAAGGACCTTTAAAAGTGCTTTCGTCCCATTCTGGCGCTTTAGTAAAAAGAACTTTTCTTACACTGGGTCTCTTATCCCTGAAACTTTTTAGCTCAATACCTTTGTAATCTGGTTTTCTGGAAGAATTCATCGGTATTCCCAAAAGAGCTTCCACTTTACGACCTATAGCAGTATCGGCAACAATGTCTGAAGGAATCCACTGGTCATGAAATTTGCGTAGTTTTGCAAGCAATTCTTCCGAAACATATCGGATGTTTCTGTTCAGCTCGTTTATGAGTTCACCTATAGGGCTGAATAAGGTGTTGCATGCTTTCTCAATGTCAACAACTGTAATATTGATTACATACAACTTACCCTCGTGAGTTATAATAACAAAGCGATCATTGGGCTTAATGTAGTCCTTTAATCCATATATCCAAATTCTGGGATCACCCTTCTTTGTTTTTGGCCTATAGAGTGATGAGGAAGTTTTGTATTCCTTATTTTCTGTCAGGATAAAAGTTTCTATAAGTTTCTTGTGTTGACTACCTTGCTGTTGATTCTCATAATCGTGAATCTCATTTTCTTTCAGATAGATACGTAATGAAGCTATCGCATCCATAATACCCTTGCCATAACCCGTTTTGGTTATAGTCATTGTGGTATGCTCTATTTGCATATCTGTGAGGAAACGCATATTTCTTTCCTCTAGTTCATTAAAGAAGAAAAAGAAGAACATAGGCTCTATTTAAACAAATAATCGAATTTACCACCATCATTCATTTCAGGAATAGCCTCCGTCAGTGTATTGTTGATATTTCCTCTTACAAATCCATTGGGATAGTTCGCCTGGAAGATATAATCAAGAGAGAGGGCAACACCTGATGCTGATTCTAACCCCCAATAGTTTCCACCAGAGAGATTCTTGACTCTGGCCACACTAACTGACGTTGGCTTAAAGCTCTCTATTCTATTTGTTGGAACTGTGACGAAAGCATAGGTGAATGGGATATAGACTATGCTATATGGAGGCGTACCAACCTTGATTCCCTGAAGTCTGCCTATAGGCGTTTTGTAAATAATATCCCATAGCATAGGAATCTGAGCATTCTCATTCCAGTTAGTCTTACACTGAATAATGCCAACCTCCATCAATGAGAAATCGTTCTTAACTTCAGAATTGAATTTGGACTCATCAAATCGTCCCCTCGCATTATTGAAACATTCAAGTTGGTCAGGGTCTGTATAGATTGGACGATCTGGAAAGATAAGTACAACGATGTCTGGTTCTGCAGTACAAGGCAAAGTCCCATAAGTAACAGAGACAGAATCCTTGATAATTTGAGGAACATTTGCTAATCCTTTGAATGCAACAACTCTCGAACCTGTGCAACAAAGGTTTATGTACCATGTTACCAAGGACTCCCATAAAGCTCCGGCTTGACTAACTTCGCTTTGACCTCTTCCACCTTCACCTTTGGTGCTCTCAAACAATTCCTTCAAATGTTTGCCCAAATTCAGAATGTCGGCAGAAGTGGGATCATTGCCAATCAATGGCTCATACACATTCTTCCATGCTTGCTTTATATTATAATTAATAGGAAGACTCTGGATGACCCTTTTACGGGTCTCTTCTATAATGTTCATTTGATATTCTTAAGAATTTCGTTACCAATTGCTCTTGACATCAACGGAGGTACGGCATTACCTACCAGCGTATATTGAGGGATTTCACTTTTGCGTTTGTCGCCGCCAGTTTGGCGTTTCCCTTGAAAAACAAAAGAATCATCGAATGACTGTAAACGTGCCATTTCACGCACAGTCATTGCACGATAGCGTGAGTAGTGGATGAAGTCATCTGGCATCGTTACTACCGTAGGACTCTGGCTGTCAGGTTTCAATACAAAGTAATTGCGCTTCTGTGATTCCAAACCGAGTTCTTTTAATTTCTGTTTGCATTCATCTGTATAACCACCACATTCACCTATCACTTTCAGGCGTTGCATTACGGTTTCATTCTGAGCGCTCGTCTGATGATTGAATAACTCGTTTTTTTCCATATTCATCCTACTACTGAGTTCTTCAATGTCACGTACATAGAAAGGTGGACACTCAAAAGTAAAACGATGGCCTAAACGTCCCTGTCTTGACCATTCTGCGAAGGTTTTTCCTTCATCTGTGATTTCTCCATCGACCTTTCTATGTTTTATCAAAACATCATATTTTGGATGTGGTACAGGCTCAGCATAACGTGTCAGAGTTTCACCGTTTCCAATAAAATCAAGGTCTGAAATAGCCTCATACACAGTAACCTTATCTTTCTTGTTTACTGTTGCCGGTACGGACTTGATAGGCTTCTGGTCATTGCGGCTACCAATAAAGACAACTCTTTCACGATTTTGAGGTACACCATAGTCAGAAGAAAGCAAAACCATCTGTTCTACATTATAAAGACGCAGGTGAGCCATGATGTCATCATACTCTTTGCTGACTTTCATTTCCTTTGACATTTTCTGTAACTCATCAAAGCACTCATCAAGTGAGAAGGAATACAATTCAACTGCTTTTAGAAAATCCTCAGTATCCTGTCCCACATTCTTCAAGGCTTTTACCTGTCCGATGGAGATCTTAATTTTACTAGAAATTTCTTCATCAGAGATAGCTGAAAGAAACTCATTAAACTTCTCAACAAACATATCATTGTCAATATTTGACACAGTCTTTTCGTTAATGATTTCAGCAGTTATCTTTTCACGTTGCTCATTGCGTCTCAACAGATATAGCCCGTGACGTATGGTGCTAATATAGTGGTCTGACTTACTGATGCGATAATCAATTTGGCGCGTCATATTGCGTAACTGGTTATCAAGCAAATCAAAAAACTGCTCCTTAAAGGCTGTTGCTTTTTCTTCTTCGCTTGTTATCTCCATCTGAAGCTTCATAAGGAATACATTGGCAAGAAATGGCGAACATGAATGCTTCAACAAATTGTCTGCAAAGGTGAGGAACGAGCCTACGGCTTTGTCATCAATAATAGAACGCATTTCACGCATAATCTCTTCCTTGAATCTTCCTTTGTCCTTTGTCAGCAGACCTTTCACATTTTCCATAACAAAATACTTCGGACGTAGGGCGCGAATCACTTTCAGATAGTGATTGAATAAACCATCACGTTTATCAAATCGCTTTCTTCTACCAGACAAACTAAAACTCTGACAACTAGGTCCACCAGTTACCACATCAATTTCCTTGTTACCCAAAGCTTTTTTCAGGTGGGGCAGGAATGTAGGTGACATAATATCCTCTGTGATGAATTTCGTATCAAGACCTAACTGTACATTATATCTAACCTTATGTGTCAGCTCGCAATTTTCGTTGATGTCGCTTGCAAGCACAAAGTCGTAATAGTTATGATCAGTATATGCTTGCATGAAACCCTCGCTGATACCGCCAGCACCAGCAAACAAATCTATGAAAGTTACAGGCTTACGCCCCTTGGTAAATGTATTTAGTTGTGCCATTACTCTATATAGTGTACACTCATACTAATATGTATGGATTTTTATATACAAAATTATCTCTGCAAAATTACAACTTTTTTCCAATATCACCAAAAAATCATGCAATTTTTACACATTTTTCATAACATTGGAGCCAAAGAGATCTACAAGAAACTCCGCCTTAAAAAATCGCTTGCCGATACAAACGGGGCTCCTACCCTATGGCGACACTCTATTCAACCGACAAATTTACAACTTTTTCCCCATATCTGCAAAAAAACTTTGTTTTTTTGTTCAGGGTTGAAAGATTTTTATCAATACTCGTTTTGCAATTGTGTCGCAACCTGCGACACAATTTGCTTTCCGTACTCAGCACGCTGATTTCCAAGCACTTCTCGGTTGATACGCTCACCAATATGCCAGTACATCATGGTTTGGGTATAGTTGGCAGTAGCTGCCACCTGACCACGAGCCTGCTCAATAATCTGGCGCAAGTCCTGTATCAGAGATTGCGTATTAAATTGTTGTATCTTCTGAATGTCCATAATTTTTAATAGGTTAGGAATTACGCCCACAATGTTGCAAGTAAGCGAAGAAATACTCAATTCAATCGGCAAAATTATAAAATAATCCCCATATCTGCAAAAAAAACTTTGTTTTTTAGTTCAGAGTTGAAAGATTTGTATCAATAGTCGTTTTGGTCGTTTTAGTCGTTTTAGTCGTTTTTGTATTATCTGGCAAATTGGGGGTGTGTCATCATTCGGATTTGATAAGAAATACAGCATGCTAATGTAAAGTAAAAGGAAGAGAGGGGGGAGATATAATATTTATATATTATATGGGGGAGAGTAATAGATTTAATATAATATATATATGCGTATGCGTGCCCGCAACCCTAAAACGACAAAAACGACTTTTACGACTTTACGACCGCAACCTCAAAACCACCTCCAAAGACTAAATGTTAAAATCCACGCTAATTTTTCGTAAGAGGAAAATTAGTCGTACCTTTGCACCAGAAATCAGCAAGCGCGCAGCTATTTCGTTTTAAGAGCATAAAAAAAAATTTTCATGCGCATAGAAAATTTTGAAGACTGAAGATTGAAGATTGTGGATAAGAAGAAGGATGCCATGAGAAATGTTAAATTATTAATCAATCAAAATTCAAAATTTTCAAAATCATGTCTATCAAAGTAAAAGCAATCGAGACTGATCTCAGTCATTTTTCCGACAAGGATGGTAATAAACTTGGTTTCCGCTATGTGCTGAAG
>OCTW011596954.1_pt1 | contig 20065 bp, 16 predicted proteins | sample 1539671 | NCBI WGS metagenome assembly OCTW01 (sample SAMN02144230, study PRJEB22623) | gut metagenome | biome: sheep rumen | host: Ovis aries | place: New Zealand
CGCTGCCTCGGCGACAGGACCATCGACCTGATGTTCGGTATCAAGAAGGTCTTCGATCCCAACCTGATCCTGAACCCCGGCAAGGTCTGCTATCCTGTGGAGACTGAGTAAAAGATCCTAAAACATAAACGGGATGTATCATGAATAAAGGCAGGGCTGCGGCGGGATCGCCGCAGCCCTGTCTGTTTTTTTATACCGTGTTAAACAGAAAAAATCTTCACACAGAAAATCACAGCCTGCAGACAGCCTGACGGACCATCCGGGTAGTCGAAATTTGGAATTGCTATATCATTTTGTTTTTTCAATTGGTATAATAAAAAAGACTATGAGCTTGTATAAATGAAGCTATTGTACAGTACAGGAGGGCTGCCTATGAGCTGGAATCGAATACTTGCGCGCGGCAGAGTGGCAGCTGCTGTCTTTCTGACCGGAATCCTGATGCTGTCGGGCTGCGGAGGTAATCCGTCTGCGGCACCTTCGGCTGAATCCGCGTCAGAGGATATGACAGGGACCACGCAGGTAATGACGACCGCTGCACCGGCTGTGGAAGAGGAACAGAGGCCTTCGCCGGAAACAACAAAGGTCGGAATCTGTCTGGCAGATGACTCCGGCGGTGACAATGTGAGACTGCTGAATGAGCTGCAAAGGACCTTGAGCCAGCAGGGATTTACGGAGGAAAATATGGTGATCCCTGAGATGACGAGAAGCCGGTCTGCACAGAAAAAGAGCGTCGAGGATTGTCTTGCGGACGGATGCAGCCTGCTGATTGTCTCCGCTGTTTCCGACGCGAGGATCGGTGAGATCGCCGACCTGGTCCAGGAAGCAGGCGCCGCTGTTCTCTTTGTCAACTGCCAGCCGGGAGAAGAAGAGATTCAGCGCTGGACACAAGAGCAGATCAATGCGGTCTGGCTGGGATCGACCTATGCCCAGCACCTCGCCTGCCAGATGAAAATCCTCTATGACTGCAGTGCCACTGAACGTGGGCTGGATTTCAACGGAGACGGCCATATCGGGACCCTGCTGATCGGCGGCGGTGAAGAGGCCCGCGATGTCCTGGAGGAGACCATTCGTGATCTGGGATCAGACCTGCAGATCCTCGGCGAGATGGAAGAGGGGTCCGCAGAGGAGATTTCCGCCTACACAGAGGAAATCATTAACGAACACAGGAAAGACACGGAGCTGGTCCTGTGCAGCAGTGAGGAAGCGCTGGCGGCTGCGGCCGACGGCGTGCAGCTCCGCCACCGTCTGGTCGGAAGGGATATCCTGGTCATTGGAGTCGGGGCGCACGAGGACACATGCACAGGCATCATCAACAAGCTGATCAGCGGATCGACCTTCACGGACTTTTTTGAACAGGCAAATCTGGCAGCAGTCGCTGCCAGGGATATGATCGAAGGGAATCAGCGGGAGAAGACAATCTCCGACGTGATCTTCAAAGTGACGGAGGAGAATGCGCAGGAGGTCCTGGACCAGCTGTGGAAGACCGGAAAGGGTAGTGACGACCGGGAGAAAGAGTGAAAAAAACGCTCCTGATGCCTCCGACGGGTCTTTTTGGGGAAGAAGAGCAAAAAATACTGTCGATACAGTTTTTTTTGCTCCGGATGTTTGTGACGGAGCACAAACATGCTGTGATGCCAACGAAAAATCGCCTCCGCGAGTTTTTCGTTTGCGATGCCTGCGCACTAACGTGCTCCGGCATGTTAAGGAAGAGTGAAGATGAATTTTCAGAAGTTTTTTGAAGGCGATGTCTTCGACGTATACAAGTATATGGGGGCGCACCCGCAGGACGGAGGCGTCGTGTTCCGCACCTATGCGCCGCAGGCCAACAGGGTCTGCATCATCGGTGAATTCAACGACTGGACCGAGGAAGAGATGAAGATGCCCGAGCGCTTCCAGTTCTATGAGATCTTCGAGCGGGATGCGAAGCCGGGGCAGATGTATAAGTATGTGATCTACGGCAAAAACGGCCGGGTCGAGCACTGCGATCCCTACGGCTTCGGGATGGAGCTGCGGCCGGGTTTTGCCTCCATCATCCGCGACCTGGATGCCTATACCTTCACCGACGAAGCATGGATGCGGTCTCGCACGCTCTGCTATGACCGTCCGCTCAACATCTATGAGCTCCATCTCGGATCCTTCCGCCGCAAGGAGTCGGATCCCAACGGCTGGTACCGCTACGATGAGATCGCAGACCAGCTGATCGACTATGTGAAGGCCAACGGATATACACATGTTGAGTTCCTGCCCCTCTCGGAACATCCCTTCGACGGGAGCTGGGGCTATCAGAGCACGGGCTTCTTCAGCCCCACGTCCCGCTACGGGACGGCCTCTCAGCTCCAGGAGCTGATCGACCGTCTCCACAATGCCGGGATCGGTGTCATCATGGACTTTGTTCCCGCCCACTTTGCCCTCGACTACTATGCCCTGCGCAAATATGACGGGACCGAGCTCTACGAATTTCCTGCCAGCGACGTCTCCGACAGCGAATGGGGGAGCTGCAACTTTATCTTCGCCCGCCGTGAGGTGGCCTGCTTTATGCAGTCCGCGGCCAACTACTGGCTGACGGAGTACCACTTCGACGGCCTGCGCATGGATGCCATCAGCCGCGTCATCTACTGGATGGGCAATGAGCTGCGCGGCGTCAATGAACCCGCAGTGGAATTCCTGCGGAAGATGAACACGGGCCTCCACAAACTTCATCCGACGGCCATGCTTATTGCCGAGGACAGCACGTCCTATCCGGGATGTACGAAGCCTGCGGACCAGGGGGGGCTGGGCTTTGACTACAAGTGGGATCTGGGCTGGATGAACGACACCCTGGACTATTTCCGCAAGACCTCGGACGAGCGCGCCATGCGGCCGGAGCTCCTGACCTTCTCCATGTACTATTACTACAACGAGCGCCACCTGCTCCCCCTGTCCCACGATGAGGTCGTGCATGGCAAGCAGACTGTCATTGACAAGATCTACGGATCCTATGAGGAGAAGTTCCCCCAGCTGCGGGCCCTGTATCTGTACATGTACATCCACCCGGGCAAAAAACTCAATTTCATGGGCAACGAGATCGCCATGTTCCGGGAGTGGGACGAGAAAAAAGAACCCGACAATTTCCTGCTCAAATATCCCATGCATGATTCCTTCCACCATTACATGATCATGCTGAACGAGCTTTACCGGACTTACCGGGCTTTCACCGCTCTGGACCACGACCCCGCAGGATTCCAGTGGCTGGCCATGAACGACCAGGGCCACGATGTGTTCGCCATCCGGCGCAACAGCGGCGGGCGGGGGGCGTCCGCAGCCGGGACCGGCACGGAACAGGGTGCTGATCTGGCAGCTCTCTTCAATTTCTCCTCCAGAGAGCGCAGGCTGACTCTGCGCATGGATCCGAAGGAGCAGGATGAAGCCTGGGAACTCATCCTCCACACGGACTGGGAGCGCTGGAGCGGCTCCAGAAAAGAGGAGACCGAGCAGGTGCAGATGCCGGCCGGCGGAGAAGTCACCTTTTACCTGCCGCCGTTCTCGGGCGCCCTCTATAAGATATCTGACAAATAACCGCAGATGTAGGAAAATGATCCGGAAGTGAATCTGCCGTCAGCCGATCCCCTGCGGATCCTTCTCAGCTGTGAGATACAGACAGGAATGACATGAAAAAAGCGATCATCAATATCTTGCTGGTCTTTTTCCTCGGCGTTCTGCTCTACAGCGGCTACCGCCTCTTCAGTATTTTTTCCGAATACCACGAGGGAAGGTCCGAGTATAAGAAGACCTCAAATCAATATGTGAAAAAGAGAGATCCGGATGAGGAGTCCGGGGAAGAGAGCGGCGAAGCCGGCAGCGGTGAGGCTGCGAAGAAAAAGAAAAAGGCCGAGAAGGCGCCGATCGAGGTCGATTTTGATGGCCTGCTGAAGGAGAACGAAGATGTGGCGGGCTGGATCTACTGCCCCGACACCATTATCGACTACCCGGTCATGCACGGCAAGGACAACGACCTCTACCTCCACCACATGATCAATAAGGAGTACAATTTCGCCGGCTGCATTTTCGAGGACTACCGCAATGAACGCGGACAGAAGGATCCTGCGACCATCCTCTACGGCCACAACATGAACGACGGTTCCATGTTCGCGGCCCTTCGCAGGTACACCGAGCAGGAGTACTACGACGAACACCCGACCATGTATTACCTCACGCCCACGCAGAATTACCGGCTGGATCTGATCTGCTGTTTCGTCGCCCGGGACAGAGATCCGGTCTACTCCCTCTTTCAGACCCCGCTCGAGATGCGGGAGTACCTGCTCGGCGTGCAGGACAAGTCGACCTTTGAAGCAAAGAAAAAATATGACCTCAGCACGGTCAACCGGATCATTGTACTCTCGACATGTACCAACGATGTCAACGATGCCCGGTATATCGTCATCGGCGTGCCCATCCCGATCGAATGAGGGAGTATGGCCTGTAGGCCGGCGCGGCCTGCAGGTAAAAGAAAACACAGGATACGATCACCACAAGAATTGAATCAAAAGTTCAAAAAAGTGCCTGCGGCCTTCCCGGAAAGGGAGAGACGCAGGCACTGATCATTTTTTCCGGATCCGGAAACCGTTGGAGGAGACGGTCGCGATCTGTGTGCCGAGCTCGTCCGTCACATCTACCCGGTAGAAGGTCGTATTGCGTCCGTCCCGGATGACATGGGCCTCGGCCGTGAGGGTTCTGCCCCTGGCGGCGTCCAGAAAATTGATCTGGCTGGTCAGGGTGACGGTCATGCCTTCCTCCATATCGTAGTTGTTGGCGACGGCAAAGGCGAAGTCCGCCATCGTGTAGTAGACGGCGCCCATGACGCGGCCGCCGGCGTTCATATGGCGGGCGTCCACATCCAGCGTCACCTTCGCATAGCCCGGCCGGGCCTCCACGATCTCGATGCCGGTCGTCCCGGTCGCATATACATCATTCTGAAAAAAGTCTTTTACTTCCTGTAAAGTCCGCATGGTTCTGCTCTCCCTGTATAAGCTATTGATGATGATGTTTTGTAAATGAATACGTCAGCCTGAACGCCAGTTTATCCTATCACAAACGGAAGCTGGCTGCACATGGACAAATTGGGATGCCTGTACCATCCGGGAAGTCCTGCAGCCAGTTGTCCGGCACCTGGTTATCATAAATAAAAGGCCGCGTCCCGCACCTGAGAAAGCCACTTGCACATTTAGACAGGAAAAGCGATAATGGTATACGCCGGCCTGTTTCATGTCCGGATCACGGAAGCTGTGGTCCGGAGCGGGTTGAGCTGGTATAGAAAGAGGAGGAATTCAGATGCCGCAGATCGATCTCATCACCGGTTTCCTGGGAGCCGGCAAGACTACATTTATCAAGGACTACGCGAAGTTTATGCTGGACCAGCAGGTACAGCTGGGGATCCTGGAAAACGATTACGGCGCCATCAACATCGATATGGTCCTGCTCCAGGACCTGATGGGGGAAAACTGTGAGGTGGAGATGGTCATCGGCGGCGACGGGATCCTGTCCCACCGGCGGCGCTTTCAGACCAAACTGATCTCCATGGCCATGACGGGTTATGACTGTGTGATCGTGGAGCCGTCCGGCATCTTTGACACGGATGAGTTTTTTGACATTCTGGCCGAGGAGCCCCTGTGCAGCATGTACTCGCCGGGGACCCTGGTCGCCATCGTGGATGCGGACCTGCCGGAGGAACTCTCCGAGGAGACCGAGTACCTGCTCGTCTCCCAGACCGCCTGCGCCGGCATCATTGTCCTGAGCCGCTGGCAGGAGAACTATGGGGAGGAGCGGATCGAACGGCTCCTGGCCCACCTCAACCGGGCCCAGGAACACTTCCACAGTGACAGGAGGTTCACGCGCGAGGACATCTTCGCGAAGGAATGGGACAAAATGACGGCCGAGGACTACGAAAAGGTCGCCATGGCCAGCATGGTGCCGTCCTCCTTCGCAAAGCTCCCGGTGGACAAGGAGAGCGGCTACGGCACCCTCTTTTATTTCGGCACCCGCATGGAGGAAGAGGAGGTGCGCAGGAAGGTTGAAGAGACCTTTGCGGACCCCGCCTGCGGCAATGTGATCCGTGTCAAGGGCTTTGTCCGCACGGGTGAAGATACCCGCGTGCAGATCAATGCGACCCGGGGCGGAATCGAGATCGAACCGACCATCTTTGCCAACGAGGTTCTGATCGTCACTGGGGAGAAGCTCGACCGGTCCCGAATCGACGCCATCTGGGCACCCGACTCGGAGATCATTACACCGGGAACGGAGACGGCCCACTGAAGACGGGCTGGGATGGAAGTGATCCTTCACTGTTTAGCACTTGCAAAGCAAGTGCTGCCTTCGCGAAAACGCTTCAGGCTGCCGCTCTTGTGTGCGGCATGGTCGAAAAGAGGAAAAACATGAGCGGAAAGAAAAGAGGAGACGACCACAGGATCTGGAAGATCTACGGGACGGATTATAAGGAAATGACAAAGAAGATCCTGGCAGCGGCGGATCTGGCCGGCAGGATCGGTGACCGGAAGGCCCGGATCGGGATCAAGCCCAACCTGGTCGTGCCTTCCCCCGCGCAGTTCGGCGGGACGACCCACCCAGAGATCCTGGCAGGGATCATCGAGTACCTGCAGGAGCGTGATTTCACGGACATCATCGTCGCGGAGGGCTCCTGGGTGGGAGACCGGACGCCGATCGCCTATGACTACTGCGGCTACCACATGCTGACAGAAAAGTATGGTGTTCCGCTGATCGATACCCAGAAGGAAAAGTGGCACGAGGTCGACTGCGCCGGCATGAAACTCAATATCACCAATGTCGTCGACCAGATCGATTTCCTCATCAATGTGCCGGTCATGAAGGGCCACTGCCAGACCAAGATGACCTGTGCCCTCAAGAATATGAAGGGCCTCATCCCCAACACGGAGAAGAGCCGCTTCCACCGCATGGGCCTCCACAAGCCCATCGCCCACCTGCAGGCCGGTATTCATCAGGACTTCATCGTCGTCGACCACATCTGCGGCGACCTCGACTTCGAGGAGGGCGGCAATCCCGTCGTCCGCAACTGCGTCATGGCGGCGACGGATCCCGTCCTGGTTGACAGCTATGCCTGCCATCTCATGCAGTATGCCGTCGACGAAGTGCCCTATGTCCGCATGGCGGAGCGCCTGGGCATCGGCACGACAGACCTGTCACAGGCGGAGATCATCCGCCTGAACGGAAGCGGCGAGGAGGAGGAACTACCCCGTCAGGACCGGATCCTCGAGGTGTCCTACGCGGTCGAGGAGGTCGATTCCTGCAGCGCCTGCTACGGCAACCTGGTCCACGCCCTGAACCAGCTCCGCGAGGAGGGACTCCTGGACAGGCTCCGCGACCGCATCGCCATCGGCCAGGGCATGCAGGGGAAGACCGGTCCCCTGGGCATCGGGCGCTGCACGAAGGACTTCGACACCTGCATCATGGGATGTCCGCCGGAACCGGAGAAGATCTACGAGGAGCTCAAGGCCTATATTCTGGCTGGCGCCTGATCGATCTGAGAATGATCGATAACTTCATGGCAGCTGAACGGTCCGTTCAGGCCTTTTGGATAAAAAAGGGGAGCAGAGCACCCGGTGTGCTCTGCTCCCTCTTTAGCGTTTACTTGAAAGCTGATTTATCATTTTCGGCTGTCTGACCCGGGATCCTGCGTGCAGGGGATCCCTGTCATCATGATCTTAAAACCAGCGCTTCGGCTTTGTCTCCGGCATGACAGTTTCAGATTCAATGTACGAAGACAGCTGCCGGATCCAGCCCTCTTTTATTCCAGACCCTCCATGGAGAAGAGTGCCTGGCCGAGCTTCTCGCCGTCCTCGGAAGAGGTTCCATACGTCTTCTTTTCCTTGTCGATGAGGCCGTAGTGAACGACGATGTCCTGAGGCTCACCGTAGGTCGGATTGTCGAGGTTGGCGTTCAGGATCTTGAAGAGCGCGTCGTAGATGACCCCGTACATTTCTTCCTCAGACATGTTCATGAGCTTTTCCGTGTCACTGGTCAGCGCTGTCATTTCCTCCTGCATGGACTCCATGGCGCCGTCAAAAACCTTGAGCGGCTCGATGGAAACCGTCACGTCATAGCCGGTCGAACCATCGTCATCGGTCTTGACGGCATCCTTGACGGTGTATTTGCAGTTCTCAAAGGCCCGCATGATGAAATCCCTGAATTTGCCCTTCGTCGCCTCGTCCATGGACGCGTCGTCCGCGACGGAGGAGAGCATCTCATCGATCAGCTCATCCCGCATTTCCGTCTCTTTGCCCTCTTCGACATCCGCGAACTTGACGGACTTGTCATACTCGCCGGTGCACATGAGGTCGAGGACCGCCTGCACATACTTTTTGGCATCGTCCTCCTTGGGTGCAGAGCTTCCGCATCCGGTCAGTGCGGTGCACATGCATACAATGACAGCCAGGACAGCCGCCAGAACTCTGAATTGCTTTTTCATCCACTTATCCTCCTTGATAGAAACACATGCTGCGGAGAAAAGCCGCAGTGACAACAGTGTTTGATACGGACCATAACTGATGTCATCGACTCAGGCACACCGCAAACGCAGCCAGCGGGACTGAGAAGAACCTGATGCATATGGGAGATTCCGTAACCACTTTAAGTATAACGGATAGGATGGTGTACGTCAAAGGAAGGAAGATCACTTCCTTTGATCTTTGATGAGACGGTTACAGTACAGCGGCGCAAAGCTATGCTGCCGCCCTTCGACAGGATGAGAACAGATAACCATCTGCAGCAATGCGGCATGCCTGAAATAACGCCTCGCGAAATGATATTTATAGTTGACAAAAGGTTTACTATCGGTATAATTAGTATCCGGTGCTATAAGTTTAGCAATATCAAATAATATGTTTACTATGTAAGGCCGGCGGACCCGCGGGGTTGCCGGCTGTCAGCATGTCCGGATGAATGATGTAAAAGCCATGACCGGCCGCCCGCAGTGCAGGCCCTCTGTTTATGCGGAGGGGGCATCAGGCAGTGGACATCAGGCATGCCGGAACAGGAAAAAAGGCGGAAAAACATGGATACAGCGGATATCAATCATTATATAGGAAGAAGGATTCGGGACCTGCGCAACCAGAACGGCCTCACCCAGCAGGAACTGGCGGACCGGACGGAGCTGACCAAGGGCTTTATCTCGCAACTGGAGCGGGGCCAGGTGTCGGCGTCGGTGGTCACGCTCTTTGACCTGATCGAGTGCCTGGGGACGACCCCGGCGGATTTTTTCCGTCAGGAGGAGGAGCCGGTCGTCTACGCGGAGAAGGATTTTTTTGAGAAGATCGACGAGAACGGCAGCAGCATCCAGTGGATCGTGCCGACCGCGCAGAAAAACGCCATGGAGCCCCTTCTGGTGGTCCTGCAGCCCCACAGCGCGCTGGAGGAGGACAAGCCCCACAGCGGGGAGGAGTTCGGCTTTCTGATCAGCGGGCGGCTCAACCTCCACCTGGGCGACAAGGTCTTCCATGTGAGGGCAGGGGAGAGCTTCTACTATCAGGCGGCGGAGAATCACTATATCGAAAACCCGGGGAACCGGCCGGCGAAGCTGGTCTGGGTCAGCTCACCGCCATCGTTTTAACATGGAGTAAAGAAAAAATGGAAAACAGAGATACGATCATCGAACTGCGGGGAGTATCCAAGGTCTTTGAGGACAACGGATTTAAAGCCGTGGACAATTTCAATCTGGAGGTCAAAAGGGGCGAGTTTGTCACCTTCCTGGGGCCCTCCGGCTGCGGCAAGACGACGACCCTGCGGATGATCGCGGGGTTTGACAAGCCTACGGAGGGGGATATCCTCCTGAACGGGGAGTCGATCGTGGGGCTGCCGCCCTACAGGCGGCCGATCAACACGGTCTTCCAGAGATATGCCCTGTTCCCGCACATGAATGTCTTTGACAATATCGCCTTCGGCCTGCGCCAGAAGAAGACGGCGAAGGACGTGATCGTCCGCAAGGTGAAGCATGTCCTGGAGCTGGTGGACCTGGAGGGCTTCGAGGAGCGCGGGATCGGGACCCTGTCCGGCGGTCAGCAGCAGAGGATCGCCATCGCCAGGGCCCTGGTCAATGAGCCGGAGATCCTGCTCCTGGATGAGCCTCTGGGCGCGCTGGACCTCAAGATGCGCAAGGAGATGCAGCTGGAGCTCAAGAGCATGCACGACAAGCTGGGCATCACCTTCATCTATGTCACACACGACCAGGAGGAGGCCCTGACCATGTCCGACAAGATCGTGGTCATGAGCGAGGGCCGCACCCAGCAGATCGGGACGCCGGAGGATATCTACAACGAACCGGTCAATGCCTTTGTGGCGGACTTTATCGGGGAGAGCAATATCTTCAACGGGATGATGACCGGCCATCTCAAGGCCAGGTTCTGCGGCGGCGAGTTCAGCTGCGTGGACGACTACGAGGAGGGCACCCATATCACGGCGGTCGTCCGGCCGGAGGACGTGGAGATCACGAAGCCCGGCGAGGGCACCATCACCGGCGTGGTCGACAGTGTTATCTTCAAGGGAATCCACTATGAGATCACGGTCCTGTCCGGCAGAAATGAGATCGTCATCCAGACGGTCCGCAATGCCACCGTCGGCGACCGGGTGGGCCTTCGCGTGGATCCGGAGAACATCCATATCATGCTGGCGGAGGACCACACCAACAAGTTCTATGCCGATCTCAACCCTGATTTCCGTCTCGAATACAACGGACACCGGATCGAGACCAGTCTGACCAGGATCATCCGGGGCAGTAAGCGGCGCGAGGACGGAACGGTCGTGGATGCGGCCGGGGAGGTCCTGGAGCCCGGCCGCGTCCGTATCCTGGTCTCCATCCAGCCTCAGGACATCGAGATGACCGACGACCAGGATGCTGGCCTCGTCCAGGGCACCATCAGCAACCTGATCTACAAGGGCGACCACTACAGCTATATCATCCACACGGATCTGGAGCAGGACTTCGTCGTCGACGACGAGGATCTGTGGAACATGGACGACCGCGTCAGCCTCCTGATGCCGGTGGACAAGATGACCTTCACGCTCAAGCACAAATAAAACCCCTGTCCGGAAGCAGGATGTTCTCCGGACTTGCGGTGCCATCCCCTGACCTGTTTCTACGATTCGTAAAGTCGGAAGAAATCTGTCCATGCGGGACCGGCACAGTCAGATACAGAGGAAACACACAATGGCATTTTCTCGAAAAAGTCTCGGCATTCCCTATGCCGTATTCCTGGTGGTGTTCGTGGCGGCACCCCTCCTGTTCCTGTTTTACTATGCCTTCACGGACGGGCAGGGGCAGTTCACCATGCAGAATCTCCTGCATTTCTTCACAGATCCCAACACCCTGGGCACGCTCTACTACAGCTTTTCCATCGCGATCGTGACGACGGTGGTCTGTCTGCTCCTGGCCTATCCGGTGGCCTATATCCTGGCGACCAGCCGGCTGCGGCAGCGGTCGGTCATCCTCATGCTCTTCGTGATGCCCATGTGGATCAACTTTTCCCTCCGCATCACGGCGCTCAAGGAGATCCTGAACGTCCTGGAGGGGAATCTTGCCATGTATCCTTTCCTGAACGCGGTGATCGGCATGACCTATGACTTCCTGCCCTTTATGATCCTGCCCCTCTACACGACGATCTCGCGTCTGGACGGGGCGCTGCGGGAGGCGGCCATGGACCTGGGGGCCAATGACGTACAGACCTTCCTGCGGGTGACTCTGCCTCTCTCTGTGCCGGGGATCATCAGCGGGGTCTCCATGGTCTTTCTGCCGGCCATGACCAACTATGTGGTCCTGGATATGCTCTACAATTCCACCTACATCATGGGAAGCCTGATCGGCAGCTACTTCGCGGCATACAACTGGCACGGCGGATCGATGATCTCCCTGATCCTGCTGGCCATGATCTGCCTCTTCACACTCCTGAGCGGGAGCGTGGAGGAGGAGGGCAGTGCCCGCGGGGCCCTGCTGTAAATCCACTTGTAATGAAAGGAAATGACATAAATGGCCAGAAAACTGATCAGGCCCCTGTTCCTGTTTCTGATCCTGATGTTTTTATACCTGCCGATCCTGCTGCTGGCTTTCTACAGCTTTACCAGCTCGACCCATATCGGCGCCATACGCGGCTTTTCCATGCAGAACTATGTGACCCTGTTTACGACCCCGGAGCTGACCGGGATGATCGCGGGAACGGTCACCCTGGCCCTGGGCGCAGCCCTGCTGGCGACCCTGCTGGGGACCATGGGGGCAATCGGCGCCTTCTATTCCAGAAAGAGGGCCTCGTCCTTCATCACGACCCTCAACCAGGTCCCGGTCATCAACGCGGACGTCGTGACAGGCTTTTCCATCTGCATTCTGCTGGTCGTCGTCCTGCAGATCAGCAAGGACTCCTATATACCGCTGGTGGCCGGCCACGTCACCCTGTGCGCGCCCTTCGTCTTCCTCTCGGTGATGCCCAGGATCAAACAGATGGATTCCAGCATCTATGAGGCGGCGCTGGACCTGGGCGCGACTCCCTTCACTGCCCTGATGGAGGTCGTGATCCCGCAGATCGTGCCCGGCATCATCTCGGGCTTCGCCCTGGCGATCACCCTGTCCCTGGACGATTATTTCATCGCCATGTACACCAAGCCCGCGACCTTTGATACGATCAGCACCTATGTGGTCAACGCGACCAAGGGCGCACAGACCACCATCAAGACGGCCCTGTGGGCCCTGTCGACGGTCATCTTCCTGATCGTCGTCCTGGTCGTCCTGGCATCGAACCTGCGCGCCATGCGGATGGAGGCGGCTGCAAAGAATAACTGATTTGAGGATGAATGATATGACAAAAAAAGGAACGGTGGGGAGCCGCCTTCTGAAATATGTGACGGCCGGTGCCGCGGCGGGCGTTCTGCTCTTTTCTTCTCTGGTGCCGCGGATGATCCCGCAGACGTGGGCTCCGCAGCCGGCGGATCGGGTAAAAGCCCCGGCGAAGGCCGGACCGGGCGTCCTGCCGGTGCAGGCTGCAGGCAGGTCCGGGGACGAACCCGTTGTCCTGCGCGTCGCCAACTGGGAAGAGTATATCGATCTCGGGGACTGGGATGAGGAGGAGACCATTGAGCTGCCCTCCGGCGATATCATCGGCGAAAATTCCATGATCGAGGACTTCGAGATCTGGTACGAGGAGACCTACGGGAAAAAGGTCAGGGTGGAATACTCGACCTTTGGGACCAATGAGGACCTCTACAACATGCTGACCCTCGGGGATGTCTACGACCTGGTCTGCCCGTCCGAATACCTCATCATGAAGCTGATGGCGGAGGGGGAGACGGTTCCCTTGTCCGAACAGTTTTTTGACACATCGGACGAGTATAATTATTATTCCCGCGGCGTGTCCCCCTTCATCCGGAACATGTTTGAGACCAAGGAGATCAACGGGGAGCCCTGGGCCAGGTACGCGGCCGGTTATATGTGGGGCGTCACGGGTCTGGTCTACAATCCCGAAATGGTGACAAAGGAGCAGGCATCCTCCTGGAAGATCCTGGCGGACCCGGCCTTCCGCCGGCGGGTGACGATCAAGGACAGCGTGCGCGAATCCTATTTTGCCGCGGTCGCAGCCATTAAGTCCGACATGCTGACCTCGGAGGAATTCCGCAGCGATCCCGATTACGCGCAGAAGCTGGAGGAGGAGATGAATGACACTTCCCCGGAGATGATCGCGCAGGTGGAACAGTGGCTCAAGGGAGTCAAGGACAATGTCTTCTCCTTTGAGACAGACGCCGGCAAGGCGGATATGATCACCGGCAAGGTGGCGGTCAACTACCAGTGGTCCGGCGACGGGGTCTACACCATGGACCAGGCCGACGAGGACGATTTCACCCTGGCCTTTGCCGTGCCGGAGGAGAGCACGGACATCTATTTTGACGGCTGGGTCATGCTCAAAAAGGGCATCGGCGGGGATCCGGACCGCCAGCACGCGGCAGAGGCCTTCATCAACTTCCTGTCGCGTCCGGACAATGCCATCCGCAACATGTACTACATCGGCTACACCTCGGTCCTGTCCGGCGGGGACGACCCGCGCCTGTTTGAGTACGCCCAGTACAATTACGAGGCAGAGGACGACGAGGAGGAAACGGAGGACTACGACCTGGGTTACTTCTTCGAGGAGCCGGAGGAAGCCGGGAGCGGCGCGTATGTCATCTGCGCGCCGGCCGATCAGGTGGACCGTCAGCTCTCGGCGGCCTATCCGCCGGAGGACGTGATCGACCGATCTTCGATCATGGTCTACTTCAACGATCAGCAGAACGCGGACATCAACCGCATGTGGGTCAATGTCCGCTGCTATGACATCCGCCGGGCGCCCGTCTGGGGCTGGCTCCTGCTCGGAGCTGTGCTGATCGCGGCGGTGTGGTACCTTCTGAAAAGAAAGAGGATCATCCGGACATGATCATCCGGCAGGGGAGCCTGACCGCTGTACAAAGACCTGCCCCGTGATCAGTTGACCCGGAGGGCCATGGCCCGGACAGAGGCCGGCGGGAAGCCGGCAGGCCATGCCAATATACACGAAATATCAAAGTGCATCCGAAAAAATACACTATTTTCGCCCCCGAACTGTAAAGTCGGGGGCTTTTTGTGATTCTTTCCGGCTGACAAAAAAGCCTGATTGATGATATGATGCACATGTTGAAAGGAAAACAAGAACCGCGCTTGTAAGAAAGACAGGAGAGAAGGTTTATATGGGTGGTTTTTTTGGCGTTGCTTCGAAGCAGGACTGTGTTTTTGACCTCTTTTACGGAACAGACTATCATTCCCATCTGGGAACACGGCGCGCAGGCCTGGCAGTGCACGACCATGTGAAGGGCTTTGACCGGGCGATCCACAATATTGAGAGTTCGAATTTCCGGCCGAAATTCGACAAGGACATCCTCAAGATGGAAGGACAGCTGGGCATCGGATGTATCTCCGACTATGAACCGCAGCCCCTGATCGTCCGCTCCCATCTGGGCACCTACGCGATCACGACGGTGGGTAAGATCAACAATGCTGAGGAACTCATGTGGAAGCTCTTTTCCGGTTCCCACTCCCACTTCCTGGAAATGAGCGGAGGCGACATCAATCCGACGGAGCTGACCGCCGCCCTGATCAACCAGAGGGACTCCTTCGTGGAGGGCATCCGCTACGCCCAGGATCTGATCCGGGGCTCCATGACCATGATGGTCATGACGTCGGACGGTATCTACGCGGCCCGCGACCGTCTGGGCAGGACCCCGGTCGAGATCGGCAAAAAGGACGATGCGCACTGCATCTGTTTTGAGAGCTTTTCCTTCCTCAATCTGGGATATCAGTTTGAGAAGGAGCTTGGCCCCGGCGAGATCTGCTTCGTGACGCCCGAGGGCGTGGAGACCGTGGCCAAGCCCCATGACAAGATGCGGATCTGCACCTTCCTGTGGATTTATTACGGATTCCCGGCATCCACCTATGAGAACATGAATGTGGAATATGCCCGCTACGAATGCGGCAGGCACCTGGCCAGGCGCGATATGGCCCGCGGTCTGGACAAACCGGATATCGTCGCCGGCGTGCCCGACTCCGGCGTCGCCCATGCGGTCGGCTATTCCAATGCGTCGGGCGTCCCCTATTCCCGGCCCTTTGTCAAATATACACCCACCTGGCCCAGGTCCTTTATGCCGACCATCCAGAGCCGCCGCAACCTGATCGCCAAGATGAAACTGGTCCCCATCCATGAGCTGATCCAGAACAAGAGCATGCTCCTGATCGATGACTCAATCGTGCGCGGCACCCAGCTGCGGGAGACCACCGAATACCTCTACAGGAGCGGCGCCAGGGAAGTGCACGTGCGGCCGGCCTGTCCTCCGCTCGTGTTCGGCTGCAAGTACCTGAACTTCTCCCGGTCCAATTCCGAGGGCGAGCTGATCACCCGCAGGATGATCGAGAAGCTGGAGGGCTCGGTCGACCCGGAGCCCAATGTCCTCAACAAATACATGGATCCGGATTCGGAGGAGTACGCGGCCATGCTGGAGGAGATCCGGAGTGAATTGAATTTCTCCTCCCTCCATTATCACCGCCTGGACGACATGATCGAGGCGATCGGGATCAATCCCTGCAAGCTCTGCACCTATTGCTGGAACGGCATCGAGTAAAATCGCACAGGTTGTCTCGAAGCAGCTTCCGGTCATTGCCGCATGACAGCAGGATGACCTGCACTCTGCGCTGAACGGAGACCGGTCCGGGACCCTACATACGACGCAAACAGCCATACAGCCGGATGCCGCGTGCCAGCACGTCGGGATCCGGTTTTTTTACCATTATGTTATTTTTTTGGAATGGTGTCGAAAAATAAGCGCAGTCGTTGTATGATATAGGGTGATTTTTGTCCAAAAGAGACAGATCGGCTGTCGGAGTCAGAAGGAAGGCAGTGCAGAAAGGGCTGCGCAGCTCTGCGCATGAATGTCCGTGTGCGGGAGATGACAGCTGCAGGCAGAAGTCAGCCATGGAAGCAGAGAGAAACGAAGGAAAAAAGGGAACAAAATGACAATTGCAGTGATCTTATTTGTACTCATGTACATTCTCATTATTTTTCTGCCCAAATACCGCATGGCGGCAGCCCTGGGCACGGCAGCGCTCTTTGTGATCCTGGGGATCCTGCCCCTGCATGCGGCCCCGGGGGCAGTCAACTGGAACGCCCTCATGATGATGGGCGGCACCATGATCATCGTCGATTACTTCATCGAGAGCGGGATGCCGGCCAGGATCGCGGACATTCTGCTGGAAAAATCCGGGGATGTGCGGATGGTGACCATCTATATGTCCCTGTTCGCGGGCCTGATTTCGGCTTTCATCGATAACGTGGCGACGGTCCTGATCGTGGCGCCGGTGGCGGTGGCCATCTGCCGTCAGCTCAAGATCTCACCGGTCTCCATGGTGCTCTCGATCGCGGTCTCCTCCAACCTGCAGGGGGCGGCGACCCTGGTCGGCGACACGACCTCGATCATGCTGGGTGCCTTCGCCCACATGGATTTCCTGGATTTCTTCTGGATGAACGGCAGGCCGGGTATGTTTTTTACGGTTGAGCTGGGCGCTATCCTGACAGTGCCGGTCATGATGTTCCTGTTCCGTAAGGATACAGCCCCCATCACCCATACGGGAAGGGCGAAGATCAAGACCCTGATCCCCACCGTCCTCCTCCTCCTCATGATCTGCCTCCTGATCGGGGCCTCCTTCTTTAAGAACAAACCGGAGACCACCAACGGCATGATCTGCCTGCTGCTGGCTGTGGTGATGGTCATTGTGGACGCCCTGCAGCAGAAGAAGACAGACGGCGCCCTGCATGCCCTGAAGGGCGTGGATTATCAGACCCTCCTGCTCCTGTTCGGTCTCTTCCTCGTGATCGAGGGTGTCACCCAGGCGGGCGTCATCGACCTGCTGGCCGATATGATCGCTTCCGCGGGCGGAAAAAGCACCTTTATCCTGTATACCGTGATCGTGTGGGGGTCGGTCCTGATCTCCGCCTTCATTGACAATATTCCCTATGTGGCGACCATGCTGCCGGTCCTGACCGGGATCAGCGCCAGGACGGGGATCGATCCCTGCCTCCTGTATTTCGGTCTCCTGACCGGGGCGACTCTGGGCGGCAACATCACGCCGATCGGGGCCTCCGCCAACATCACGGGCGTCGGGATCCTGCGCCGGGAGGGATATGAGGTGTCATTCCCAGAGTTTGCCGGGATCGGGATCCCATTTACGCTGGTGGCCGTCATGGGCGGGTATCTGATGATCTGGTTTCTGTGGTCGTGAGGTCCGCAAAGAGCGCGGACTTCCTGTCATCCGACGTTGGAGGAGAATATGAAAATAAAAGCAGCAGCGGGAATTCTGGTAGCGGCGGCAGTTTTACTGAGCGCGTGCAGCATGCCGTTCGGCGCAGGCGGAAGCGCGGAGGACTCCGGCCAGGCGACGACGCAGGAACTGGCGGGTGAGATCCTGGGGGAGGAGCCTCTTGTCTCGGAAATTGCCGATGACGGAAAGATCCACATCGGGATCCTGACCTACCAGGACCATGGCGCAACGGACGAGACGATCAGCGGTTTTGAATCGGAACTGCAGTCTCTCATGGGAAACAAAGAGATCGAGTTCGAACATCTGACCGCTGACGGAGACCTGGAAAAATGCGCAAAGATCGCCACGGAATATGCCAATAACGGCTATAAACTGATCTTTGCCTGCGGAACAGAGGCAGTGCAGAACGCGGGCGCCGCGGTGAAGGATGTCCCGATCATCGGCGGCTGTGTCACCGACTACCTGCTCTCGGGTGTCGTCAGCTCCGTGGATGCGCCCGGTGGCAATATCACCGGTGTTTCCTGCCTGGGCCCCATCGAGGCACAGGTGGATCAGATCGAGCGGATCTCCGGATGGCCGGTGACCGTCGGCATCCTGTCCAGCGGCACCGAAGTCGGCTCCAAGTTCCAGGAGAGTATCGCCGGTCAGTGCCTGACCGAGGACCAGATCCCCTGGAAGGCCTATCACGCGGCGAGCGAGAAGGGTCTGCGCAAGGCCATGGAGCTGGCTGCGGAGGAGTGCAGCTGTATCTATCTGCCCACAGACAATTACATCGCCTCCCATATGGACATTGTCCAGGAGGTCATGCTGCAGACGAAGGTGCCCGTGGTGACGGGCGATTACCAGATGTGCGTCGCGGGCGGCCTGTGCTGCTGCAGCATAGATTATTATGAGCACGGCAGGATGGCGGCAGACCTGGCCTATGATGTGCTGGAGAAGGGAGAGGAGATCTCCCGGCTGCCCATCGCACAGCATGAGGAATGGCAGGAGTACTACAACCCCTATGTCGCGGAACAGCTCGAGTGGTACAACTACGGCAGCATGACCCCCCTGACCGTGAATGAGCCTGCGGCAGAGGGCAGTACACAGGCAGCCGAGGAGGAAACGGAAACAGGTACAGAGCAGTGACTGTGACGTCCGGCCGGATTCCGGCCGGCAGCTGAGAGGTGCGGACACAGCTATGAGATTATTACTTGCAGAAGATGAAGAGGCCATGTCGGAGGCCATTGTCGACATACTGGAATACCATCGCTATCAGGTCGACGCTGTCTATGACGGAGGCGAGGCGCTGGACTATATCCACGGGGCGCAGTACGACGGGATCATCCTTGACATCATGATGCCGGTCCGCAGCGGACTCGAGGTCCTGCGGCAGATCCGAAGCGAGGGCAATCATACGCCGGTCCTGCTGCTGACAGCAAAGGCGGAGGTGGAGGACCGGATCGAGGGCCTTGACCTGGGCGCGGATGACTACCTGCCCAAGCCCTTCCACATGGGGGAACTGCTGGCGCGCATCCGCGCCATGCTCCGCAGACGTGAGGAATTTACGCCGGACATCCGGTCCTTCGGCGACCTGACCCTGAATCCGCAGACCAGTGAACTGCGCTGCGGCGAAAAGACGGCGGACCTGTCGCGCCTGGAATGCCGGCTGATGGATGTCCTGATCCTCAACCGCGGGATCTACCTGTCCTCGGAGGACCTGTTGGAAAAGGTCTGGGGCTATGATACCGAGGCGGATGTCGGATCTGTCTGGGTCTATATTTCCTATCTGAGAAAGCAGCTCGCCGCAGTCGGTTCCACGGTCACCCTCCGCGCCAAGCGCGGGACCGGATATATGCTCCGGGAAGGTGAGGACGGCGGGCAGGGGCTGCAGTGATTCCTGTCTTCGGGAATGATTTTATGTGAACCGCAGTAAGCGCAAGTGAGTCCTGAACTATGGTAAAGACACTCCAGAAAAAGTTCATAGCGGCGTCCATGCTGGCGGTCACGCTTCTGCTGCTGACCCTGGTCGGCGCGATCAACATCCTGAACGCGGTGTCTGTGACCCGCAGGCAGGGCAGGATCCTGGAGATGCTCTGCGAGACCGACGCGCATCCGGAGCTCCGGTCCGGCGAACCGGACGAAGGCCGGGCCGGAACAGGATTTCATCCGGCGGGACCGGGCTTCGGAAAAGCGGAGCCGGGGCGGGAAGATTCATCCGCATGGTCT
>OCTW011310413.1_pt1 | contig 20064 bp, 28 predicted proteins | sample 1539671 | NCBI WGS metagenome assembly OCTW01 (sample SAMN02144230, study PRJEB22623) | gut metagenome | biome: sheep rumen | host: Ovis aries | place: New Zealand
ATTTACCAGGTATCCACTACTGGAGCATCTTGAAAAGATGATTGCCGTCTGTTTACCTTTATTAATATTCGTTGCCATATTTCTCTTTGAAATAATTGATAGAACTATTATATACTTGGTGATATACCTGGAAGATAACAAATATAGAGTTATTTGAGTTTATTTATAACATATAGAGTTTTATGAGTTTTTTGATGATTAATAGACCTTGACAGGTTACAACTATTGCACAATTTAATCTTATTGTGCAAAGTAATGCATAAAAACGATGATAATATTTCTAGATCAATAAAAATAATACTATATTTGCACACGAAACGCCTATTATTATGCTATTAATAACTAAAATTGCTATTTATGATTTCAAAGTTGATTAACAAGCTGTTTGGAAAGAAAGAAGAAAATCCAGTGGCAATAGAACAAGAGGTTCACGAAGAACAATCTGAAGAGGATAAGCATTTTCTGGACTTCGACTTGCTGCATAAGCAAACCCTAGTTCGTTGGGAATCTGCATATAGACACCAAGAGATTGTATTTAGAAGAGCTATAGAAACCAATAGAATTACTCTTGGTGAAATACTCAAAGGGTTGTTCAAGTTAGAGAATTCTTCCATAAAATCTATGGCAGTTATTTACCGTCTAGATTATATGAATAACAAAACTTATGATGAAAAAACTATAATTGATTCTGATACAATATGGAATTATGACCTTTTTTCTTGTATCCTTAAGAATAAAACTGAGGACGGACATTTTACTCAAGGTTTATTTCATGAAACAACTTTAGTTGTAAAAAGTAAAGAGAGAAATTATATCTTAATTATTACTAGCCTCGGTGGAATTGATACGCTCAAATACCTTCGTGTTACAATATTGTCGCCTGATAATAGCGAAATAGATGATTGTACAACATCGTTTAAGACCAAGAACAAGCCAATAGTGATTAGCTTTATTCTATCATACAGTGAGATGGAAAAGAATCCAGAATTAGATTATTTTGAACAGATAGAACGTAGCACGGGAGAGAAGTTAGATGCAAAAAGATATGATGAATTAGATGAAGTAGAAGAATCTTATATTCATGGAATGCATGAATATAGACCAGATTATTATTATGGTTATGGGAAATGGCTATATGATCAAAATAGATATTATGATACGTACGTTACCTTAGAACGTGCATATAACTACTTTAAATCAAATCTTGTTGGGAATAATGAGAATTGGCTAACCGCTTATTATACAACCTGTAATTTGATGGGAAACTGTTTGTCAAAATTAGATAGAGAAGATGAAGCTGCTTATTATTACAAACAAGGACAATCAATTATACCACTTAATCAGCCTAACAACCTTGCTCTTTGCAAAGCAAAATTAGGAGATCCAGAGGGAAACACATTGATGATGAATTGGCTAATGATGGTGGCTCAGAAATATGGAAATCATGAGAACTGGAGTGAGGAGATTAAGCAATTTAGTGTAGATGTACCTCTTGCACTTGTAAATTGGAAGAAGAAAATGGATGCATACATAGCATCCTCACCTCATTATGACAGCATTATCTCTATTGGTTTTCTTCTAGATAGATTATATGGAATTAAGCAGAAGAATCTTGCAAATTGTATGTTGATTTATGATCTTGAAAATAACCAATTTCTTTCTAGGATTGAAGACAAGGATACAATAACAAACTATGTACTGAATAGTGAGAAAGCAAAAGATAAAATTTTCGTACTATCTTGCACCTATGTATATTATAACACCAATGACGAAGTAGATAAATCTATATTATGTCATAATGCCCCCATTATAATATCTACTCATACAATAAAGGCAGATCAATCCTCTGCCACTATGAGAGTTGATGTTATGCGTTGCAACTTTGCTAATGATGATGATAAGAGACAGGGTGAAAGAATAAATATGCCATTAAACACATCCTTCACTCTTGGCTTATCCTCAAATTACAACTATTTCCCTAATAAAGAGAGTTTACTTGAAGCTATAAAAAAAGCAATTGAGTTAGAGGAAGAATGGCGAATTGTCGAGGCATATAAGTTGGCAAAATGGGTATATGATTGCAGTATGTGCTTACTAAAAGAAGATACAGGTCTTAGTTTCGGAGAAAAACCAGATTCGTTGCTTTTTGATATTTTCATGGAATCTAGCTACAGAGTTGGCTTCTGTTTGATGGATTTAGGTAAGTCCGAAGTTGCTGCCTACTACCTGGAAATAGCAAGCAAATCTATGAATTATAACAAGGTTCAAGAATATATAAATTGTCTTTCGAACATGAAGGATCCTCACGCTTTGGAGGTTGTAGAAGAAGTTATAGAACACTCCCCAATGCCAGAAGATGAAGAAGGTAAGAAGGATTGGAATTTCCATATGGCATTCCTTAAAAGGCGTAAAGCTTATATCCTTATCGACAAACAAAGATATTCAGAAGCAAGGCAATTGCTTGAAGAAATGATCAATGATCCATTAAGCAAAGATTTCGCCGAAGGCGAGATGAAATATTTGGATGCAAATGGTTTGAAATAAAAATTTATATATGGAGACTGTACGATATAATAGAATCAAGGTCGTTCTGGCTGAGAAAGAGAAGACGGGAACCTGGCTATCTGAAAAGATGGATAGGAACATTGGTACTGTATCCAGATGGATGACGAATAAAGTTCAGCCGTCAGTAGAACAGCTCTATGAGATTGCACACCACCTCGACGTGGATGTGAAGGATTTATTAGTGTCATCGAAGTAAAGGATTAATTATGAGGTACATAATTCAAAAGAGTCCAATCATAGAAAAGTTTTTTATCTGGGATACTGTGGAGAAAAGAATAACCACAGAAACTGGATATGACATAATCGTTGATATAGTTGAAGACAAATATGCCATTGTAGGCTTTAGAAAAAGCTACAAGATTGACTTCCATTATTATAAAACTTATGATTACAAACTTGTTGATGTGAATGGTAGAGAAGTTTTTAATGAAGAGTTCGAGTTTGTCTATCCAACAGATTCCGTTATTTACTGTAAATTGGGGAATCTACCCATTAACAAACTAACGTACTTGGGTAACTATGTGTGGAATCAAAAAGACAAGATTATTAAAAACAAATATCCCTATTTTTACATTGATGACGAAAAAGCTATTGTAAAAGGAGAGTACTGGGAAGATAGAACTGATCCTATCTTTCCAAAGTATGGGTATATGTATCAATTACTTAATAAAAGAGGTGTAGTTTTGCAAGAGGAAAAGATTGAAAGCAAAGAGCGTATATCCAAAATACTTCAAAGGTTCTCAAAATCACATCAACAACCAAACTATGTTTATATAGATTTTATGGCAGACAGCTTTGAAGAGAAATGGGCTCACATCAATGAAATAGCGGAAAGAACAAGCGATAAGTATTTTAATCTTGGTTCCATCCAAATCAATGAAACATTGAGATTAACAAATGTGCATTTAGGTTTTGCTTGGAATAAGTATCTCTTAGTTTACAAAGATGATACCGAATACGATAGAAGTTATCATCATGACAGGAAAATAATAAATAGGGCAGACAACTGTTTGGCAATCCTTAATGATTCATATAAATTGCTTTATTATTCCGCCGACGGTTTTAAAGTTAATACAAGAACTTTTAGTGATCGTATTATTATTGGCGAAGAGAATATCATGGATTTCGATGGAAGTCTATTCAACATTCCAAAAGGCTTAATCTTTAGTAATGATACATGTGATCGTCTTGGTTTTTTGGCAATTGAAAAGAACAACAAACTTGGCTATATGAATAATAGAGGAGAAGTTGTGATTCCGCCAATTTTTCCTAAAGATGAACAGATTGGTATTGATGAAGATGCTGCTAACGAATCGTGGCGAGAATATCAAAAATATGCAGCAGGCTCTGTCTCTGATGCTTATGAAGGAGATTCTGATGCCCTTTGGAATACAGACTAATTAGGGTGTTTCTGAGAAAATCTAAAAACTATCATTAAGTCCTTGCTAAAATAAAATCATAGGATTACTTTTGCGGCAAAAACAAGTAGATATGGAATACAAGAAACGTAAATTCATAATAGACCACTTTGGTTGTAAAACCCAAATAGGAGACGAATGGGTTTTAACAAGTTTGGCAAATTCGAGCAGAGTTCCTGCTGAAGAGTTTTGGAATGTATTTACTGGCGATGCAGATAAATATTTCGATATTTGGAAAACAGAGAATGAGAAAGAATTGTCTTTGACACTTGATAATGCTATAAGAAAACAAATAGAAAGAGAACTTGGCGTATCACCGATCACTGTTGAGCAACTTAAATAAATATAAATATGGATATTCGAATTGGTTTTTATTATACAGACCTAATATATTCAAAGGGGACTATCATTCTTTATTATGATAGAGAAAGGTTGTGCTTTCAGTTTTTATATACGAAAGAGCATGTAGGAAATTTTTTGTATGTTCTTACTCCTATAATTTTTATAATGGATAAGGATAGAAATATCATTGCGAGCCATTCGTTAGTTGGATTAGGTGAAGGCGAATTTGATTTGATTGATGGGTGTCGTATATCATGTAACTTTGACAATGATAATATTACTTTGATACTTAACAATGAAAAGATTATATTTCCAGATGTGGAATTATTAATTGCTAAAAGAGCTTATATCGAAAATTCGATAAAAAAAATACCTTCTTATTTTTTCTATTCTGATTTGAAGGATAAAGAATTTAAGAGAATTAAAGAATATGTTGACAAGTTGGATATTGATGAAATTCTTTCTTCATTAGAAGTTTCCATTTCTGAACATTTCAGAAATAAAATAGGTGGCGACGATAGTTATTATGTTGATCGAAGCACTTCATCATCTTCAGGAATAGTGCAAACTGATCCATATTTAAATTCATTCCTAAAAATAGGAAAACATAATATATATTCTGACAGTGGATATACAAGTGCATACAATATGGCTATTCCAGGTCTAAAAACAGGGTTGCTTGAAGGAGATGATCTTCAAAAATACTTAAAAGAATTAAAATCATCATATTCTAAAGAAAGACATATTTATAAATTGTTTAATGTTTGGATTGGTCAGAATGTTATTCAAAATATGAGAAACAAGGAAAAACTATGTAACATCTTGTACCAAATTGATTTTGAATTTACCAATGTTTATCATTTAAAATTCTATAGAACTGGTTATTTAGACACTTATGGCGTAACATTTACCTGCTTGAATCGAAAAGAGCATTTTTTTGAAGCTGATAAAGGCATGAGATCTTATGAAAGAATGAGTGAAAGAATTAAACATATTAATAGCATTATATATGATTATTATAAGAACTTAAATATGTTGAACTATAAATTTAGTAATGAATTAAGAATACTTCAGCAGTAAGTTATGACGATGCTACAGTAACTGATAATTGATATCAGAGACGCATATTGTGGGTGAAGTATTTAATATTTGGAATATGAAACAAAACGTCGACGACATAAAAGCCAAGGAAGCCAGAGAACTCTTAGAGGGTCATGGCTTTGAGCGCTGTGATTTTGATGCTCTCATAGCAAGCCTGGGCATAGAATGTATTGAGGTAATACCACCTATTAACTCAACCATCTGCTGCGTTAGACGGGCAGATAGGCAATGGGCTGCATTTGAATTGAGGAACAAGACTCCTATAGTGGATTTTGGCAAGTATAATTATATGTGGGGTTATGATGGTGGCTATTGTTTGGTGAGTGTTGCAGACAAGGATAGAACAACCTTTGCCAACAGGGATATCATTGACTCTCGTGGTAATGAGGTGGTGAAACCATATACCTATACGAATATCAGGAAGTTCTATGGCGAAGATCATCCAGAAATCATCTCTTTTACTGAAGATGGTATTGTGGGATTGGACAGAAATAATCCAACGGTAGTGATAAGAAAAAATGAAAGAATGGAAGAACTATATAAAAGAATAAATGTGCCGAGGATAGTTTACAACCCTGATACAGGCAAATTTGAGGAGAGCCAAAACAATAATTTTGATGAAACTGTTTTAGTTACAGATTTTACATGTAATTAATAATTGAATAAAGTAGTTTACGTATTATTTTCCAGTCTCATTACAAAAAATAAATATAATAATGGCAAACAAAATATTATTCATAGGAGTTGGTGGAGCTGGTAGCATCATGGCTGACAAAGCTATGAAGGGCTATCCAGAGTCGTTCGAGAGTGTTGCTGTCGATTGTGGCGTTAATAATGATTTGTCCTGTTATCAACTAAGCTTGATGGACAGACACCCTTACGATGAATCAGCAGGATTTACTACTGTTAAAGAGAATGTCGAGACGTTGACTGATGAGAATATCAACGAGATAAAGTATATCTTTGATCGATATCAGAATGACAACCTTGATGAAATAGATGTCGTATGTCATAAGATTGATATGTAATATGAAGAAAATAGTATTATTATGTAAAGCCCTGTACTTTAGACTTCCTTGTGTTAAATACAGTCGTGCAGGTGGTTGGAAATATTATAAGGAAGTACTTGGTATTTATATCGATCCTGCTGAAATAGAATCTTCCTTCCCAAAGTGGTATAAACCATGGATGAGCGATATAGACAACAGGATTTCTGAAATCTTACTTAAATTTCTAAAAAGGAATCGAACAATTTTAAGGGATGATTACTATAAAAACCGTGGTTATTAATTAATTGTTGATTCTAATGTTCCATTGTTTCTGAAAAGGAAACATGTTGAGTAAAAATAGCAAGAATAAAGAATATGTTAGGAGCAATTATAGGTGATATCGTTGGTTCGATATATGAGTTTGCGAATACGAAATCAACGGAGTTTGATATGTTCACGCCTTGGTCGAGTTTCACAGACGACTCGGTAATGACATTGGCTGTAGCAAAATGGCTTGCGGAGGACGAGGCACATACCATACATTATTTGATATATTGTATGCAGGAACTTGGAAATAGATATCCTAATGCTGGGTATGGTGGTAATTTCTCTGCCTGGCTTCGTGAAGATGAACCTCAGCCTTATAACAGTTGGGGTAATGGCGCTGGCATGCGTGTGAGTCCTGTAGGGCTTTATGCCAAGACACTTGATGAAGCTTTGGCTCTCGCAGCTCTTACAGCGTCAGTAAGCCATAATCATCCAGAAGGCGTGAAGGGTGCCCAGGCTATCGCTACGAGTGTGTTCCTTTGTAAAGAGGGCAAATCAAAGCAAGAAATCAAAGAGTATGTAGAAAAGACATTTGACTATAATCTGAATAGACGGATTGTAGATATAAGACCAACGTATGATTTCGATGTTTCTTGTCAAGGAAGTGTACCTGAAGCCATCATTGCGTTTTTAGAAGGTAACTCGTTTGAAGAGGTAATTCGTTTAGCGATTTCTCTTGGAGGTGATTCTGATACAATTGGTGCCATGGCAGGTGGAATAGCTGCCTGCTGCTATGAGATTCCGCAGTACATATCTGATAAGTGTAACGCTATTCTGACGGAAGATTTAAGGGACATTCAAAATGGATTCGAGAAGCTGATTGAAACTAGAAATAATGGCTGATATGCATGATTATGAAAAGAGTATTATTGGGGGCAGTTATTGTAGGTGTTATAGTATTGGGCATGTACTATCCCATGGTATGGTGGATTACTGGCATAGCAGTGTTGCTGATAGTCGTGCTCTTTGTGTGGCTGTTAAGTGGAAGTGACAAAAGAGAAGAAGAACGGATGATAGAAAAATTCGGCAGGGATTATAAAGATGCTATTTCCAAGGGAAAATTGGGACTCCGCACTCCTTATCCGTGTACACCAGACTCATACCACACTTCAAAGAAAGGAATAGAAGAGATTGCAAAAATCCAACTTCCAGAATTCACCATTAAGGAATGTAAGGAAACTTTGGAGGATTTTACAGGTGACTACTGTGGTGAGGCTACCATAGAATTCAAAGAACCAATAGGTGATTCTGTCATTATGCAGATTGAAGGAGCAATGAAGCTGGGACAGTCGAAATGGAGAATGATTGGTAACGGTACTTATGAATGTGTACTCACAGAACCTAATTTGAGTACAAAGCCAAGCAAAGATGAGTTTTGGAGGATCTCATTGCAGAAGAATTCCGTTATTGGTAAAATTGTTTATGGAAGGGTGTAAAACTGGGCAAAGGATATGAAGAAGTTTATCTTTGGTTGTGTTTTTATTGTATTGGCAGCGATGGTAATAGGCAATTTTCGGATTGGGGATATTTTCTCCAAGCCGAATAATCTAGATAATACTTCTGAGGATGTAAACAATGAAAATAACTTGGAGAGCCTTAAGCTATACAGTGCGCCAGAAATAAGAGAGATGTTTGAAATGTCCCCCAAATTATCGTGTGTAATATATGATAACAAACTTATAATAGAGTATCCTGACTTTATGAAAAAAGAAGAAGAAAGTTGGGACTCGCAATCAATGCGTGTGTCTTTCTATGAGGTTGTAATGACTGCAAAGGTGTTTGAAGACGATTATGACATGAGTGTTAGAGAAAAGTATGACGCACTAAACATGACTGCTGTTACCAAATCTGTATCTGATAGCAGTTTTATGATGGCTGGACGTAGTGTAGATAATATGCGATATTTCGAAAAGTTTATGTTGGTGGATTATAGAACATGGCTTTACCTTCGAGTTGATTTTCCAAAAGAACTAACATGGGCAGTGGATCCTCTCTTGCATTATGTGAAAGATTACAAGCCAGATTTCGTTTGGAAAAATAAATAATAGCAAATAAACGATGAAGAAAAGATTAATAAAGATAGGTGCGTGGACCGCTGGCATTGTTGCCGTTGTATGTCTGGTATTGATGCTGATATGTAATCAGATTGTGGTGAACTTTGCCAAAGGTAAGGTATTCTATGATATCGACAGTATTAGATATAACAAGGTGGGACTATTGTTGGGAACCACTCCACAGGCTCGTATAACTAAGATTACCAACTATTTCTTCATCTATCGGATAGATGCGGCTGAGCAGTTGTATAAGGCAGGGAAGATTGAGAAGATTCTGATTAGTGGTGATGAGGATAGTCTAGATGGGATTAACGAGCCCGAATGTATGAGGGATTCGCTGGTGGCACGTGGTATACCAGCAAGTGATATCATCTTAGACGGAAAGGGTTATAGAACGATAAACTCTATTGTTAATGCGAACAAAGTGTTTAGACTGAAGAGTTTTACGATTATTTCCCAGGAGTTTCATAACGAGCGAGCCATCTATCAGGCAGAGCATCTTGGGCTGGATGTGGAAAGTATCCAGGCATATAATGCCGAAATGCCAAAAGCACGACGAGCTTTTATTACAACAATCCGTGAGTACTTTGCAAGAGTGAAGATGTTTATTGATTTAATTGCATACGACAAAGAATCTGAATCACATGATAGAAACTCTATGGAGTCTATTGATTGTGGTGACGATTCTGTCAATTTGGATAACAAAACTAATAATTATATCTTGACTGATAGTGCAGGTCTAATGTCGCTTGTTAATACACTTGTTCGACATGTTGAGAATGACGGAAACAAGAGATCTGTAAACATAATAAAAGAAGAAAAATGGATGACGAGTTTTTGTAAAAAACTCTGTGGGTATTATGATTCTCTTAACTTGGATGGGAACATTTCTGATTACGCTAAAATGGATACCGTTTTAAACATTGCAGAAAGATTCTGTGATAATAATGCCGACCAGACAACTGCAGGGATGATAAACAACAACAAAACCTGCTCTGCTATTAATGTTTGTCGAGAATACAGACTTCTATCAGAATTCCTTAATTACTGTGACAACGACAAACAAAAGAGACTTGTATATCAAGAATGTGAAAAGTACGTAAAAATGTATTTTGGTATGGAAGCTCTGATAACAGAGATCACATTCTTAAACTATTGGGGAGGCAGCATCGTTGGACCTCTCTGTACTTATCATCATAGAGAGTTGTCTGGTGCTCGTATTGCTATGTATAAGACTATGATACAGATGGCTAAACGTGAATATAGCAACAGTAGTAATGAAAGCCTGAACAATGCAGAATACGTATTATTAAAACAATTACATAATTCAATACTCGATCTTCTAAAAGAATCAGGGGATTGGCAAAAGGAATTGAAGAAGATAGACAAAGAATCTTTCTTGCATTATAAGACAACGATAAAAGAAACCAAAGAATATCAGTCTAGGTTTAAACCATTGGTTGAGAATTGGACTTCACAATGGAGGATGTTAGAAAATTCATTTGATAAGAATAAGAGACGGCACATGGATGCGGCTGCCTCGCAAATGTTTTTAGACTGGTCAAAAGTAGTAACCTCTATAAAAGACGAAATATAAGATTAGATATAGTGTTTTATGGTTTATGATTTATGATATGAAGAAGATATTTACTATTGGCATATTTTGGACTCTTGCGATTAATATCCATGCAACTATTATTGAGACGACGGATAATCTCAATGTGTATTATCCAGAGTATTCAAAGATTGACCTGGTGTGCGGGCAGATGCCGAAGACTTCACAAAAGAATGTGGTATTTTGTTGCGAAGCTGCATTTACTGGAGAACTGTTGAATGAATTCAAGCATTTGAATATAGCGGATAACCATATCTGCAACGGGAAAATGAAGAAAGGCTATCGTTGCAAGGCAAATACAGGTGGATTCGTCTGGGGCAATGGCAAATGGAAGTTCATGAGAAAAGCAGATTTTCCTACGGCTGTAAATGGATGGAATATGGGCTTCTGTCAGCTGCTTATCATCCATAATGGTGAGACTCGTCCTATTGGCTCTAAAATGAGGAAAAGCAGAACCATCTATAGAGCATTGTGCGAGAAAGATGGTAAGCTGTGCATCATAGAGTCGAAGAAGGTAATCACGTACGAAGACTTTGTGAAGTATCTGAAGAACTTCAAAGTGAAGCATGCTCTTTATCTGGATATGGGCAGTGGGTGGAATCATGCCTGGTATCGGGACAAAGGAAAGGTTGTCATACTTCATCCAAAGACCCACAACTATTGTACTAACTGGATTACGTTTTACAAATGAAGAAGATTATACCTATTATTATCATTTTGGTTCTGGTGATGGTGTTTTACTCTATCCAGAGACCAATGTCTGAAGGAAAAGATGTTGCTGAGCAAGAGGTAATATCAGATGATGAGAATGTCCCATTAGATGAAGGTCTTGATAAAATTAGGAATGACAGCTTTATTGTAATCTATAAGCAACCTGTGAAGGGATACATGGTTAAGGCTGTTGCAAAGTTAGCTGTATCAGATGTTGATATTATCTCCGCTGATCTAACATTTACGAAAGACGGACAATCGTTTAAACTCCATACAAAATGCTTTGGTGATTCTATATTTTGTAAAGGAAGACTAGACTATGATTTTGAGAATCCAGATCTCTTTCGAAAGTATCACAATACAACGATATATGCAGACTATCACGAGTATAGAGAAAAGGGTGAGCTAATGCCTATGTATACGCCGTTCTTCTTTAGAGACCTTGATTTTGATGGCGTAGAGGAGCTGGTGATAGTGCATCGATCTATGGGAGTGAGATATCATGATGGTTATGATATATATCGTATGGTAGAAGATAGACCTGTGCTTATCGATTACCCACCTTATAACGATAATAAGGATTACTGGGGATTTGGTATGACAGACTATCCAGAGTTTGACTATAAGACCAAAACGATATCATGCCCTTATCCAGAAGGTGAACTGTCTTACAGTGGACGTATTACCTATGGTATCAGTAAGAAACAAAAGGACACGGTGATCGTCAATGGACAGAAACACTATTATAATCATATGAAACTCATTAAAGAAGAAAAGTACTAATACGATTAAAGGGTAGCCCGCTGAGGCTACCCTGTTTTATTTTATTGATATTAAAGCTGCAACTATGACTGGCGCATTTTTTTTGTAGATGGAAGACAAACCCATATTTCCCACATCTATGAGAAAGGCACAATCATCCTAAAGTACGATTCTACCAGGTACTCCCATGATAGCAAGTTACAAATCCTTTGTATCATAGCTAGTTAGAATGCGTGGAGAAATACCCACAATCAGCATGTCATCTGTGCATATTAAATCTCATTATTATCTTCATAGGAATTGTCATCCTCAATTGTATCATTATCTATTGGAATAATCATCAGGTCATCGGTTAGTCCCTTGTAATATCTGTTGATGTTGCACTGGATGGCTCTGCCTATTTCATTAGAATCTGTGTATCCTCCTAATAGATTCATGACAATGAGGATGAGTGTATGGTATTTCAGCAGTTGCTTATAATTTGTTATCTGTTTCTCACTATTATCACAACTCTCTGATAATACATCATTCAACCCTTCTTCTGTCTCTAGTTCCAAGTTCAGATTTCTTATCTTTTCTTCTAGTTGCGCAATCTTATTATCGTTTGATGTCTGGTATTTCTTCATAATTCAATTGGTATGTTTGCTTTGTTATTATACAGTGTGTCATTTAAGAATTTCTCTATCTCTTCCTGGACAACCTGTCTTACACGTTCTTCAGAAACGGAATTCTTTGATTGTTCTAAAGCTGAACGTATAAGGTCAAATCTCAATCGTTGTTTTGAGGCTATGGCATTACGACTGTCCTGGGTCATCACATGCCCGAAATGAGGATTTCTTTCTGATCTGTGGTCTCTCTTCTTCACTGGTCTTGCTAATTCCTTATCATTATTATCTAATAAATTCATTCTCTCTTCTAATATGATGTATTAAGCTGTTATTAAGTTTTTCGATGGCGTCATAAACCCTCTGAAACTGACTGTAGTATTTTGTTCCTTCTAAACGCATCCCTAGCTCTGATAAAAGTGGACTCATTTTTATCAGCGTCTTTTGAGCCAAGACAATCTCATGTTCCCTATCAATATGTTCATTGACTATTGCTTTATTCAGCAATGCTTTCTTTACTGATTCACGCATGATCCTCTTAAGCTCTTGCTCTGTTAGTCTTATTATTCTTTTCATGCCGTATATTAAATAATACCTTGTTTATTTGTTGTTATTCGCTTACAGAAGTTACTTCTAAAATAAATATCTGTATACATAAAAAAGTTTCCTGGATATTTGCTTTTCTCAAAAAAAATATATATCTTTGCAAAAAAGAGAAAATTCTAGGTTAACTTTTGACACAGAGCAGTTTTGATTCCAGTAGTTTGCGCTTCTGTGTCATATTGTAAAAAACTTGCTGGGTTAATAATATAAACAAATGACACCTAAGACTGACAAGCCGAAGATAGCAACGGCTGGTAAATTAGAGATTGCTATCAATCATTTTACAACTGATATTACTACACTTCCGTATTGGATGGATAGTAACTGCTACATTGTGTTCTCATTGCTCTGGAGAAGATACATATCTGCCAGCATCAATATGAAGTTAATAACACCCGATGGATGGTTCCAGTATACGATGAAGTCCCTGATGATCCACTGTGGATTCAAGGATAAAGGTACTCTTCAGAGAGCTGTTGAAGGGCTTTATAGGAGTGGATTAATAGATGTCCGTGTAGAGGCTGGAAGTAGATTATGGGCTTGCTGGAAGATGAACAAGAAGAACATTGAGTATGTGGCATCTATACCAACGAGTGACGCAATGCAGGAGCCACGCCTTAATAGCATTACCACTATTAGTAGCAAGGACAAGAACTTCACTTATCAGTTGAATAAAGAAGGAATAACTAAGCTGATGAAGTTCTTTATGGTCACCCCTGTGGAAAATCCACCCCTTTTTAATACTATAACACAATATAACTATAATACTACATCACAAGATAACCATAGTACTTCATTACCATACAACCTTAATACTTTACCACAACAGAACTCTATGGAGGAAGTTCCATCTAATATGAATAAAAAGGAAGAAATGGAAATAGAATTTGGAAAACCTATGGAAGAAAGCAGTTATGGTAAAGATATAAATGGTGTTTCCGAGGCGATGACGAGGGACGAGGAAGAGACAGAGGAAAAAACAAATCAGTCCCAGTCTTTAGAAAAAGATTATAACGGAGAATCCCAGGACTCTATTCCTAGTGAACTCCAAGCTGAAGAGAGTTCTACTGAGAGGTTAAATGAATACCAGTCTTATGAGAAAAAACCTCAGAAGCGACAACGCATTGTCAGTAAGGAACTCCAGGAAAGAGAGCGAGAGGAGTTCAGAGAGTTTAAGAAGGACATTAACCCAGAACTAAATAAACTGGAGGTCTGTTCAACGAGAGACGAGTTTAGTGCTGCGGTAAAGCAGTTCTACTTGTTCCTAGGTCAGAAACTTGACGAGTCCAACTTCAGTCATGAGACTGTCAGGAAACAGGTGGAATTCTACGTAAACAACACTGTTGATATGATAAAGTCACGACTGTTCTGGCATTGATGCAGTTTTTTATAGTATAGTTCAACTCCTGCAATACTTTTCAAAATATCCAGATACTTATTGGTATAACCTCTGCGTTTTAACCTCATTTGCACTGAGGAGCAGGGATTTTAATAACATAATAAAACTAATAAGTAAATGGAAAAGGAATATGTAATACTGCCTCAGTATCCACATTACAGGGTATACAAAGACGGGCGAGTGTTTAGGGAGAAGTACACTAGAGTACACGGAGACAAGAAGATACTAATGCCATTTAAGATGCTAAAGCAGTACATTGGGAAAAACGGCTATCCTGCATTATGCGTAAGAGATATTAATGACAAGGTGGTTAAGGTATATGCTCACAGGTTGGTCTGGATGGCATTTAAGGGAGCCATCCCAGAAGGAATGGAAATATCGCATATCAATTCTGTTAGATTGGATTGCAGACTAGAAAACCTCATTATTGAAAGCCATAAATCGAATATGAACAATCCAGTGACTCTAATGCGATTCCGATGGAGCAATAGCAAGAAGAGTGGGAAATACAACAAGGAAAGGCTGGTAAGGGCTTCAACCAAGGAATATGAGGCTAATGCAGTAAAGGTATATCTACAGATGTCGGATTGTGGTACGAAACCTGTGAAGATCATGGATTATATGTCCGCTGCACATATAGGATATAAGAGAGCCAAAAGGATAATTGGTATATATTCAAGAGTCGCATAAAAGAACCTATTTAGCGTATAGTAGAATCTGCTTATCAAGTAAATGAGTAATATAAAAATACTATAGTCTTATAAGAAATCATTTTAAAGAAATATCAAAAATAATTCTCTCAAAATTTGGAATTGTGAAAAAAAATATATATCTTTGCATTGTAACGTATCTGATGAAGTTACAACATTATAGTTCCTAAAATGAAGTAACAATGAAGATAAAGGAACCGTTACACAAGAATCTCTGTCAGCAGAATCTGACTAGTCATATGCAGTTGCAAATGTGTATTAATCTGTTGAAGAGATTCTAAAGGCAAGAACAGTGCAAAAGCTGGGGAAGTGAACCTAGATTCTTACTCTATATGGGTATATGTGATAGCCACAATTGTGTCTTGTCACCAGGGTGAACTATGCCTGTGAGGTGTTCCGCTCATCCTCCTTTATATATACACACGTATAAATAAAGAAATAGCGGGGAGAAAATCCCATCCAATTAGGAAAAAACCTATGGAATATGAAGGGGAGAGTTATAATTTAAAATTAAATTATTATGAATAGCATTATATTACAAAAAGCTATTGAGAGCCTTGCGGCACAGAATGAAAATGGTCAATTTGACCAAGTGATTGAACATCTTAGAGTACTGTACCAGACAGTATCGGGGAAAAACGAGGAGGCACAAAAATATGGTTTGACCTCAGAGCAGTATGAAGCGGTCATTCATGCCTTTGAACATGATGATAATCCTTTGGATTGTTTTTATGAGTTCACCAATGCGCAGATGAAATTATTGGCACACAAGTGGACATCTAACAGAAACGACACATTGTTCATTAATGATGATGATGAGATTATGACATTTGATGAAGCAAGTGAATATATATGCGACCACCCTGATTGGTTCTTTGACATTGGCGAGGCGGTTTATGATAAATTCTATTTTGTTGATGAGGATACGCTTTATCAAAGATTGATTGATGCCAGGAACGAGGAATGTGAGATCGACGAGAATGGAGAATTAGTTCTAGAAGAAGCAGAATAAAACTAAAATAGATAATATTAAATAATATGAAAAAGAAAACAAATAATAATATCATAGAATTCGCAGAAGAATTATATGAGAGTTCTAAGAAAAACATTAGCGAACTTTTTGAGATGGGCATTGATGAGTTAGATTATACAACTCTGGATAATGAATGTACTTTAATCGTTCGGGTTGCAGAATTATTGAAAATTCTCAATGACAAAGAAAATAAGGATGATTCTACAGAAGACAAACTGATTAATTACATTAAGAGTATGTTTGAGAATAGGGATGAACTAAGAGACTTCCTTCAGAATATCTTATATGAGCCGAACTCGGAATTAGATGAGTTTGAAGAAGAGATTGATTGCATTGTTAAACTAGTTTATAATTAAATTATGTTTGTTTATTACTTTATTGGAACCCCGCTAGAGGATACTCGATGGGAGAATCTGACATTTGACGAGTATTACAATATGTCAGATGAAGAAAGGCAAGATTTTAGAGAGTATTTAGAAAGTATTAATGCTCCTTATGGTGATGATTTCCCTGATGAAGATGGCGTAGGAGGGGCATACTTCTACATAACTTGGAGGGACATTGTTTCGTTTTCGGATGATTCACTTGAAAGATACAAATTGTATCGAGAAATGAAAGCTATGGCTCCTCCTATGCCTGAAGTTGAATGTGACAATAATGATAATTTACCGTTTTAGAAAGATAATTAGTTTATTATGGACATTAACATGAACAATATATCCCTTACTCTGTATGGGTGTGAGGGTGTTGATTTCACTGTTGGCGTGCTGAAATTCAACAGCAAGGAGTGTAATCTATACTATTTCCAAAATGGTAAGTATACTCTGATAAGTGGTTTAAAACGTAACGATGGTCTTGACTTGACGGAGGAGGACGTTATATCAAACGTGAGGATTTTATTTGATGGTTGATGAATAAGCAGTATATAACAAAGACGGATTTGGCTACAAGGTGGTCTAATAGTCTAATTGAAAAGTATTATCCTCAATGCTCAGAAGAACGAATCAACCCGCATAATATATATGGTTCATCTATGCAATTATATGATATTGGAAAAGTCAGATATATTGAAGCCAAAGATGATTTCAAGGCTGACTACCAAAAGGTGTTGAAACGTAAGATTGTAGCATTGGAGAGGGCAAAGAAAAAGCGTGAAGAGTTGATGATGTATGCCAATGGTGTGCAGATAATTATTCCAGATTTTGAGAAAAACAAACTAATCAAGAAAGCATGTGACCATTATAATTGGAAGAATAATAACGCATATAATATTGCCACACCTTCAAGTGATTATTTGTTCTTGAAGAGAATATGCATTAATTACCTTCGTCACCAATGCACTTGCTATGAAGAAGAGTTGAGGAAATTCTATGGAAAGGTTGGAGTCCAGGATGCCCATGATGTGCTTCAAACCAGGATTAATGAAGCCATCAAGCAGAAGTATGAATGGCTTAGATAGTTCTTTAGGAAGTTTTATGTGATCCAAACTTAGTTTTGGATGTGTTTGAAGAAATTATTGATAATAATAAAAAAATTAATAAGTTATGAAAGATGATTATTTTAAAGGAGACCCGCTAGTAGGTACTAGATGGGAGAATCTGACGTTTGGAGAGTATTACTATTTTTTTTCAGACGAAGAAAAACAAGAATTGAAAGAGTATTTGGAAAATATTAATGCTCCATTTGGTTCAGATATTAATGATGAAGATTACCAAAAAGGAAATTACAAAACCTGGAGGGATATAGTCTCAATGTCTGAAGAAGAAGAACATGATTACTGGAAATATGTAAAAGCAAGAGATGAAAAACTGCCTATTCCTGGAATTGACAAAAATCCGCTAGAAGGTACTTGTTGGGAAAACTTGAGCATTTATGATTATGTTATATTTATGTCATCTAAAGAGAGGAAAGAATTGTTTTGCTATTTAGAAAGAGTTCATGCACCGTTTTGTCCTAGGACAGATGATGGTGTGGAAAGGTGGTCTTGGAGGGATATTACTACAACGCTATTGGAGATTATTGAATCGAAATTTAACATACCAGGTGTATATGTATATAATAAAGAGCTTGGAATATTTGAATCCCCACATAGTTGTGATTCTGAAGAATTTCCGTTTTAATATAATGGTATCCGAAGGAATATCCTTCAGAAAAAATTTATGCAAGCTAAACTTAGACTTGGATGAGTTTGAAGAAGTGATTGATAACATAGTATAATTAATGTATAAATAAATTATGAAAGAAAATATTTTTAAAAAAGACCCGCTAGAGGGTACAAAATGGGCGAATCTGACGTTGGGAGAGTATCACTATTTATTGCTTAATAATGAACAACAAGAATTAAAACAATATTTAGAAAGTATTAATGCTCCATTTGGTTCAGATATTAATGATGAAGATTACCAAAAAGGAAATTACAAAACCTGGAGGGATATTGTATCATTGTCCGAAGATGAGTTTAATTATTACAGAGGGTTAGTAAAAGCAAGAGATAAATATCTTCCAATTCCAGGAATTCACAGAAATCCACTTGAAGGTACTCTTTGGGAAAACTTGACCATTTATGATTATATTAAATGTATGTCATATAAAGAGAGAAAAGAATTGCTTAGCTATTTAGAAAGAGTTCATGCACCGTTTTGTCCTAGGACAGATGATGGTGTGGAAAGGTGGTCTTGGAGGGATATTACTACAGAACAATTGGAGATTGTTGAATGTAAACTTCACATCCCAGGTGTACATGTATATAATAAAGAACTAGGAATATATGAAATCCATCGTTTTAATCCAGAAGAATTACCGTTCTAATATAATGGTGTCCTAAGTAAGGAATTCAACATGTTAAACAAAATCAACCAGACATCTGTCAAGATCTCTGGTTGATTTATTTCTCTTTAAGAAGTGAATCCTCAATCATCTTGACACGAATTGCATCATTGATATATCTACCCTTGTTATATGTGAATTGATCAGAGTAGAATATATCATATAGGTCTCTGTCAAGCTTTAGTGCAATTTGTTTTTTACTGTCATCTTTTGGGGGGCGACCTGCACCAGGACGTGATCCGCCATGAGTCGTTTTCTTAGTTTCTTCCATAATCTTACTTTTATTTGCTCGCAAAGGTAAATAAAATATTTGAAAAGTTCATAAAAGGTAAGGCAATCTTAATGAATATTAGTATAACTAATATCAAGTATTAAATGATTGTAGTTATACCTAATTCAAGTTAATGAATTTGGTTATACCATAATTATTTCTTATCTTTGTACCCAGAAATAGTAAACATTAAATTATAAGGTTATGGTACAGACAACATCAACACTGAGTGACAGAACTATCGAGAGAGCTAACATTATAGCTGCTACAACAGGTTCACTAGAGACTGGTATCGAAAAATCTATTATGGCAGAACGTCTAATCGACAGGATGAAAATCCAGGTGACTTCTTTTGAGTACATCAAGAAAAGTACGGGCGAACTTAGACGTGCTTGGGGGTCTTTGGCAGAGAATTTGATGTCAGCCAAAGTCAAGGGCAGTCAACGGAGAAGCAATCCTAACTGTATCTGTTACTTCGACGTGGAACGGGGAGAATTTCGCAGTTTCTTGATATCTAACCTCATCAAGGTCTATTGATTCAAAAAACTCAGAAATATCTGACTGTTTTAAATATACTCAAATAACTCTACAAATCGTATAATTTGGCATTATTCATAGGTACTCAAAAAAACAATTAAAAATCTCAAAGAGAAATATGGCAACGAATATTAATAAAGGTAAACAGACGGCAATCATCTTTTCAAGATGCTCCAGTAGTGGATACCTGGTAAAT
>OCTW011583124.1_pt1 | contig 20064 bp, 7 predicted proteins | sample 1539671 | NCBI WGS metagenome assembly OCTW01 (sample SAMN02144230, study PRJEB22623) | gut metagenome | biome: sheep rumen | host: Ovis aries | place: New Zealand
GGTTTACCCCATTGCCGTTTTTTTATCGGCAGGGGTTTACACCGCCTGTCGTTTTTTTTGTTGGCAGGGGTTTACACCGCCTGCCTATTGAGCTGTCGTCCCTTCGGGACTTTATTTCAGGCCACGGGCTTTTAGATAGGGCTCGTAGTCAGGATCTTGGCCACGGAACTTGCGGTATTGCACCATGCCTTCGCCGTTGCCGCACTCTTGCAGGCAGTTTTTGCGGAACGAGGCGGCCAATTCGGGGTTGAACAAATCGCCCGAACTCTTGAAGTAGTTGAAGGCGTCTTTGTCCAACACTTCGGCCCAGGTGTAGGCATAATAGCCCGCACTATAGCCACCATTGAAGATATGGCTGAAGTTAGTTGAACGGTAACGAGGCAGAATCTCAGGCATCAGGCCGATGGCATCCATCTGTTGTTTTTCGAAGGCATCCACATCAAGGTTTTTGATTTCGTCGATGGAAGTGATTTCGTGGAATTTCATATCCAAAATGGAGGCGGCGATGAGTTCGGTGGTCATGAAGCCTTGGTTGAACAAAGCACTGTTCTCAATCTTGGTGATGAGACTGTCGGGCATAGGTTCGCCGGTTTTGTAATGCTTGGCATACATGCGGATGACCTCTGGCTCGGCCACCCAGTTTTCCATGATTTGCGAAGGCATTTCTACATAGTCGTGGGGCACATTGCCACAAGTACGGCTATAGAGGCCGTCGCTGAAGAAAGCGTGCAGCGAATGGCCAAACTCATGCCACATGGTCTCGGTTTCGTCCCAAGTGAGCAGGGCAGGGGTGTCGCCCGAAGCAGGGGTGAAGTTCATCACGAGCGAGACGACGGGATAGATCTTCTTGCCGTTGATGTCGTGACCGCTCTCGCGGAAGCTCGTGCACCAGGCACCGCCGCTCTTCGACTCGCGCGGGTAGTAGTCCATATAAAGGATGCCGAGGAAGTCGCCATTGGCTTCTTTCACTTCGTAGGTTTCCACGCCAGGATAATAGACGGGCAAATTGGTGTTTTGCGTAAAGGTGACGCCATACAACTTGTTGGCTGCCATGAACATGCCGTTGCGCACATTGTCGACCGTGAGGTAAGGTTTGATTTGGTTCTCGTCGAAGGCGTATTTGGCCTTGCGGAGTTTTTCGGCGTAGTACCACCAGTCAGAACCATAGATTTTATTGACTCTGTCTTTGGGTTTAACAATTTCTTCTTTTTCAAAGGTGCGTGACATATACTCTTTGTAGCGGATTTCCTGCATCTCGGCCAGTTCCTTTTTGGCCAGATCTTGTGCAGGTTTGAAGATGTCAATGAGGAACTTGTCAACGGTCTTGGAATCATGAGCCATGTTGACAGCCAATACATAGTCAGCAAAGTTTTCGTAGCCAAAGAGTTGTGCCTTCTTTAGTCTCAATTCCAGCATTTGCTTGATAAGAGCCTTGTTGTCGTACTCGTTGTTGTTGTCGCCGCGATTGTAATAGGCATCGTACATTTCCTTGCGCAACTTGTAGTTGTCGGCGAATTGCAAGAAAGGAATAAGGCTGGGCTTCGAGAGCGTGAACACCCACTTGCCTTCCATGCCATCGGCCTTGGCTTGCTCTGCAGCGGCGTCGATGCTGGTTTGGGGCAGGCCGGCAAGGTCGGCTTCGTTCTCAATGACGAGTTTGAAGCCAGCGTTTTCCTTCAGCAGGTTGTTGCCAAATTGCAGGCTCAAGGTCGAGAGTTGTTCGTTGATTTGGCTCAGCTCGGCTTGCTTGTCGGCGGGCAGGGCGGCGCCGTTCCGCACAAAGTCTTGTTCGTACTTCTCGACCACGCGGATTTGCTGGTCGTCCAAGCCCATTTCGTTGCGGTGCTGATAGACATAGTCGATGCGCTCGAAGAGTTTCGGGTTCATCATGATGCTGTCGCTGTGCTTGGAAAGCATGGGCAGCACCTGTTCGGCGATTTTGATCATTTCGTCGTTGGTGAGGCATTCGTTGAGGTTGAAGAACACGTTGCTAACGCGGTCCAAGGTCTCTCCAGACTTGTCGAAGGGCAGGATGGTGTTCTGGAAAGTGGGCGTTTCGGCATTGTTGACGATGGCTTCCACTTCGGCCAGTTGTTCTTTCATACCCGCCTCAAAAGCAGGCAGATAGTGCTCGTTCTTGATTTGGTCGAACGGTGGCACTTGGAAAGGTGTGGTGTATTCCGTGAGGAACGGATTTTTAGGCTCGGCCTCGGTCTTAGGCTCGTTTTTCGAGGTGCATGAGGCCAGTGTGATTACGCTTAATGCGATCATGTTGATGAGTTTTTTTGCCATGGTTGGTAAGTTTAATGTCATTTTGAGCTGGCAAAGATAAAAAAAGTGTGTTTTTTGGTTGCAATTAATAAAAACATTATTTTTGTAGTCACTTTCGACGAAAAAATAAACACGAAATATACTATGAGTTACATCTCTTGGGACAAAAAGAAACTGGTCAATCTTGAGTTTACGCTTAATCGCGAGGTGTTGCGCTCCAACGCGAAAGGGGCGTTCCTGGCCACCACGGTGATTGGCTGCAACACTCGAAAATACCACGGCTTATTAGTGGTTCCGCAACCGCAATTGGACAACAACAACCACGTTTTGCTGTCGAGCCTCGACGAGACCATCATTGAGAACAAGGAGGAGTTTCATCTTGGTGTGCACATGTACCCCGACGGCATCTTCGCACCGCGTGGACACAAATACCTCCGCGACTTCACCGCTGACCCTATGCCGAAGCTCACTTACCGCATCGGCAACGTGGTGCTTGACAAAGAATTGATTTTCTCCTCGACCGAGGCTCGGCTCTTCGTGCGCTACACCTTGCGCGAAGCCGTGGCACCCATCACTTTGCGCGTGCAGCCGTTTTTGGCCTTCCGCAACGTCCACATGCTCACGCACGAGAACTACGACGCCAGCCGAAAGGTGGAAATGGTGAAAAACGGCGCGTCGTGGCAGCTTTACAAGGACTATTCGCGGCTGTTCCTGCAATTCAGCAGGTCGGCGGAATACACGCACATCCCGCATTGGTACTACAACATGTTCTACATCCGCGAGCAAGAACGCGGCTATGAGGCCGCCGAGGATCAGTTCGTCCCCGGTTTCTTCGAACTCACGATGAAACAAGGCGACTCGGTGATTCTCTCGGTGAGCCTGCAAGAAGAAAACCCTGCGGCCATCAAACGGCAATGCGAGGCCGAGGTGAAACGTTTGCTGCCTCAAACAAGTTACGAAGACTGTCTGCTGAAGGCCGCCGACCAGTTCATCATCCGCGATGCGAATGGGACGAAGCTCTGGGCAGGTTTCCCGTGGTTCGGCTCGTGCAGTCGCGACACGTTCCTTGCCTTGCCTGGCATCACGTTGGCGCAAGGCGACGAAAAGACCTTCATCGCGGCTTTGGACTACCTCGTTTCAAGGATGCAAGGGCCGTTCTTCCCGCACCGTTACTACCAGAAGAGCCTGTATTTCACTGCGGTAGACTCGCCGCTGTGGTTCTTCTACGTGCTGCAACTCTACGAGAAGATGCTCGGCAAGGACAAGAAGGACATCTGGAAGAAATACAAGAAGCCGATGACGACCATTCTCGAAAGCTTTATAGCGGGCACTGACTTCAATGTGCATACCTTGGACAATGGCCTGCTCTATGCCGGCAACCGCGATTTGGCCTTGACTTGGATGAACGTCTTCGCCCTAGGCAAACCTTGGACTCCGAGGACAGGTCTTGCAATCGAAGTCAATGCGTTGTGGTATAACGCTTTGTGCTATGCGGTTGATTTGTTGGAGGCAGCTGAACCGAAGAGCGCGTCGCTGAAGAAATGGAGAGAACTGACCGACAAGGTCAAGGCCTCGTTTGCCGACACCTTTTATAATAAGGCTTGCGACAACTTCTTCGATTACGTGAATAGCAACGAGCGCAACGCGCAGGTACGCCCCAACCTACTGATTGCGGCGGCCTTGCCTTACACGCCGATGACCGAAACGATGCAAAAACGCGCCTTCGACATTACTGTTTCCGAGTTGCTGACGCCAAGAGGCATCCGTTCGTTGTCGCCTAACGATGAGAACTATAAGGGCATCACCATAGGCAACCACTCGGAGCGTGAACGGGCGTATCATAACGGCACGGCATTCCCGTGGCTGATTACCTTCTTTGCTGATTTGGCCGTGAAACTTTATGGCAAGTCGGCAGCGGCCAATCTTGAGGATCTGTACAACGGCTTCGAGGAGGCCATCAAGGAGAACGGCATCGGGACGATTTCGGAGATTTACGACGGCAACCCGCCTTTTGAGGCGCGTGGTTGCATCTCGCAGTCGACGAGCGTGGGCGCATTGCTTTATCTCAAGTATTTGATTGACGAATTAAACAAGAAAGGAGGCTCAAAATGAGAGTCTTGATGTTTGGGTGGGAGTTTCCCCCGCATATCACAGGCGGTCTCGGAACGGCTTGCTATGGCATGACCAAGGGTTTGGCCAAAAATGGTGTTGAGGTGTTGTTTGTGGTGCCTCGTGCCTACGGCGACGAGGACGAAACCAACGTCCGCCTGCTCAACGCCAGCGACGTGACCATCGACATCGACCATGAGGCCGACAGAAGTTATTGGGAGCGTGTGCAATACATGGAAATCGGGTCCAACATCATCCCGTATGTCGGGCCGGAGGAGTTCGCCAACGTGCTGGAATACGACCGTCATGTGGTGGAGAACTTCAACCGCAGCGGGTCGGTGTTTGCGCGCAACTACCAGTTTTCGGGCAAATACGGCATGAACCTGATGGAGGAGGTGGCACGCTACGCCTTGATTGGCTCGTCGTTGGCCACGAAATACGACTTCGACGTCATCCACGCCCACGACTGGCTGACCTATTCGGCAGGCATCGCCGCCAAGGAGACCACGGGCAAGCCGCTTGTGGTCCACATGCATGCCACCGAGTTTGACCGATCGGGCGAGCACATCAACACGGATGTTTACGCCATCGAAAAACGGGGTATGGAAGCCGCCGACCGCGTCATCACGGTGAGCAATCTGACGCGCAACATCGTCATCGAGAAATACGGCATCGACCCGAACAAGGTCGTCACGGTGCACAACGCCGTCGAGCCTAACGACAAGCCCAAGTCGGAGTACGAGCGCAGCGGCTTGGATGCCAAGGTGGTGACTTTCTTGGGACGTATCACATATCAAAAAGGCCCAGAGTACTTCATTGAGGCAGCCTATAAGATTCACCAAGTAGACCCGAGCATCCACTTCGTGATGGCGGGCACTGGCGACATGTTGGAGAAAATGATTCGCCGTGTGGCGCAGCTCGGCATGGGCAGCCACTTCCACTTCACAGGCTTCCTGAAAGGCGAGGCCGTCGACCAGATGTTTGCCATGACCGACGTGTTCGTCATGCCGTCCATCTCCGAGCCGTTCGGCATCGTGCCGTTGGAGGCCATGCGTCTCAACGTGCCGGTGGTCATCAGCAAGCAGTCGGGCGTTTCGGAGGTGGTGAAGCATGCCTTGAAGGTCGACTTCTGGGACATCAACGGCCTGGCCGACGCCATTTACGGCCTGTGCCACTACAAGCCCCTGGCCGATTGTTTTAAGAACGAAGGCAAGGACGAAGTGGACAGCCTTAAGTGGGAACTGGCGGCTAAGAAGATTAAGGCGGTGTATGAATCCGTGGTTTAATAATAATATGCTATCACAATCTGTGATGACATAATGTAAATCAATTGATTATGGAAAACGAGTTAATTGTTGAAGAGAAACAGCAGATAGAAACAATCAAAGAAAGCATTTATGATGTCAGAGGACAGAAAGTGATGCTTGATTTTGAATTGGCCGAGCTTTATGAAGTTGAGGTTAGCCAATTGAAGAGGCAGGTTCGTAGAAATATAGATCGCTTTCCCAGAGATTTTATGTTTGAACTTACTAGGGATGAATACACTTCTTTAAGATGCCAAAATGGCATCATAAAAGCCGGTCGTGGTCAACATAGCAAGTATATGCCATTCGCATTTACCGAGGAAGGTGTTGCGATGCTGTCTGGAATTCTTAGAAGTAAGACTGCAGTGCAAGTGAATATCAATATTATGCGTGCTTTTGTCGCTATTCGACATGCTGTTGCAGCAATGCAGTTTGCAGATTTGCGATATGAACAACTATCTCACAAAGTCGACCAATTGAACAACTATATCGAAGAGATTTTGCACGACCAGAATGATGTCAACCAGATGCAGGAACAGACCAATAATGAAATTGCAATTCAGATTCAGGCTATTAATGATGTGTTAGACCAATTGAGAGTTGCTCAATCTCACCCAAGAACTCCTATAGGATATAAAAAATGAATAAAGCTATGAAACGAAGCATCTTTACATTGGTTCTCCTCTTCACGACCGCCTTCCCCGCCTTCGCGCAGGTTGAGGAGGAAATCCAGCAGTCGAAGGCGGAGCGGATTGCCAAAGGCCGCGCCTATCTCCTTGAGAAGTTCCTCGACCGCGACTATGACAAGGTGCGGGAAATTAAGGATTATTTGCTGACCTTGGAGGATGATAACTATGTGGCACTTGAACCCTTAGAGTTGTGGGTCGTGGAACTATGGACAAAGGAATATGATGCGTTGGTGTCGAGCCTACGGCAAGTTGATTCGGCATTTAATGCGAGATACACCAGATATCGTTCTCGCCAGCAAGAAAAGATATTCCCTCCTCTTGACGACTTGACCCCCAAACTTTCCCTTCGGACAAGAGAGGATGAGCATTTGTTGAGGTTTGGCTTGCAAGAGGCGAACTTGCCTCCCGAAGACGATGCTTTTTTGTCAATGTTTATGGATTGGCTGTTTGTGGAGAAGCATTATCTTGTTATGGATACTCAAAATGATGCCATTCAAACGAAATTGAATGTGGCAGCAACAAAGTTCTTAACCGATTATCCCAACAGCGACTATGAATGGTTCGTGAGGCATTTGATGCGGAAACAGTATTCGGAAAAGGATTGGGGCTTTGGTGTGGGTGTTGATTTTCGCTCCGCATTGACTACGGGAACGTTAGCTAATCGAGGCTTGGGAGTGGGAATCAGTTTTGATGTTTTATATAAGAGGTTCGATTTGACAGTGGGATTCGGTGCGATGACTTTAAAAACAAGGGAAGACCAGGTTTATGGTTTTCAAGGGAATGACGGTCTTGTTTATCCAAAGGGAAGCAATTGCAATTGGACCTCGCCATATGTGAACTTGGCTTATTATTTATTTGATGGGAAACGGATTGCGGTGGGACCGATGGTTGGAGTTGGATGGTTTTTTGAGGACTATCCCTATAATGATAAGAAAGAGGAAGAATACAAAGAGTTGAACAAGAATTTTCTGGTATGTAAAGTGGGTGTGAATTTTGATTTTAAGGTGCCGTATTACGGCTTTGACCGAAGTGCAATACGAGTCAAATATGAATTTGGCTTGACAGGTTTTGGTGCAGAACAACTGTCCACCGTTCATATGCTTTCTGTCGGTATTTCGTTCATTGGCCGAGGAACAAAACGTGTTTATTAATCTGAACAATAAATACTTAACGATATGAGTAAATCAATCTGTTTCTATTTCCAAGTGCATCAGCCTTATAGGCTGCGCACGTATCGTTTCTTCGAGATTGGGAAGAAACACTATTACTACGATGACTACAGCAACCGCATGATCATGCGGCGAGTGGCTGAGAAATGCTACCTGCCCATGAACGAGCTGCTGATGCGGCAAATCGAGCAATTAGGCGACCAGTTCAAGGTGGCGTTTTCGTTTTCGGGCGTCGTCATCGAGCAGATGGAGCAATATGCCCCCGAGGTGCTTGAGAGCTTCCAGAAACTGGTGGCCACGGGTAGGGTGGAGGTGCTTTCGGAGACCTACGCCCACAGCCTCGCCTCGCTCAACGACCCCGACGAGTTCAAACGGCAGGTGCTGGCCCACAAGCGCAAGATGAAGGAAGTGTTTGGCGTCACGCCGAAGACCTTCCGCAACACAGAGCTGATCTACAGCGACGAAATCGGGGCGACGGTGGCCGACATGGGCTACAACCTCATGCTCACCGAAGGCGCGAAGCACATCTTGGGCTGGAAGAGTCCCAACTATATGTACGCCAATGCCATCAACCCGAAGCTGAAGGTGCTGTTGCGCAACTTCAAGTTTAGCGACGAGATTGCCTTCCGCTTCGTGCAGGACGGTTTCCGCACCGAGGATTTCGTCAGCTGGCTCAATGCCTTGCCCGAAGAGGAAGAGGTGGTCAACATCTTTATGGACTACGAGACCTTTGGCGAGCACCAGCAGGCCGAGACGGGCATCTTCGACTTCATGGAACGTCTGCCCAAGGCGGTTCTGGAAGGCAGCAAGTTCAAGTTTGCCACGCCGCAGGAGTTGACCAAGACCTTGCAGCCGGTGAGCGCGGTCAACGTGCCCAACGTGCTCTCGTGGAGCGACGAGGAGCGCGACCTCACGGCCTGGCTCGGCAACCCCTTGCAGGACGACGCCTATCGCGCCCTATACGACCTCACGGCCAAGGTGCATCGCATCAAGGACGAGGAACTGCAGCAGGATTGGACCATGCTCCAAACCTCCGACCACTTCTATTACATGTGCACGAAGTGGCTGTCGGACGGCGTGGTGCACAAGTATTTCAACCATTACGCCTCGCCCTACGATGCCTACGTCAACTACATGAACGTCCTCACCGACTTCGCCGACCGCGTGCAGAAACTCTCGAAACGCAAAAAAGAAGTTGTAGAAAGTGTTGAATAATAAATGATTACGAAAAATCACTTTTGGAAAAGTGAAAATATGTAAAATCTTGAATCTTAAATCTTTAAATACTAAATTTTAAATACCCCTGAATGAAAAACCCCGAATACCTCTTTGAAACCAGTTGGGAAGTGTGTAACATGGTGGGCGGCATCTATACGGTGCTCTCCACGAAGTCGAACGCCATGCGCGAGTTGCTGGGCGACCATTACATCACTGTGGGTCCCGATGTGGTGAAGGAAGCGCACGAGACGCTTTATTTTGTAGAAGACAACGACCTCTTCCCCGAATGGCGCGAAAGGGCTTTGGCGCAAGGCCTGAAGTTCCGTATCGGTCGCTGGAAGATTGAGAGCAGCCCCATCGCCATCTTGGTGGACTACACGCCGCTCTACCAGACCAAGAACGAAATCCTCGGTCACCTGTGGGAGCAATACGAGCTCGACAGCATCCGTGGCCAGTGGGACTACATCGAGCCGGTGCTTTTCGGCTATGCCGCCGGTCAGGTGATTGAAAGTTTCGTCAACTTCAACTTGCAGCAAACCACCAACATCGTGGCGCATTTTCACGAGTGGATGTCGGGCTCGGGCGTGCTCTATCTGAAGGAGCATTGCCCGCAGATCGCCACGGTGTTCACCACCCATGCCACCTATCTCGGTCGTGCCATCTCGGGCAACGGCCTGCCGCTTTACGACAACCTGAAGTCGTATTTGCCTTCGGTGATGGCCATGCAGTTCAACATCGTTTCGCAGCAGTCGATGGAGCAGAAGGCGGCCAAGAATGCCGATGCCTTCACGACGGTGAGCGACATCACGGCGCAAGAGTGCGAACAGTTCCTCTACCGCAAGCCCGACGTGGTGACGATGAACGGCATCGACCATCCTTTGCGCAAGGATGCCATGGCTTTTGCCGAGAAGCGCAACGACGCTCGTGAGAAAGTGCTTCACATCGCTGAAACGTTGTGTGGCGAGCCTATCGACCGCAACTGCCTCATGGTCATCAACAGCGGACGCTATGAGTTCAAGAACAAGGGCATCGACCTCTTCATCGAGGCCCTGCGCCGCCTCAACGAGGACAAGAACCTGCCGCGCACGGTGGTCGGCGTGATTGCCGTTCCGGGCAACATCGCCGGTCCGTCGAAGGACTTGCAGCACCGCCTCGACGGTTCCAACCCTATCATGGGGCACACCGATTTCCCGGCCACGCACCATATCTTTGAGTATGAGAACGACGCCATCCTGAATACCTTGCGCAATTCAGGTCTGCAAAACGACCATAACGACAAGGTGAAGGTGATGTTCGTCCCCGCCTACCTTAATGGCAACGACGGCATCTTCAACCTGACTTACAGCGAGTTCCTCTCCGCTTTCGACTTCTCCATGTTCCCGTCGTATTACGAGCCGTGGGGCTATACCCCGCTCGAAAGCGTCTCGATGGGCATCCCGACCTTGACGTCCGACGTCTCCGGCTTTGGCAAGTTCGTCATGCAGGAGTGCCAAGGCAACGAGGCCGTGACCATTGTGCCGCGTGAGGAGGGTAATATTAATAAGGTGTTGGACGAGATGGTTGCTGCCTTGCGCCGTTTCATCAGTATGTCGGAAAAGGACATGGAGCAGGTGTCGCAGTCGGCCCTGAAAGTGGCTGAGAAACTGCTCTGGAAGGATCTGATTGTCAGTTATGAGAAGGCTTGGGACGTGGCACTTGAGAAGTCGGGTGGCCGCCATTATATGCTGGAGCCTATCCCGTACGCCGACATGATGCACGAGGTAGTCTACCAAAAGAACGACAACCCCAGTTGGAAGAAGGTGCTGGTGAAGCCGGTTTATTCCACCGAGATGCAAAAGCTGGAGGAACTGTCGCGCAACATCTGGTGGTGTTGGAATGTGGACGCCATCGAGCTGTTTGAGAGTATCGACCCGGAGGCATGGAAAGCCACTGAGCAGAACCCCGTCGCCTTGATGGAAGGCCTCTCCGTCGAGCAAATCAAGGATTTGGAGAACAACGAGGAGTTTGTCGCGCAATTAAATAAGGTGTATGGCCAATTCACCGCTTACATGGCGCAGCCGACGCAGCAAAAGGATCTCATCGCCTATTTCAGCATGGAATACGGCCTGATGAAGAGCCTCAAGATCTATTCGGGCGGCCTCGGCATCTTGGCTGGCGACTACATGAAGCAGGCTTCCGACTCGAACGCCAACATGGTGGGCATCGGCTTGCTGTATCGTTACGGCTATTTCGCCCAGGAGATCACTGTCTCAGGCGAGCAACGCGCCGAATACATCCCGCAGAAGTTCTCGCAACTTCCGCTGCAACCCGTGTACAACGAAAATGGCGACTGGGTCAAGGTGAGCATCGCCTTCCCGGGCCGCTCGGTCTACGCCAAGGCGTGGCGTGTCAACGTGGGTAGGGTAGGGCTCTACCTTCTGGACACCGACATCGAGGAGAACTCGCCCGAGGACCGTGGCATCACCAGCCGGCTCTATGGCGGCGACAGCGAGATGCGCATTAAGCAGGAGATGTTCCTCGGCGTGGGCGGCATCCGCTTGCTCGAAGCCTTGGGCCTCAAACCGACCATCTACCACTGCAACGAAGGTCATGCGGCCTTCAGCGGTTTGGAACGCTTGCGTGTTTATATCAACAAGCACAATCTCGATTTCGACGTTGCGCTCGAATTGGTTCGCGCTTCCACTTTGTTCACGACACATACACCCGTGCCTGCCGGTCATGATGCTTTCGAAGAGCATTTGATTCGTACCTACATGCCGCACTATGCCAACCGCATGAACATCAGTTGGGAACGCTTCATGGGCTTGGGCCGCTTCAACCCCAACAACCCCAACGAGAAGTTCTCGATGAGCGTATTGGCCACCAACCTCAGCCAAGAGGTGAACGGCGTGAGCAAGATTCACGGTCGCGTGTCGAGAGAGATGTTCCAGTCGCTATGGCCGGGCTATTTCGCCGAGGAAAACCATATCGGCTATGTCACCAACGGCGTGCACCTGCCCACTTGGAGCAACCGCCTCTGGCAACGGCTCTATAAGGAGACCTTTGGCCCCGACTACGTTGACCATCAATCCGATGTGGAGATGTGGAGCCATATCAACGAGGTGCCCGATGCCCAAATCTGGAACATCCGCAAGCAGCTCAAGCACGAATTGGTCGCTTATCTCTCGGAGAAGCTGAAGGAGGACATGCGCCAGCGTCAGGAAAGCCCGAAACTCATCCTCAAGACCGTCAACAACTTGAACGAGAACGCTCTCATCGTCGGTTTTGCCCGTCGTTTCGCCACCTACAAACGCGCCCACTTGCTCTTTGGCAATCTGGAACGCCTCTCGCAATTGGTCAACGACCCGAAGCGCCCCGTCATCTTCCTCTTTGCAGGCAAGGCGCACCCCAACGACAAGGCAGGGCAAGACCTCATCAAGATGATTATCGACATCTCGCGTCGACCTGAGTTTATCGGAAAGATCCTGTTTATCAGCAACTACGACATGGAGCTTGGCGCTCGCTTGACGAGTGGTGTCGATGTGTGGCTCAACACACCTACACGTCCGCTCGAAGCCTCTGGAACGAGCGGCGAGAAAGCCGTGATGAACGGCGTGCTCAACTTCTCGGTGCTTGACGGCTGGTGGGCCGAGGGCTATCGTCCCGATGCCGGCTGGGCCATCCAAGAGAAACGCACTTACCAGGACCAACGCTATCAGGACGAGATGGATGCCGAAACGATTTACAACACGTTGGAAAACGAAATCGTCCCGCTCTACTATGCCCGCAATGTGCAGGAAGTGCCCACGGGCTGGGTGGCCGCCATGAAGAAGTGCCTCAACGAGATTTCGCCGCGCTTCACGATGAAACGCATGATGGACGACTACTTCGAGCGTTATTACAACAAGCTCATCGAGCGCACCAACTGGATGCGAGCCAACCGCTACGCGAAGGCTTTTGAAATCAATGCGTGGAAAAATCGTGTGCGCAACGCTTGGGACAAGGTGGAGGTGAAGTCGATCATCCTGCCCGACACCAACGTGCGTCCGCTGACCTTCGGCGAGCAGTTCATCGCCGAGATCACTTTGCTCACGCCCGACCTCAACCCTGGCGACCTCGCCATCGAGTTGCTTTTCGGCAACAAGAACAACGACGTGGTCGACGAAATCACCGACGTGTGCAAGATGAAGCTCGTCGACTCGGGCGACGGCTGGGTGAAGTATTATATAAAGGTGCCGATCAGTCGTGCAGGTGTTTATAATTTCACCTTCCGTGTGTATCCCACCAACCCGATGTTGCCGCATAGGCAGGACTTCCCGCTGGTGAAGTGGATCTGACGGCCAGCATTCGGCCCGAATACAGCCCTCTTTCCCCTCAAAAAACCGCAAAAGCGACCCTCATGGGTCGCTTTTTTTTGATATTAGACAATTAGTCCAAAATCAGTGGATTACAAGTCAAAAAAACGGCTAAGGGTAAGGCGCGTTTCGTCAGTCTTTCTTGTGTCTGACAATTATGTTTTTTATGCGCATAAAACCTTTCCAAATGGGCTTGTCCCATGATGACGTTGAATTAGAGCAAACCACGGCCCACAACCGTGGCGATTCTAATTATAGATCAATTAACCCATTTATTAACTTAACTCATTCATTATGAAAAAGAAAGTATTTTCTTTGATGATGACGCTTTTGCTCGCCTTTGTGGGCGTGGCGAAGGCAGAGACCATAGAGATTGGTGACGGTACGGGGACTCAGTTCTACGCGCCGTTCAACTCTCTCTATGAGTACTCCTTCGTTGAGCAGATCTACACTGCCAGCGAAATCGGAGCTGCTGGTAACATTACTGCCATCAGCTTCAACATGCGTGAAAGCGACGCTTCGCAAACCAATGCGATCGACGTTTTCATGAAGAATGTGTCGAGAACCCAGTTCTCGAGCACTACTGACTACGAGCCTGTTACGGCATCGGACATGGTGTTTAGCGGCACTGTGACGTTCAACGCTGGTTGGACGACCATTACGCTCGACACCCCGTTTGCCTATGACGGCACGAGCAACCTGATGATCGGTATGCATGAGTACACGCCTGGCTACAGTACGCGTTACTTCTACTACACCGAGGTTGAGAACGCCATTCTCAGCTACTACAGTGACTCGCAAAATCCGGATCCGTACAACTTGGGTTCGTACAGCGGCACTAAGTTTAACACTTACAGACGTGCCAACGTCCAGCTTGAAATGACGGCTGGTGCTGGCGGCGGCGAAACGATGGTTGTTGAAATCGGAACCGAAGGTACGGCTGTTGGTTCGTACCTCCCGACCTACGAGTTCTACAACTACTCGCTGACCGAACAGATCTACACCGCTGCCGAGATTGGCACCCCTGGTACCATCTCCAGCTTCGGCTTCCAAATGAGCGGTACGACTACTGCTACCAGAAACCTGAGCGTCTACATGGTTCACACCAACAAGACCGCCTTCAACGGCTCCACCGATTGGATCGTTCCTACGGCTGCCGACCTGGTCTATTCTGGTAATGTGACTTACACCGCTGGTGATTGGACCGTCGTCAACTTGAGCACCCCGTTCGTCTATAACGGCACGGACAACCTCGCCCTTATCGTGGACGACAACACGGGTAACTATGTCAGCAGCATCAGCAAGTTCGTGTTCACGCCTGGTGGCAACTGCTCCATCCGTATCTATAGCGACGGCACCAACTACGATGCTCTGAACCCCACGAGCTACAGTGGTACCACGATGACCGAGAAGAACCAGCTCCAGCTCACCATCACCACTCCTGGTGGCGGCGGCTTCGAGGACAAGCTGCACGTGAAGTATGTGAATGCCGATGAGGAAGAAATCATCGACAGCCTCAACCTCGGCGTGCGCCCGATCAACGCCTGGATGGAACCCTTCGCGTTCACCATGTACAGCGAAGGCCCCACCTACACGGTGACCCACCTCGACTTCACCCCGAGCGACGGCATGTTCACTGTTGAAGGCGAAGAACTGCCCTTCCAAGTGACCCGCACCGACGAAGTCAACATGACCATCGGTACCAACGCCACGACTCCTGGCCTCATCGAGCGCCAGTTTGTGGCCATCACCGAAGGCGACCGCGCCGCTCACGTTTGGCCCATCGTGGTCGAGATGTATGAGCCTGAGATTCCGGATGTGGTTGAGAAGAACCACAACTTCGGCGACGTGAACCACACCTTCAGCTATGTCGGCATCCCGGCTAACCTGACGCCCACCATCCTGCACAACGACTACACGCTGCCCTTCCCGGAGATCCCGGAAGGCGTGGACGCTGTGTATAAGATGAACTTCACCGAAGACGTCATGCTCGACGCTTACGTCAGCGCCGGCGCCGACGGTAAGGTGGCCCTCTACACCGAGGACTTCTACGGCGAAGGCGGCCCCATGGCCCACAACTACTACACTGGCCCGAGCGTCGGTGCTGGCGGTGCTGCCGCTGCCCCGTTTGAGGTCCAGATCGGCGAAGGCACCGGCACCTCCGGCTACTTCCCCTTCTACTGCTTCTACAACTACAGCCTCAGCCAGCAGCTCTTTACCGCTGCCGAGCTTGATGAAGCCGGTGTGACCCGCGCCAACATGACCAGCCTCAGCTGGTACTGCACGGCCACCAACGGCAACCTGCAGAGCAACATCACCATCTGGATGGCCAACGTGGAAGAGACGGCCATGACGTCGACCTCCATGCTGACCAACGGCATGAACAAGGTGTATGAAGGCAACATGACTCCCACCGTGGGTTGGAACGAGTTCGTCTTCAACCAAGGCACCTTCGCCTGGGACGGCCACAGCAACGTGCTGATCTCTGTGCAGCGTAACAACGGTGCCTGGGCCTCTGGCGTTAACTGGCAGACGGCTACGCAGGACTTCACCTCCAGCATGTACTACTACACCGACAGCCAAGGCACTGGCTACGGCCCCTTCGACATGACCACCACGGCTTACAATGGCTACACCAGCACCAGCCGCGCCAACATCATCATGAAGGCCGACGGCAGCCGCGTGATGGGTCGCGACCTTGTTGACTTTGAGGACGGTAACTTCCCGCCTGCGGGTTGGTCTGATGGTAGCGTATACAACGATTGGTATGTTGATACTGAAGACTACTGGGGCTCCGCTCCTGCCTACAATGGCACCTATTCTCTTTACATTGATGGAAACGGTGAATACGCCAATGATTATTTCGTTTCTCCTGCCATCGAGTTTAATGGCGCTGGTAGCATGAGTTTTGCTTATGCCACACCTTCATGGTCTGGCGACCAAAACGACCTCTCAGTTGCCTATGGCACTTCTCTCAATGGTCCTTGGACGATTTTCTCGAATGCCAACGAACTGCAAAGCGAAAACTGGCAAACTGTTAATATTGACCTGAGCAGCTTGAATGGCACTTATTACATTGCCTTCATCAGCTATGACGGTTATGGCTATTGCACCGCTATCGACGACATCAACATCAATGTTCCCACTGGTGGCGACACTCCCGCTATCCCCGAAGGCATCGCCTACGGTCCCGAGATCGCCAATGCCGCTATCGAGGCTGGTACCTACTACCTCGTGGCCTCTTCGACCGATCCTGACTTCGAGGTGACGATCAACGCCCACGAGATGCCTTGCCCGGCTGTTGAAGGCTTCGCTTTCAACCCGCAGCCCGCTGACGACGAGGACGACCTCGATCCCACCAGCGTCACGCTGCGTTGGCAGCTGCCTCCTTACGCCACTGGTTGGCGCCTGATCTTCGGCAGCACCTATCACCCGGAACCCGGCCATCCGCAGACCATCATGTATCCTGAGGACGGCAGCTTCACCACTGAGCTGGCCAACAGCTACACGGTGCGCAACCTCTGGAACAACACCAACTACTTCTGGCACGTTGAGTTCAACAACGACGCTTGCCCGGATGGCGTGAGCAGCCCGATCTGGGGCTTCACCACGCACCTCAGAGTGCCGCAGAACCTCACCGCTGTTGACGAGACCGTGTTCAACGACGAGCAGATCGTCCTCAACTGGACCGCCGTCGTCGACCGTACCTACCGTATGTACAACGTCTATCGTAAGGACAACGCCGCCAGTGACTTCGTGTGCATCGGCCACACCACGGTGAACAACATCAGCAACACCACCTATACCGACGGTCCTCTGCCGTACAACATGACGGGTTACACCTACTATGTGACCGCCGTGTACGATGAGGGCGAGAGCGCTCCTTCGAACACTGTTGTCGTGAAGGTCTCTGGCCGCGGCAACGTCAACGGCCACGTCTATGAAATGGACGGCACGACCGGCATCGCCGGCGCCACCGTCACCATGGTCGGCCAAGACGAGTTCGGTGTTTCGCACACCTACAACTTCCAGACCAACGCCCAAGGTTACTACAGCGGCGCTGTGTATGCTGGTTCCTATAACGGTTCGGCTGCCTGCGAAGGCTACCAGACCATCTACGAACCCGTCCAGGGCAACCCGATCGGCATCACCTACAACGTGACGACCAGCCCGGTCGACTACGTGCTTGACGAGAACTTCGACGCTCCTTGCACCGTCATCGCCGAGTATTATCCCGACAGCCTGGATCCTCACAGCCCGTATGTGAAGGTCTACTGGGGCTGCGGCCTGCCCGGTGAAGAGATCATCGAGGACTTCGAGACCGGCGACTTCAGCATGTTCGATTGGCAAGTGGACGGCAGCTATCCGTGGAGCATCACGACCACTGCCCCGTATGAAGGCACCTACTGCATGATGAGCGGCGGCGCCGGCGTGGCCAGCGTCACCAGCAACATGACTGTGACGGTTGAAATCCCTGCCGACGGCGTGATGAGCTACTTCGGCAAGATCAGCAGCGAGCAGAACTGGGATTACGGTTACTTCTACATCGACGGTGTCCAGAAGGCCCAATACACTGGTGTCAGCAACTGGGCCGAGAAGACCTTCGACATCACCGCTGGTACGCACACCTTCCAATGGCAATACACCAAGGACGGCAGCGTCAATGCCAACGATGACCGCTTCTACGTTGACTACATCACCTTCTACAAGCGTCCCGAACCGCCTCAACCTGCTCAGGCTGGCTGGCATACCTATGCCGAAGGCGACTTCAACAACGCCGTGGGTAGCAACGTCGGTACGAGCCGCTGGGCCTACCAGTATCCCGTCAGCGTGATCGGCGCCTATGCCGGCTTCACGATGACCAAGGTCTCCTTGTTCTCCGACAACCAATACATGGCTGTTGGCGGCAATTACACCTGCACTATCTACCAAGGCGGCGCCGAGCCTATGGCCGGTACTGCCATCAGCACCATCACCGTCGACGTTCCGAGCAACCAGAACGCTTGGGTCGACTTCGACCTGACCACTCCTGTCCAAGTGACGGGTAGCGACGTCCTCTGGGTGGTTTGGACGGCCAACACGACCGTGAGCAGCTGGCCTGCCGGTTGCACCGATGTCAGCCTCATTGAGGAAGGCACGTGGTGGAGCGCTGGTGTCGAAGCCGGTTACGGCTGGGAGCACCAGACCTATGGCACCTGGACCATGCGTCAATACTTCGCCGACCGCTCGGGCCGTGGCTTCTACAGCTATGCCAGCGACAACGCTCACATGCCCGCCATCGACGTTCCCGTCGTGGCCAAGGGCGCTCCCGTGATGCCTGTGAAGGGTCAGGAGGTTGTGACTACGACCTGCGTCAACCCGAACACCGTTGGTAGCGTGCGCACTGCGAACAACAGCCGCGTCCTGCACCACTACAACATCTATCGCACGAACTGCTACAACGATGGTCCTTACACCGCTGAGAACACCGTGCTGCTGGCTACGAGCTGGCCTTACGACACCGTCTATATCGACGTTGAGTGGGCCGACCTGCCGGCTGGTGTCTACAAGTGGGGCGTTGGTGCCGTGTATCAAGGCAACCGTGGCCAACTCACCGAAAGCGAGATCAGCTGGGCCGCTCCTCAAAACGTCACCCGCAGCGCCACTGCCGACAACGATCCTAACCCGGTCGCTGGTTCTGAAGGTATCCGCGCTCCTTGGGATCTGATCACGACCTTCACCGCTCCTGAGGCTGCCCAATACGGCGTGGTCACTGACGGTCAGTACATCTACACCTCCAACTGGGGCTATGCCTCTGCCGCTCATAACTTCTACAAGTATGACATGCAGGGCAACATGATCGAAGGCTTCGAGATTCCTGGCTGCGGCACGCTCCGTGGCATGACCTACGATGGTCAGCACGTCTACGGCGTTGCCTGCACCAACACTGTCTACTGCATCGACCTGAACAGCCATACTTTGGTCAGTTCCTTCACCACTCCTTACGGTGCCATGCGTGGCATCACCTACGACCCGCAGCGCAACGGCTTCTGGGTCATTGGCAACTGGAGCGGCAACCTGACGCTTATCGACTACACCGGTGCCGTCGTCACCACTGGTCCTACTCCGACCAGCGCATCCGACCTTGCCTACTACAAGGATGAGAACAACGAAGAGCACGTGTTCTGCTTCAACAACGGCGACAACGGCGTGTATGACTACAATATCACGACCAACACGCTTGGTGGTTCTGTGTTCAACTTCAACAGCCTGCCTGGTGCGTCTGGTACGTCTGGCGGCTGCCATGTTGCCAACTACAACGGCATGATGGCCTTCTTCGGCGACATGCAACAAGACCCGAACCTCATCGGCATCTACGAGCTGAGAAGCGGTGGCGTTGGCCCGACTCCCGAGCCTGGCACTGGCAACCTCAACGAGCTGGCCGAGCCTCGCGAGAGCGAGACCATCTGGTCGAACTGCCTCGATAAGGACATGTACCTTGCTGCTGACGATGTGACCATCAACGTGCTGCTCAACAGCGCCGACAGCCCAGAGGGCGTCCAAGTGACCTTCACCAACTACAACGAAGGCGAGCAAGCCAACTATGGTGGCTACGAGCTTGTCCTTGATGAGACTGGCTTCTATGCCTTCGAATCGTTCCGCAAGGGCGAATACAAGGTGGAAATCACCTTCGAGGGCTACGAGCCTATCGAAGACAGCGTGAGCATCTGGGCCGCCACTGACCTGCGTTATGTGATGACCGAGATCATCTACGGTGTGAACAACCTGTATGTCTCCAGCACTGGCTGGGCCATGTGGGATCCTCAGGGCGCTGCTCCTGGCCCGCAACCCGGTCCTGGTGGTGACGCTAGCACCTTCAGCGAGAACTTCGATGCCGGTCTGCCTGCCGGTTGGACGACTATTGATGGCGGTAACCCGAGCGGCTACGGCTGGCATCTTGGCAGCACCACGTTGGGTACCGGTTATGGTC
>OCTW011479448.1_pt1 | contig 20061 bp, 27 predicted proteins | sample 1539671 | NCBI WGS metagenome assembly OCTW01 (sample SAMN02144230, study PRJEB22623) | gut metagenome | biome: sheep rumen | host: Ovis aries | place: New Zealand
TAACTTCTTGATTGATGGTGGGGAGGCAAAAGTGGAAATTATCAAAAACATGCTGGCATTGATAGGCGGAATGACAGTGTCATCAATCATCGTGATGGCAGTCATCATTTTCAAAAAATAGATGCGGGGGAAGAACCGTCTGTAAATACCATAAATTTTTGACGCAGACCCATGGAAGGAAATGCCGGAAGAGGAAACAAGCGATAAAGGGGAAAATAAGCGATGAGCAATAAGAAATACAGAATCACACTGACAGAAAAACAGTTTGCGCTGATTGAGACAGCTGTAGAGATCATGCTGCGCACCGGCATGGGCCAGACGTATGATCTTGCGGAATGGTTAACACTGAAAGGAAACGACTATCCGCACGGAAATGGTTTTGACATTTACATCGCGGAGCGCAATTTGATTGCGAGTGTCCTGGAAGGAATCATGCGCAATAAGGCAGCGCACAACTTTGCCCGAATAAATTGCACAGTCTGTGGCGCATCAGCAAAGGAAGAATCTGAGTCTTTGAGTGAGTTGACAACGCTGTATGAGGCAATCCGGCATCAGCAGTGGGAAGACAGCAAAACACCCCAGTGGGGCGTTAACCCACACGAGCTGGTAATGTTCGGGAATGAACCAGTGCCGAAGATCGAGAGGATAGACGAATGAAAGAAACAATGCTTTATGTTTGCGAAATCTGCGGAGAAAGTTACGCCAACAAGAAAGAAGCCGAAAATTGCGAAGCGGCGCACATCAAGCCAAAGAGACTAACGAAAACCATGAAATTCCACCCGTATAAGTGTGGGAGAGATCCGATCCTTACAGGATATAAAGTATCCCAGTACCCAGATTGGATAGACATCGAGATGCAGGATGGGAAAACAGTTAGATACAAGCGCTGAGGAGGATAGGCTGATTATCAAAAACATGCTGGCAGTGATAGGCGGAATGACAGTGTCATCAATCATCGTGATGGCAGTCATCATTTTCAAAAAATAGATGTGGGGAAGAACTGTGGAAAAGACAGGGAAAGCGAAGAGAGAGCTGCAGATCATCCGCGACATGGAACGGAGAGAGCAGGAAAAGCGGCGGGGAATCGTCCGGAAAGGCCGATACGTATGGATTCCGACGCTGCATTGCTCCAGCGGGGCGAGGTTTGGCTACTGGACGAAAATTTACGACGAGGAGAAAGACAAGTGAACAAAGTGATTTTGATGGGCCGCCTGACGCGGGATCCGGATATCAGGTACACACAGGGACAGGATTCCATGTGCATAGCGAGGTACACTCTTGCGGTGGACAGGCACAAATCAAAGGATGCGAAGGGGCAGCAGGCGGATTTTATCAGCTGTGTTGCATTCGGTAAGTGCGGCGAGTTTTTGCAGAAATACTGCAGCAAAGGTACGAAGCTGACAGTAGCCGGAAGAATCCAGACAGGATCTTATACAAGGCAGGACGGACAGAAGGTATATACGACTGTCGTGGTAACAGACGAGCACGAGTTCGCGGAAAGCAAAAATTGCGCCAGCGCAAATGAATTATCAGGAAGAACCGCAGGGCAGCAGGCCGAAGGCGGAGATACATATGACTCCGGGTTTGAGGACATTCCGGAAGGATTCAGCGATAACCTGCCTTTTACATGATCAGTACAATGCGAGGATAAGCGGATGATAGAAATTATGCTGCAGAATATACGGAAGCTGCGAAAAGAAGTCAGGGATCTGCAGGAGCAGATTGCCGTACTGGAAGATAAAGCAATGCCGGGAGGATTGAAAACAAAAGATGTGCAGGTACAGACATCCGGAAAGGCAGATCCGATGGCAGATGCTATTGTTCTATACGTGGATGAACAGGCGAAGCTGCAGCAGAAGATTCGAACCCTCAGCCTTGAGATTAATATTGCGGAGTACTGTATTGCGGAAATAGAGGATCCGGAAGAGCGCAGGGTGATGTGGCTGTACTATGTAGCTGGAGATAAACCATTAAGCATGAACGATGTTGCGAGAAAAATACCATGTGCACCATCAACTGCATGGAACAAGAGATCAGAGGGATTAAAACATGCAGAGTTAATTTTAAACAAACTCCGGACACTATCGGACAGTATTGTGTGATAATATGGGATCATGAATACCTAGGGGAGCTGGCAATACCAGCTCCCCTTTCGCGTGGGAAGAATGCGGGGGAAAGGATGGCAGGGAATCCAAGATCGCAGAACGGTGCACTGCGGAGGAAGTACCGGCAGCGGATGAAGGCAGCAGGATGCGAGTGTGGCATCTGCCACGGAAGGCTGGGGCCTATCCACTACAACGAGCCGAGTGATGCAGCGCATCCGTTATCATTTGTGATAGATGAGATCAAGCCGGTAAGCAGATGGAAGGAGTTCGGATACAGATCGGCAAGAGCAGCTGCAGAAGATTGGAATAATCTGCAGGCAGCGCATTATTGCTGCAATGCTGCTAAAAGCAACAAGATCGGATTCGTTGTCGGGGGAGAGCGGATAGCACGAGTCATCCATACAAGCGGTGACTGGTGATTAATAAATATCATGCATATCGCAAACTCAGATGTTTTTAAGGGGAGGGGGAGTACCCCTCCGGCCCGCCGGAGGCAACCCCGCGCCGTCCAGCGCCGATTTACCCCCGAAGAGCCTCCTGCCGGCAGGGTGGTCAATAAACTGTAGTTTTTATTAATAATATATATATAAAAACAGGGATCACAAAAATGGCAAAAACCGACCTGGAATCGCGAAAAAATAAAGAGCGCAACCGGATCAAACGCCTCATGAAAGAGGCAGGAGCGGAAGAGTGGAAGATAAAATTATGCGAGCAAGTGATTGAAAACACAGCATGGATGAGCGTGAAGCTGGAGGATACGATTGCGGTGATCAAGAATTCTGAGATCGCAATATCCTATAACAACGGCGGAGGGCAAGCCGGGATAAGGCAGAATCCGCTATTTCTGGGATATGAATCGCTCTGGAAAGCATACATGACAGGGATGAACCAGATCATGAGCACAATAGATGTGAAAAAAGATACAAAGAGTACGGATCTCAGGCCAAAGACAGTGCTTTCGATCATCAGAGGAGAGCAGAAAAAAGCATGAACGGATCGCAGGAACCGAGAATCAGAATAGAACCGGACCGGAAGAGAACAGACGGACGAGACGCTGGAATCCTGATGAAAGAGTACAGCCAACAGTTAGACCCGTGGCAGCAGCTTGTCGTAGACTGCTGGCTAGGTGCAGACTTTTCCGGAAAGTACACAGTTGCGACGGCAGGCTTATCGGTTCCGCGGCAGAACGGTAAAAATTTCTGTCTGGAAGCGCGGGAGTTTTTCGGGCTTGTGATCAAAGGCGAAAAAATTCTGCACACTGCGCATCAGGTCAAGACAGAGAAAGAAAGCTTCCGGCGTCTTGCCGCGATGTTTACGAATGACAGGCATCCGGAAGTCGCCGAGGAAGTGGCACAGATACGGTATACGAACGGTGAAGAATCGATCTACCTGAAAAATGGTGGAGAGATACGGTATTCCGCCAGATCCCGCCAGTCGGCACGAGGATTTTCAGGGATTTCTCTGGTTGTCTACGACGAGGCGCAGGAACTGACAGACGATCAGATCGAGGCGATCACGGCTACGCTGTCAGCGTCAGAGACAGGGACAAGACAGGTGATCTATACTGGAACGCCGCCATATCCGAACTGTCCGGGCGAGGTATTCCGCAGGTTCAGGACGGCGTGCCTTTCGGATCCGGGACCGCATGATGCGTGGCATGAGTGGTCGATCGCCGCGGAATCCGTGGATGAGATAGATACCGGGAATCATGACATTTGGTTTATGACCAATCCTGCCATGGGGGCACGACTGTCAGAGGACTTTACGGACGAAGAGCGGAAAATGCTCAGTAAGGACGGATTTTGCCGGGAGCGGCTCGGATGGTGGTCACCGGTCCTGACAGAAAAGAAGGACAACGCGATTGATAAGGATGCATGGGAAGCATGCCGATCCAGTGTGGCAAAGCCGGAAGGGAAAACTGCATATGGTATAAAGTTCACGCCTGACGGATCGGAAGTTGTTTTATGCGGGGCTATTTGCCCGGAAAATGGGCCGGCAAGAATAGAAATTATACAGAGAAAGACTACAAACAGCGGAATACGATGGCTGGCAGACTGGCTGAACCAAAGATATACAAAAGCCTGCTGTGTTGTGATCGATGGCAGAAATGGAGTGGATATTCTTTGCGAGAGAATTGGAGATACTTGGAAAGCAAAGAACTCCGTAGTACGTCCATCAGCAAGGGATGTCATTGCTGCAGCGTCGCAGATGATTACAGAAATCAACGAAAAAACGGTCACATGGTACGCACCGCAGGAGGATCTGAATGACAGCGCAGTAGGATCAGTTAAACGTGCGATTGCCGGAGGATTTGGCTTTGGCGGGGATAATCCTGCGCCGATCGAGGCGGCAGCTCTGGCACTCTGGGGGTGCAGAAATTCAAAAAGAGATCCCAGCCGCAAAATGCGGATTGGATAAAAATCTGGTAAGGGGTTTGGATGCTGACATTAAACATCGGGATGGTGGAAGGACTGCCGGATAGCGAGCAGGCGCAATTGAATAAACTTGTGAAGATATACAATTACCATATGTCCCGCAATATCAGGAAACGCCGATACTATAACGGGAAAATCAGCTTAAGCGAAGTGAACCTTGGGATAGCGCTGCCGAGAAACATGGCAAAACTTGACATAGGGTGCAGCTGGGGTGCTAAGGCAGTGGATGTTTTGGCGGGACGGTCAATGTTCGATGGATTTGTGGCGGAGAACGGGCAAAGCGCTGACGCCATGACGCAGATAGTCAGACGTAATCGGCTTATTGCGGAGTATGCAAAGGCATGCCGGGACGAGCTTTTGTATGGATGCACATTCGGAGCACTATCCGGATCTCCCGACCATGCGGAAATCCGCTTCTATTCACCGCAATGTGCGGCAGGCGCTTGGAGCAGCGAAAAGGGAAGAATTGACAGCGGGATCGCATTTCAGGACACGCAGGAAGACGAAAGCAATTTAAACTGGTCGCCGATGTATATAAATCTATATACAGATACTGCTACATGGACACTGTCGCGGGAATCCGGGCACTGGAAAGCGGAAGAGTATCCGCATCAGTTCGGAAGGCCGTTGATGGAACCAATGATCTGGAATGCATCATCTGAAAAGCCGTTCGGGCAGTCCAGGATCAAGGGACCGGTCAGGAAACTGATACAGGGATATGTAAGAACGATTGCGAACGCCACCATCGGACTGGAATTTGCCACAAGCCCGCAGAAATATCTGCTGGGGGTGACGGACGAGCAATACGACGTGTTGATCAATAATAAATTCAAACAATACGTCGGTTCAATTTTGGCTGCAACAGGAAATCCGGAAACAGGGGCAAATCCTGTTTTTGGACAGCTGCAGCAGGGTAGCATTACGCCGCATACGGACATGCTGCGCATACTGGCAACGCAGTTTTCGGCTGCAACAGGCCTGACAGTAACAGACACAGGGGTTGTGAATGATGCAAACCCGACATCATCAGATGCGATTCTTGCGCAGTCTCAGACCCTTGTCATGCTGGCAGAACAGCTGAATACCGGCAACGGGGATAGTCTGTATCAGATCGCTCAGATGGCGCTGGCGATTGAGCGTGGAATTACGCCGGCCGAGCTTCCGGATGACGACAAGGGCATTGTAGCGCACTTCAGAAATCCTGCAATGCCATCGGTGGCAGTGACAGCAGATGCCGCTATCAAGATCGCGTCTGCCAGAACGGAATTTGCATCGACAGACACATTCTTAGAAATGATCGGTTTTGATCAGGCAGACATCAGGAGGATCAAAGCGCAGGAGCAGAGGGTAAGAGGACAACAGCTGCTGCAAAACCTATCTGAGGAGTCAAGTACGCAAGATGAAGCCGCGCCGGATACCTGAAATGAGCTGGCCGCAGCAGAACAGGCATAAATGAAGATTGCGAAAACAAAATGGGAAGCATATATCAGATCGTTGGAAGCCATCAATAGTAGGGCAGCAAATGAAATGGTCAACTATGCCGCTCAGCATGGAATTGAAGACAGAAAAGCGCTGATCGATTATGCGGCGGCCTTAACGACGAAGTATGGAGAAGGATCTGCTGAATTAGCGTGCGAAATGTACGATGCAATTGCAAAGCTGCAAAATGCACATGTTCCGGAGGCAGAGCCGGCAGAGATGCCGGACTATGGAGAGGTTGCAAAATCCGTAAACGGGACACTAAAACAGTCTCCGGAAGGGGAGTTGATTGGAGATGCGGTCGGCAGACTGGTCAAGCGTGCCGGGGCGGATACCATGCTGAAGAACGCAAAAAGGGATCATGCAGAGTTTGCATGGATTCCTTCAGGTGACGCTTGCGTATTTTGTCAAGTAATTGCATCCAGAGGATGGCAGCGTGCATCGAACAAAACAATCAAGGGAGACCATGCGGAGCATATCCACGCAAATTGTAATTGTGAGTTCGCGATCCGATTTACGCCGGAGCTGGATGTGGCCGGATATGAGCCAGAGAAGCTCCGGGAAGAATACGACAGCGCCGAGGGGAACACTCCGCAGGATAAGGTCAATTCCATGCGGCGGGCAAAGTACAACGCTGAAAAGGAACAGCAGGGGCAGCAGGCAATAGAGAACGCAATCGTAGAACAGTTGAATAATACGACTGGCTCTTCGGGACTAACTGATGCTATAATAAATAACCACGAAGGATTAGCTCTTTTCACTCCGGAAGGAATGAAGACGACCCTTGAGCAGACAGGATACGAGGTTAAGCCGCTCGGGCACGGAGGACTCAAAGGAGTCTCATTCGAAGACGGCGGCGGATACAGAATCAATTATGGCAGAGACGGGATTTTTCAGTATCACCCAGAGAAAGGATCGCACCATGGAGGGGCATACTGGAAAGTGAAAAACGGCGAGAAGGAGGCACGTTATGACATGGACGGAAATATCAAAAAACAGTGACGCGCTGAAGACCTCTCTCGAGGAAGCCCTGTCGCAACGATACAAGAGGTCGAGAGGCAAGAGCTTTATAAGCGATAGCGGCGACAAATTTGCATTGTTCACATTCAGCGATCCGGAAATCGCTGTGGGTATTGAATATAACGACGAGGATGACGGTGACCTGTTCTATCCATCGGATTATTCAGGCGTCGATCAGATGGCGCAGGACATGATCAAGGAGATAGAGGGGTGACATGGTAAGCGACGAAGTAAAAGCACTCCGGGAAATCCGGGACGAGATAAAGAATCTGACAAAGACGGTCAGTAAGCTATCGTTCGCGGTGACGAACAATATCACCACGGCGGAGCCGGAGGACGAGGAAGACGAGGACTCCGAAAATTAATAAATAATCATAATTCACTGAGAAGAAAGCATCGGGCAGACACCCGGTGCTTTTATTATGCCCGAAAGGAAAAACGACAATCATGGCATGTGAACAGGATGGAAGGAAAGGTTATGCCATGGAAATTGATCCAAAATACGTCGATGTGATTATCGACAGATGGGAAAAATTCACGGGAAATAAGGCGGTTAAGCTTGAGGGCTGACCGCTTTTATTTTGGCCACGCAGGCCATAACTGCGGATACGGCAACGCGGGCTGAAACCGCGGAAAACACTCACAGGAGGAAAGAATAGTGGCAGAAACACAGGGAAACAATGGAAGCGGAGAGAACCAGAACAAGACGTTTACGCAGGAGGAAGTGAACGCCATCATTGGTGAACGCCTTGCAAGACAGGCAGAAAAGTACGCCGATTATGAAGACCTAAAGACAAAGGCAGCGGAGTACGACAGGCAGCAGGAGGAAAGCAAAACCGAGCTCCAGAAAGCACAGGAGAAGTCCGCAAAGCTTCAGGCGAAAGTCGACAGCATGGAGAAAGCGGGGAAGATCAGGGATATCCGAGACAAAGTTTCCAAAGACACCGGAGTACCGGCGGAACTTCTTACCGGAGAGGACGAGGAGTCTTGCGTAAAGCAGGCAGACAATATTCTCAAATTTGCCAAGGGAAGCAAATACCCGGGAGTGAAGGAAGGAAAGGATGAAGGAAAGAGTAAGGGTTCATCCTCAGATTCAAATGGAGAGTTTAAGGAACTTGCCGAGCAGATTTTCGGCAGAAAGGACTAATAATGCCAGCACTTATTACATCGGATTTTCAGATTCCGAATAACATTGCAGCAGGAATTTTTAAGAAAGCGCAGACAGGATCTGCGATCGCGCTCCTTTCCGGAGCAAGGCCACAGAAATTTGGTCAGGAAACAAACTGGGTACTGACGGCTGCACCGAAAGCAGAAATTGTAGGAGAAGGATCCAAGAAATCTCCGACACCGACGACTTATGCGCCAAAGATCGTAAAACCGGTAAAGCTGCAGGTAACAATGCGGTTTTCACAGGAGGTGCAGTGGGCGGATGAAGACGTACAGATTGGCGTTCTGCAGGATCTTTCCGAGAATGCAGGAATTGCACTTGGAAGAGCACTTGACATCATCGGCATTCACAAACTGAATCCGCTTACCGGCACAGCGTCGCCCCTGCTCACGGAAGGCATCGCAGATTCTGGACAGAGTGCGACACTTGCAAATGATAAGTATGATGTTGCGGTTGAAGCGGCAGCAGGTCTTGTCATCGACGCCGGATATGCACCGACAGGCGTTGCGATGGATCCCGCATTATCGTTCGGCCTTGCAACCATGCGGGATTCGACAGGACGCAGGCTGTATCCGGAATTGGGGTATGGAACAGCCGTAACCAACTTTGAAGGAATGAGTGCCGCCGTATCTGATACAGTATCGGCGAAAAACGAAGCTGCACAGGTGACAAATATTCTCGGAGTTGTTGGGCAGTTCGACGCCTTCCGCTGGGGCGTTCAGAGAGAGGTTTCCGCGCATCTTATCGAGTATGGAGATCCGGACGGGCTTGGAGATCTGCAGAGAGCAAATCAGATTGCACTGCGCGCAGAGGTGGTTTATGGCGTCGGCATCATGGACCTGAAAGCATTTGCACTGATCAAGAAGAACGCAGCGTGAAGTATACATATCAAGGCATAGTTGTGGAGTCTGAGCGAAAGCTGGACTCCGCGCTGTTCCATCCGGCGGAAGCAGAAACGAAGCCGACTGTAGACACTGAAAAGAAGCCGGATGGGAAAAGGACCGCGGCAAAGCGGAGGAAGTCAGATGGCAGCTTACGCAACGTGTGAGGATGTTGGAAAAGGATACAGAGAACTGACAGAAGACGAACAGGAAAAAGCAGCAGCATTGCTGGAAGAGGCAGCAATCATTATAGATGCATATGCCTCACCTGCAGCAGGAAATGAAGCGAAAAAGGTAGTTTCCTGCCGGATGGTCCGAAGAGCGATGGGAGACGAAACGGGCTTACAGATCCCAATGGGAGCTTCGCAGGGAACAGTTTCAGGACTTGGATATTCTCAGTCGTTTACTTATGGAACCGGAGCATCCGGAGAGCTGTATCTTACGAAGCAGGATAAAAAACTGCTTGGAGTTAGCGCTCAGATCGGAAGCTATAGCCCAGTGGAGGATCTTAATGTTTAAAGGAATAACAGTCACACTCCATGTCAAATCGAAAATCGGCACGGATGATTTTGGTGCTGATTTATATGATGACAGTACGGTACGCGTAGATAATGTTCTTGTAGGGCAGCCGACGGAAACAGACGTAGTAACCGCAAATTACTTTGGAAAACATGTCACATATATGCTAGGCATTCCAAAAGGGGATGCACATGTGTGGCAGGATACGGAAGTAGAGTTCTTTGGCAAGAAGTTTAGAACAGTTGGAGAGCCGGTGCAGGGGATACCTGGAATGGTCCCGCTATCGTGGGATAGAAACGTGATGGTGGAGCTTTATGAGTAAAGTCAGGATTGAACTGAATGCGCAGGGTGTAAGGGAGCTGCTTAAAAGCGGAGAAGTTGCTGCAGAATGTGAAGAACAGGCAAAAGCGATTGCTGGAAGAGCCGGAGATGGGTACGAAATAGAACCGAGAAATTATCCGGAACGTTCCGGATACGCAGTGATTGCAGCGACAACGGAAGCACGTAAGGATAACCTCAAGAACAACACGTTATTGAAGGCGTTAGGCAAATGATTGAAAAAACGGTGATCAGGTATCTTCGAAAAAAGTTTTCGGAGGAAAAAGTCGGGTATGAGCCACCTAAAGGCATGACAGATCGATTTGTTACGGTAGAAAAAACAGGGTCACAGCAACTCACGCGAGGTCTTTACCAGTCAACAATAGCAGTGCAATCATGGGGAAAAAGCAAGCAGGAAGCTGCGGAACTGTCTGAACGAGTATGCACTGCCTTACGAGAAATACCGGACGAAGAAGACGAAGTGACAAGTGCTTATGGGGCAGACTACGATTTTACAGATACGACAACAAAAAAATATCGTTATCAGGCGGTTTTCACATTTACACACTATTGAAAAATAAGGAGGAAAAATGTCGAACGCGAACAATGTAACCACAGGAAAGCCCAAGGTCGGGGGAGCAATTCATCGGGCGCCACTGGGCACAGAATTGCCGACAGATGCCACGGGAGCTTTAAACGTAGCGTTTAAAGAAATGGGATATGTTTCGGAGGATGGCATCGCCAATGCCAACAGCCCGGATACGGAATCTATTAAGGCATGGGGCGGCGATACCGTGATGGTTGTACAGAAAGGAAAGGAAGATACATTTAAAGCAACATTTATTGAAGCTCTAAACACGGAAGTACTCAAAATGGTTTACGGCGACAAAAATGTTGAAGGCGATATCAGTACAGGCATTACGGTCAAGGCGAATGCGGAAGAGGCGGAATCATATGCTTATGTTATTGACATGATTCTTCGTAACAAAACGGTGAAGCGAATTGTAATTCCGAGTGCAAAAGTTTCTGAAATCGGGGATGTGACCTATTCTGACGGAGATGTCATCGGATATGAAACAACGCTGAATGCGTCCCCTGACAGTGCAGGGTATACACATTATGAATATATCAAGCAGCCGACAGTGTAAAGGAGAAACATGCTGAAAGGTAAAACGAAATCAGGTTTTGAGTTCGAGGTTGATGAAGCGGTTTTTGACGACTGGGAGCTTATAGAAGATCTTGAACAGAGCGGTGAAAACGCATATGCACAGATCAGGGCGGTAAAGCGCGTGCTTGGAAACGGAGAGCAGTATGCGAGAGCGAAGGAATTCTGTCGTGATGCAAGCGGACATGTAAAAAGCGACAAGATGATTCATATCCTTACGGATATCATTGAAGCAGTTAACGCAAAAAACTCCTGATCCTCGCTGCCATGCTGCATGAAGGCAGAGAGGAGCTGATCTGCGACATAGCGGAAACATATCATCTGTTTGACATGCATGTACAGCCCGCACGGAAGATTGCAATATTGGCAGCGGGGCTGCGGGAGAATTCGCGCATCCGCATGAAGATGGAGGGAAGAAGGCTGAGTGATACGGACAGCCTTCTTGCCCTTATTTTTGACAAGGCGAACTGGCTATGCTGGACGAAGACAAAAGACGCAGAGCATGGTCAGAACCGGCCTAAATCAATGTATCGGATCATGACGGAAGATACAAATACAGAAGGGTTCAATTCGCTGGAAGAATTCGAGAAGAGAAGAAAAGAACTGGCTGGAGAAAGCAATGAGTGACGGGACCACAATATCAAAAGCATACGTACAGATCCTTCCCACGACAAAAGGAATTGCGGGAGAACTTGGAAAAGTGATGGAAGGAGAAGGAGAGAAAGCTGGAGAGAGTGCCGGAAAAAAATTCACCTCTAAATTCTCTGATTCTCTGAAAAGTGCCGGAAGCAAAATAACATCAGCGAGCACGAAGATCACGGTCGGACTTGGAGCAGCATTCACAGGAGTTGCAGCAGCGTCTACGGCAGCATGGAAAGAAGTTGACGAGGCGATGGATACCATCACCATAAAGACCGGGGCATCCGGAGACGCTCTTGCAGACATGCAGAATAGGGCGCAGAATCTGGCAACTACAATTCCTATCAGCTTTCAGGAAGCCGGCGATGCCGTTGGAGAAGTAAATACGCGGTTTGGTTTGACAGGAGATGCACTTGAAGAGTTGTCAGGACAATTCGCTAAGTTTGCTTCACTGAATGGCACAGACGTCAGCGCGTCAATTGATGCAGTACAGACTTCAATGGCGGCTTTCGGCCTGCAATCAAAAGATGCAGGGAATATGCTGGATGTCCTAAATAAGGCAGGACAGGACACGGGCGTTAATGTAGTGCAGCTGGCGTCTGAACTTGCAGCAAATGCAGGAACGCTAAAAACATTCGGATACAATGCGTCAGATGCCGCGATGCTTCTTGCAAATCTGGGGAAAAATGGCGTAGATTCTGCATCTGCGATGATGGGATTGAAAAAGGTATACGCTGAATCGGTGAAGACAGGAAAACCGATGAACGATATCCTTTCAGAACTCACCGCAAAGCTTCAAAACTCGAAAACAGCGACAGAAGCAGCACAAGAAGCGGCTGAACTGTTTGGATCAAGAGCAGCTGCTTCGCTTATCCCTGCATTACAGGATGGTCGTCTTTCTTTTGACGCACTAGGCACATCTATTGACAGCTTTGCAGGGAATGTTTCCAGTACGTATAGCGAAACGCTAGATCCATTGGATCAGATGACTGTAAACATGAATCTGCTTAAGCAGGCTGGATCAGACCTTGTGAACGCAGCAGCACCGCTCATAACAGAGGGAATGACGGGAATCACACAGGCAATACAGACGGCGCAACCTGCTTTCCGTGAATTTTTATCAACATTTGCAGAAAACGGACAAACGATTGTTTCGTCAATTGCGCCAATGATGAATACGTCCTTCGCTACACTCGGATCTGTTGTAACAACTTTGACGACGGCGTGGAACGGATTATCTGATTCACAGCAGAAGCTTGTATTAAGGATGGCTGGCATTGGAATCGCCGCAGCGCCTGTTATAGCGATCGGCGGTAAAGCAGTATCAACAATTGGCACAGTGGTCGGTGCAGGTGGAAAACTTATCAGTGGAATCGGAGGACTTGTCGGAAAACTGGGATCTATAGGCAGCGGAGCAGGATCGGCTGTATCAGCAATATCTAATCTCGGTGGCGCAGCTGGCAGTGCATCCGCGCCAGTGTCAGCTGCGGGATCATCTATAGGCGCTCTATCCCAAAATGCTCTTGGTCTTGTTGCTGCCGGCGCCGGCATCCTTCTAGCATCTTCCGGAATCGCTCTGCTTGCCAAGTCGGCAATTGATCTTGCAGGTGCAGGACCCGGCGCAGCACTGGCAATGGCAGGACTGACAGCAGCTGTTGCAGGGATGGCAGTTGGAGCAGCGGCACTCGCGCCGGCATTGACTGCAGGTGCAGCAGGCCTTGTCGCTTTTGGTACCGGAATTACGCTTATCGGTGGCGGCATTTTCCTTGCAACATCCGGGGTAACGTTGCTTGCAGCACAGTTGCCGAACATCGCATCAAATGGAGGAATGGCAGCAGCTGCGCTTACGAAAATAGGTGCGGCCATGCTAAAAACATCGGCAGGATCCGCTGTTTTAGCAGCTGGATTCACAGCGATGCTTGTACCAGTAGCGGGGGCAGCGGTAACGATTGGCGGAGCGGATTTAGCGATTGCAGGATTAACGGTCACGATATCAACCGCAGCGGCAGGAGCAGGACTCCTTGGCGCCGCAATGAAAACAGTGGCATCATCTGTAACAACGATATCTTCCAGTGCATCGGAAGCAGGACGTTCCATGCAGATGATGGTAACAAGTGTAGGCGTCGTCAACACGGCTGTTGATGGGCTGAAAACAAAGCTGGCCCAGATCGGGGAGGCAATTGGTTCTGCATTTATACAGTCGGCGCCGACAGCGGCGGCTGGCGCTAAGATGCTGTCAGACACAGCTATCGCCGCAGCAGTGGCATCCATTGCCGACGGCGGGCTGAGAATTAACACGACATGGTCCAATGACCTGATGCAGATGAATATTACGGGACGAACCAGCCTTGCCGAGATGCAGTCTGACGTGAAGATTGCGATGGCCACATTGCTGACGATATACGCCTCCACCAATTTGAATGGTGCATGGTCGGCAAATCTTGGGAAGCTGACGGCCACAACAAGATCCATTATGTCACAGGTAGAAACAACGATTAAGGGATCGCTGAACAGCATAGAGCAGCAGTTTGCAAATACAAGATTGGAGTTCAGCAGAAATATTAAACTTCCGCACTTCTCTATGTCCGGATCCTTTGACCCGCAAAGCGGCAGTACGCCGCACGTCAGTGTGGACTGGTACAGGAAGGCGTATGACAATGCGTATATTCTGAATGGCGCCACAATATTTGGAGCCATGAATGGAAACCTGCTGGGAGGGGGAGAAGGAAGAGGATCTGAAATTGTCATTGGAACTGAAAGACTGGCAGAAGTAATCAGGGAAGCCGTAGGCGGAACAGGTGGATTCAATCAGCAGGTCGTCATTAATTCGCCGAAGGAGCTGTCGCCGTCAGAAGTAGCGCGGCAGACGAGAAATGCCACGAGGGACATGGTACTGGCACTTAGAGGGGTGTAATGAAAAACATAAGAAGGATTACATGTTCAAACAGTGACGGGTACAGTGTAACATTTGGGGAAAGGAAGTTATCGCCATTTCTTTTAGTAGAGGCGGACGGATGCTACGAAGCATCGAACAATGTTACTGTTTCCGAAAACACAATGATTGATGGCGGATCCTATCAGGGGAGCGTCGCGGCAGTCAGAAATATTGTGCTGACGGTGGCAGACAACGCTAACTACGTGGAAGACAGGGAACTGCTTTACAGACTCTTTAAAGCAGGCGAGCGTGGAAGACTTGTTTTTTACGAGAAGTCCGACGGGACAGAAATACAGAGATATACAGATTACTATGTTGAAAACATAAAAGGCACAGGAAAGAACGGGAGCCGGACACATCAGATCAGCCTGATATGCCCGGACCCGTTTTTCTATGACATGGACGATGTCAAGGTATCAATGGCTGCATGGATCAGTGATTTTACTTTCCAACATGAATTCCATAAGTGGGAGGAGATTGGCCATAGATCGGATGTGCGGCTGCAGGATATCCGAAATGATACGGCAACGGACGGGATCGGACTGACAATTCTAATAATTGCTAACGGAACCGTGAAGAACCCTGCCATTGTGCATGTCGAAAAGAATGAGCGTCTCCAGATTGGAAGCAGCAGTAATCCGTTTACGATGAACTCCGGAGACCAGATCAGAATTACAACCGGAGCAGGGGACAAGCACTTGTACTATACATCGGTCGAAACAGGTGCCGAGAAGGAGGTCAGTCAGTATTTAACGGAAGAATCAGAGTTTATCCAGCTTGGACGCGGAGACAATACAATCGGATATGATGCTGGGACAGGTGTTGTGAACATGACGATCACGATATCTTACCGGCTGCGTTACGCGGGAGCATGATACATGGAAATAAGAATATATGATCCTGATCTGAATTTTCAAGGAATCATTGAGAATCAGACATCTCTGATCTGGAGAAGACGGTATGTAAAGGCAGGAGAGTTTGAACTGCACGCACCGATAACGGATGAAAATGTACGAATGTTGAAAATGGGGAATATTGTCAGCATGCGTGGAGCTGTAGAAGCCGGCGTAATTGAGTACATCATCATGGAGCAGACAAACTTCAAGAATCAGATTGTTGTCAAGGGACGATTCCTATCCTGCTATCTTGGACGTCGTATTATTCATGGCACATACAGCGCAAACAATAAGAACGCTGCGACGATCATGGAAGATATCATCCGAAGCTGCGCAACAATCCCTTTGCTTACGGATTACGTTAGTAAGGCGTCTGAAAATCGCGTAACGATGCAGGCGACCTATAAAAATGTGTTGGAAATCGTGCAGAAGCTGGCGGCCTCTACCGGGATGGGGTTTCGAATCCGACCGGACTTTACCAACAAATATTTAACGTTTGAGACCTTTGAAGGACTCGATCGCACATTTCTGCAGAGCGAACGGCCGAGAGTTGTATTTTCTGACGCTTACAGCAACATTTCCGAAGCAAAGTATACGGATAATGATCAGACGTATGCAAACTTCGCATATGTCGGCGGTGCAGGAGAAGGAAGTAGCAGAACGATCGTAACAACAGGTGATGCAACGGCAGCAGGGCTGGATCTTCGAGAAATATTTGTGGATGCGAAGGACCTGCAGAAACAGGACGGAATGACCGATCAAACTTATGCAAGCATCCTGACTCAGCGGGGAGAAGAGAAGCTCGCAGAAAGGAGGAGAGCAGAATCATTCGAATGTAAGACAATTGCGAACAGTAATTTCCGCTACAAAACAGATTATGATCTTGGCGATGTAGTTGTAGTAAGAAAGGAATTTTGGGGCGTTTCAAGCAATCTGCGAATTACAGAGCTGCAGGAAACATATGAGTACGGATCCATGACAGTTGAACCGACATTTGGCGTTCCGCTTCCGGAATCCGTGGATTGGAGTAAGGACTAATGGCTGATGCAAAGAACAATGGATATTTTTGGAATTCAGACAATGCAGACCGTGTCTATGATGCTGACAGTTTTTCTAACTGGCTGAAAAAATTCTTTACGACAGGCGTATTCAGTGGAGATCTGATGGTATCGCCGGCCGGTGGTATGAGTCTGAGCGTTTCACCTGGATATTGCAATATTGAAGGTAAGGTGAGGATCTTCGAGGGAACTTCTAACCTGACACTGGATCCTGCATCTGCTAGTTATCCAAGAGTTGACAGCGTTGTAATCACCTGTGATTACACAAAACGAAGTATAGACATCGGTGTTTTAAAGGGAAGTTATAGTGGCTCGAATCCCGTCCCGGCAGACCTTACGCGGAACATATCAATGTATCAGATTGCACTGGCGCAGGTAGCAGTGGGAGCAGGTGCCACAACGATAACTGACGCGAACATCACAGATACGAGAGCAGAATCCACGCTTTGCGGACTGGTAACAGGGACAGTCCATGAAATAAACATTGACGGTGTGACAAAGCAGTATGCGCAGATTTTTTCAGACTGGTTCCAGTCTATAAAAGACAAGCTGAGTGGTGACACGGCAGGAAATCTGCAGAATCAGATTGATGCACTTACAGAAAAAATAAACGCGGTCAGCATGGACGCCGTAAAACTCTCTTCATCCAATAGTACGTCTGACAGTATTAAATTTGGAATTGATAGTAACGGAAGATATGGATATATAAAGGCAGGTGCGGATGCAGTAACCCCTTTTAGGCTGGGAAATGCAAAAGCTGAAAATGTCCTGGCAGGTAAAACTTTTTCAAATGAGGATGCCTCAGGAATTGAGGGAACGATGCCTGACCGTGGCGTATTTCAATATGCTGGCGGGACAGGAAATGGAAATGGATATTACGCATTAAACCGTATACCTGCAGGGTATTATCACGCCGAAGGCAATGATGCTTCATGGGGGCCGGAAATTAGAATATCTGCCGAAGACGCTAAAAATTCTCAGATGTGGAAGGATGCGTATAACAATGGTTTTGCGAACGGTAAAGCACAACCCAAGACGATAACGCTTAATGTTGGATACGCTAAATCAGGTGATTGGCTTGCTATCCGTATTAACGGAAATCAGGTTGTTTCTAAACAATTTGGTGATTATTCTTCAGGAGTTCACGATGGAATATATTTTACGTTAACGGTATGATTAGCAGTCAAATTCCTTGAATCGTTGCGATTTGTTATGACAATGTTGCCTCTGTCCATTGAACTTCGTATCCTGTTGGAGTTCCGGCACCTGCGCTGTTGATGCGATTTTTAGGTATATCTAGTGTCCATACGCCATCTGACCCCTTCGATACGGTAGGATAAACCACGGAAGCACCATCTGAGTATCTCCAAAATTTTACAGATGAAGGATATCGCAATTTCTTAGTTGCGGCTGCATAACCATTCGCAAAACCGTTGTTTTGCGAACACATAGAAAGGATAAAGAATTGACAATAAGTGAACTAAAACCACAATATGTATTTCAAACATTAGGAACAGGAGTGACGGTCGTTGCGATCGACTTCCAGAAGGGAGCATATATTGACTTAGGAAATCAGGTGGTATCACGGATACAAAATATGCTATCGAATACAAGCATCAAATTTTACACGGTTACAGAAGAAGCATAAGACGCGTACAGAGGTGCTGATGACGGAATGGGATTTTTTGACAGCTTTATTAAATTGGCTAGATGCGCCGGGATTTGCGGACGCGATATTAAAGGTGCTGTTTGCGATCATCGTAGTCTTGATCGTAATAGAGATTGCGCCGGTGAAATGGTCTCCAATCACAAGCATTGCTAGAAAGATTGGGAGAGCAATAAATGCAGATACCAGTGAAAGGTTAAGCACACTTGAAAAGCGTGCCGAAAAAGAAGAAAAGGACAGCGTCCGGATGCAGATGTTGATACTTCTGTCAGATTATCCGGAGAATGTGCAGGAAATCATGGAGGTGTCGAGACATTATTTCCACGACATCCACGGTGACTGGTACATGACAACATTATTTAACAATTGGCTGTCAAAAACACACATTGGACGGCCAGAGTGGTTTAATCCAGACATATAGCATAGGGAGGGAATATGAAACTTGATAATAAGACTTATGACGTATTGAAATTCACTGCTCAGATTGTTCTGCCGGCAGCAGGTACACTGTACTTTGCCTTGGCATCTATTTGGGGATTGCCGTATGGCGAGCAGATTGTTGGAACAATTACTGCGGTAGATACATTTTTAGGTGCGCTGCTCGGGATCAGCACAGCACAATACAATAAGGATGGTGGGAAGTGATTATCCTACTGATTGCGGCGGGGGTGTTTGCCTCCGCTATTTTAATCTTTGCAGGCTGTATTGCAATAGCAACAGCATCAATGTACATGGAGGACTAATGACATATACAGCAAGTCAATTTTTAGAGAAAATAAAACCCATGGTCATAGCCGACATGCAGCAGTCGAAAATTCTGGCATCGCTGACTGCAGCTCAGGCATTGATCGAATCAGGACGCGGAAATTCGAGGCTCGCAGCACCGCCGAACAATAATCTTTTTGGCATGAAAGGAACGTATCAGGGACAGTCCGTATCCATGAAAACGCAGGAATATATCGGTGGGAAGTATATCACCATTACAGCCGTGTTTCGTAAGTACCCAAGCTGGGCGGAATCAATCGCTGATCACTCTGCGCTTTTTAATACATTGAGTCGGTATGCAAATCTTCGCGGAGAACGTGATTATAGAAGAGCATGTACAAATGTGCGATTGGATGGATATGCCACAAGTCCTACGTACACAAATGCTCTGATCCGTGTTATCGAACAGTATCATTTGGATGATTGGGACAGACAGCAAGTTACGTTAGAACATGCCGTGTCTTATGCAGGTATGATCACTGCATCGTGGCTGAACGTCAGAAAAGGGCCGGGTGCGGAGCGCGATGTTGTGAAAAACAGTGAAGGAGAACCATGCATGCTTCCGTATGGCCTGATTGTTGCGATCGGTGGGGAACGTGACGGATGGCTTCGGTTGCAAGGTACGACTTATTGGGTAAGTGCACAGTATGTGCGACATGAGTGACGATATCGGATAGAATTTGATATTCATGATAAAACCGGAGTGCGGCCCTCCGCTTCGATTTTCTGCCCCTCTCACTTATTTGCGAGAGGGGCTTTTATTAAGGAAGAGATCTGAAAGACAATATATGCATTTTGCAAGGGAAATGAGTTTGTGATAAATTAATTTAAATCCCGACGAATCATTAAGCAGCCTTGATTGTTATGCTGAAAAGCAAGAACTGTTCCATGAATACTGCAGGGTTCGAGAACATACCTGAAAGGTCCAGCTTCTGGGTATGTTTTCGAACCCACTCACAGATATCGTCGGAAGAGATCATACGGTCTTTTCCGGCGATATTTATTTACTTGA
>OCTW011461762.1_pt1 | contig 20054 bp, 11 predicted proteins | sample 1539671 | NCBI WGS metagenome assembly OCTW01 (sample SAMN02144230, study PRJEB22623) | gut metagenome | biome: sheep rumen | host: Ovis aries | place: New Zealand
GCGGCATAACCGGGTGCAGCCTTGCCGCCGAAGAGCACGAGTCTGGGAACGCGTTGTGCGTTGGGATTCTTTTTGAGTTCGCGATACAGATGAATCACGTGGAGCAGGTTGAGCAGCTGGCGTTTATACTCGTGAATTCGCTTGACCTGAACATCGAAAAGCATGTCTTCGGAGACGGTGAACGGGAGATACATTTTAACGAAACGGCGTTTGTTATTGCGTTTGATTTCGATGATGCGATCGAGGAAATCGTTGTCATCGGCAAATTGTTCGAGTTTTTTGAGTTCTTCGCTGTCGGTAATCCAGCCTTTGCCGATTTTTTCGGAGATGAGATCGGAGAGTTCGGGGTTTGCCGAAACCATCCAGCGGCGCGGGGTTACGCCGTTTGTCTTGTTGTTGAAGCGCTCGGGGAAGAGTTTGACGAAATCGGGGAAGAGGTCGGTTTTGACGAGTTCGGAGTGAATCGCGGCGACGCCGTTGACGGAATGCGAACCGATGACGGCGAGGTTGGCCATGCGGACGAATTTCTCACCAGTTTCGTCAATGATGGAGACGCGGCGCTGCATTTCGTAATCGCCCGGGAAGGCGATATGGACGCGGAGCAAGAAGCGGCGGTTGATCTCGTAGATGATTTCGAGGTGGCGCGGCAGAAGTTTTTGGAACATCGGGAGCGGCCAGCGTTCGAGGGCTTCGGGCAGCAATGTATGATTGGTATACCCAAAGACGCGTTCGGTGATATCCCATGCAGTCTCCCATTTGAGGTTTTCGAGGTCGATAAAGACGCGCATGAGTTCGGCGATGGCGATGGCAGGATGCGTATCGTTGAGCTGAATCGCGACTTTATCGGCGAACTGCGAGAAATCTTTATGGGTTTTCTTATAACGGCGAACGATGTCGTGAATCGAGCAGCAGACGAAGAAATACTGTTGTTTTAAGCGAAGTTCACGTCCTTCTGGCGTATTGTCTGCCGGGTACAGTACTTTCGAAATCGTCTCGCTAATGACTTTATCTTCGACGGCTTTTCGGTAGTCGCCGGCATTGAACATATTGAGATTGAATTCATTGGTGGCCTGAGCAGACCAGAGGCGCAGCGAGTTAACGGTTTCGGTGCCGTAGCCAGCAATCGGCATATCATAAGGCACACCGCGAACTTTTGTGGTGTCGATCCAGTCGCAGTGCAGGTTGCCGCTCTGATCGAGGCGCTGTTCGACATGGCCGCCAAACTGGACGGTTGCAGCATGATCGAGGCGTTCGATTTCCCAGGGATTGAGGCGTTCGAGCCATGGATCGCGGCTTTCGACCTGCCAGCCATCTTTGAAGGATTGACGGAAAATACCGAATTCGTAGCGGATGCCATAACCCATCGCAGGATAGCCGAGGGTTGCCAGCGAATCGAGGAAACAAGCGGCGAGTCGTCCGAGACCGCCGTTACCGAGGCCGGGATCCGGCTCACGTTCTTCGATCTGAGCGATATCGAGTTTATATTCCCCCATCAAGCGTTTTGCTTTATCTTCGAGGCCAAGATTGATAAGGTTATTACGCATCGAGCGGCCGAGCAGATATTCAGCTGACAAATAATACACGCGCTTGGCATCTTCCTGATAATAGCGTTTCATGGTCTTCATCCAGCGATGAATGAGGCGGTCACGAATTGCCAGCGAACAAGCGAGATAGACATCATCTAACGAAGCAGTTCTTTCATTTTTTGCAAACGTATAGCGAAGATGTTCAATGACGGCGCGCTTGAGCAGTTCATCGGTCACACCGGTACGTTCATCCTGAAAGTCAATATTGGTATTATCTGTCATATTTTTCTCCTTAAAAAGGAAGGTATAAAAAGAAAGCGCCACAAGATGCGCGCGCCTCTTTTGCCATTGAATGACTTGAAGATCAATGATTTTCGGGCGTGCCGCTATCGGGTTTGCAACTATTCAGCCGGGGCTCTGCCCCGGACCCCGCCAAAGGTCTAAGACCTTTGGAATCCGCAAAATTATTTATGAATACTAAACGTCTCCACATACTGGTGCGAAATGGGGCCCCTCCCCCATTCCGAACAATTCCGTAACGTTTTCGTATATTTTACGTATTTGATTACACATTCCAGAATGAAAGTCTATGGAGGGGCTAAACAGTTATTCGGCTTTGCCGATAGGACAGACATAAAAAAAGGCCGCCCCAAAGGGCAGCCTTTCAACCAATCAGGTGCGCTGAATTATTCAGCGGGAGCGGCATCACCGCCAGCATCACCGCCGCCTTGAGCAGCTTCCTGTGCTTCCATTTCTTTCTGGAGGCGTTCCATTTCTTCCATCTTCCTCTGGATGGCAGCGGCCTGAGCGTCAGCAGCTTCTTGAGCTTTCTTCATTTCATCGATCTGCTTGATACGTTCCTTTGCCTCGGCAACACGTCCAGGGATAATCTCATTGGCCTTGGAATCATTGGTGAATTTAACCCACATTTCGCGAGCTTCATCGATCTTGAGATAATATTCCTGATAGAGGACGATGAGATTGAACTGTGCCTGAGGATAATCGGGATGCTGACTTATGATGTCCCGATAAATTTTTTCGGCTTCGTCGGTACGATTCAAGCCACGCGCGGCAACACCTTTGGAGAGGTAAGCTTCGACGTTGTTGGGTTCGAGTGCAAGAACTTTATTATAAAGATCATAAGCGAGCTGATAATCCTGAACGTTGACGGCGATACCGGCGACATTGAGCATTGCCTTGACATTGGTCGGATCGGCTTCGACAGCTTTTTTGAACTCAGCATTGCCCATTGAGACCTCACCTTCGGCGAGGTAAATCAGCCCGGAGGTATTGTAGATGGCCGAAAGATCCTTGGGAGAATACATTTTTTTATCTTTTTCTTCCTGTGTGATACGGCCAGCCGCGAGCTGTTTTTCGAGTTCCTCATTATACTCGCTATATTTAATGACGGCCTGATCGCTCACGAGGCGGGCGACTTCGAGGCTGTTCATGAGATAATAAATCGCAGCGAGGTTTTCGTAGCAATAGATGTTGTTCGAGTCACCGGCGAGTGCTTTACGGATGTAAACGACGGATTTGGCGAACATATCGTAAGCTTCTTTGTTCTTGATTTCGCCTTTATTTTCTGAGCCTTCCATGCTGAATTTGGGCTCAGTACCACCGCGTTCTTTTTCGAGAATGGCTTCACCTTTTTGTCGGTAAATCATACCGAGGTTGAGGTTTGCCTGAACGTTGTAAGGTGCAATGCCATTGTCTTCGACAATTTTAAGGAGCATTTTTTCAGCTTCATCGGTTTTGCCTTGATCAATGAGCATTTTGGCCTGGTTATTGTAGGATTCGGCCATATCGGGTCTCATGCTGATGGCTTTTTCGTAGGCTTTGTTTGCCTCATCGAGATGACCAAGCTGTTGTTCGAGTACGCCGATATTGTACCATGCTTCGGCAAAGTTGCTCTCTTCGCTGGCAGCGGTTCTAAAAGTCTCGATAGCGCCCTGTGGATTTGATTTAGCCTGTTTGAGGCCGCTTTCAAAGATTGTGAGTGCGCTGTCTTTAACGGCAACACGTTTACCGGAGGCATCGACGGTAGCCGAAGCACCGCCCGTTGCAGATTTTGTCGATCCAGAACTTGTAGAGCCACTGGAACCACAAGCAGACAACCCCAATGCCAAAGCTGCGATGCAACCCAAACGAAGCGCTGTACGTCCTAATTGATATTTCATAACTTCCTCTTATATCATCGTGAATGAATTGAAAATGTTAAGACTAACCGGAGAAATTACTTATCACCGGCATTTGCTGCAGCAGCAGCCTGCTCTTCGCTCACGGCACCATCCATAACGGCCTGACGTTTTGCCGAAGCATTGCCGCGGAGTTCGTCGAGATCGGTATAGAGTGCACCGGTCTGATAGGTATCGACCATCTTATTGGGTGTAGCTTTGACTTCGGATGCCGAACGGTATTCCATAGGTTTCAGCTCGAAGAGGCGTTTTTGGGCTTCGCTGGTATACTGGCTGAACCAACCGGTTTCGGCGGCTTTCTTGACAGCTTTCTGATAGAAATCCACGGCTTTGTCTTCGAACTGGCCCTGCCAATCGAGCAGAATCTCGACGTATGCAAGTTCAACTTCTTCGGGCAAACCTTTGGGGATAGGTGCTTTTTCGATTTGCTGTGCAACGTCGTCGAACATCATACCGACACGAGTCATAGCAGCAAGACCCCATTTCGGTGCGTTAAACTTCGTAATAACGTCATTATAAATCGGTGCGGCCTGTTGGAGTTTCTCAGATTTCTTGAGGAGCTGATCCTGCAGGAACTTGTTGATCTTTGCGCCCTTGATGGAAGGATCGTTCAGTTTGATATCGAGAACTTCCTTGAACATGGATTCACCGCGCATGAAACGTGCTTCAGCAGCGGCATTGCGTGCCATTTCGCTGTCAGCGGGCGACGCCGAACCGAGCCAGTTCTGAACGCTCTTGCCACTGTAGAGATTTTCGGCATTTTCGAAGTACTTGAGCGCTTCTTTGTAATTTTTCTTGGCCCAGTGAGCCTTGCCGAGATAGGTATTGGCCATGACCTGGAGGCCTGGCGTACCGAACTTGGCATAGTTCTTCATGAAGTCATTGAAACGTCCGAGGGCTTCGTCGTATTTCTTCTGGTCATAATAAATACGACCGGTCTGGAATTTGAGCATGGCCATTTCGTTCTTGTCTTTCGGGAACATGCTTGCGAAGAGGTCATAGTCCTCGACAGCTTTCTGATATTCACCGAGACCGGCACGGAATGCAGCAGCGTTCTGAAGTGCTGTTTTGGCGCAGGGTTCCTTCGAAGCAGGTCCATCGATGGGAACGCAGGCTTCTTTGTCATCCGGGAACTGCTTGACAAACATCTCATAGAAACGCGCAGCTTCGGAGAAAACGGCGAGGCTGTGATAGTTCAATGCGATGGCATACATGGCACGCGGTGCCAGTGCCTTGGTATGTTCGTCAGCATCGTCGCTCGTCAAGAGGGCAACACGTGCCTCGATAGCACGCCCAACCTCTGAGCTGTTTTCCCATGCGAGTGAAGCATTCCAACGGGCCTTTGCAGCATCCTCACTGCCTTTGTGCTTGGTGGCATATTCTTCATAGCAGCGAGCAGCTTCTTCCCAGCGTTTGTTCTCCTGTTTTTCTTCGCAGATCTTGAAGTCGAGGGCTTCTTCGTATGCGTTCATAACATCGATGAACTGCGACATATAAGCCGTATTGTTGCTCATAAATGCGCTGTTGCCTTTGAGTTCGTTGATGGCGCCGCGCATTTCTTCGTACTGCTTGGTCAGACGATAGGTTTCGAGCAGGTAGTTTGCCGCGAAGACAGCCACTTCAGATGTCGGTGCATTGCGCGTAACATCGAGGAACAGCGGGCGGGATTCGGCAAAGTGGTTGTAGTTGAAGTAAATCTGACCGGCTTTGTAGTTGGAGTTCACGGCGAATTCTGCCGAAGTATCGATCTTGGCATAGCGCTTACTGGCCTCGATGAATTTGAGACGGCATTCGGCGATCGGATATTCAGGATAGGTCTGTTCCTCGCCGGGGGCAGCTTCGGGCGTGACGGGGACATCCGGGCACGCTTCCTTATCGGTGTTATTTTCCCCCATCAACTGGTCGTAGGCAAGGACTGCACCGTGCGCGGCATCCTTACTGAATTCGCCATTTTCGTTGAGATTGAGAACGCGTTCATACCCCTTGGCAGCTTCGGCGTAATTCTTGCGGAAATAAGCCATATCTGCATAGTAGTACATGACCTCGTAGTTGTCGGTCGCACCGGGGAAGTTGTCGAGATAGGTTTTGTAAATCTCGAATGCCAGTGAGTAGTACAGCGGGTTCTTCGTGTTCTGATACGTCATGTGATACCATTTACCTGTATCAGAGACGTAAGATTCGAGTTTGTCGTTCTCTTCCTTGACGGCCTCGGGGGTTGCACCCTCGTATTTTTCGTCGCGGGCTTTGACGAAGATGAGAACGGTACGCTGAATTTCTTCGGCGAGTTTCGTCGGATCGCTCATCGTTTCGACGTTGAGCATGATTTCATGCTGATAGCCGACAATCTTGAATTTCTTGGGGTTGGCGGCGATCAACTGATTGTAAACGTAGTTGGACTCCTCGATCTTACCATTTTCTTGATACAGACGAGCGAGACGTTCCATCATCGAATCGACTTCATCGTCGTTGGCGGCGAAGGATTTGAAGTATTTGCGGGCATTTGCGGGCTTGGCTTCATCCCACATACTGTATGCTTTGACGAGGTCTTTGAGAGCCTCTTTGCGCATATCTGAACGGCGGCCTTTGCCTGCATTTTTATCGGCATCGCGAATAACCTTTTCGAACTGTGCCAGAGCTTTTTTGGGTTCGCCCAAGTTGAAATAACACCAACCCATTTTGTACATTGCAAAACCAGCCGCCGAGCTGTTCGGGTCAATGTTGACGACCTTCTGGTACTGGCTCAAAGCCGTGGGCATATCTTCTTCGATGGTGAATGTATATTCTGCCATACCGAGATAAGCCTCGGGGAGGTATTTTGAGTTCGAGTGTTCACGAACGATGCCGCTGTACTGTTCGTTTGCTTCACCGGCATACCCCATCTCGGCGAGGTTGAATGCCATGTAGTAACGGATCTTGTCGATCTGAGGATAATCCGCATGATATTTAATGATATCCTTGTAAAGCTTGAGCATTTCATCACGAGCTTCACGTCCGGTCTTATCATCGGCCGCTTTCTTGGCCATCAAATCATCCTGAAGCGCCTTGTTGCCATTGGCACCGGCTTCGTTCGCTTTTCCCAGATAATCGTATGCGCGCAGCTCATAGTAACGGGCTTTCTGCCAAAGCATATCACCCAGACGTTCCATCAATTCCGGTTTGGCAGGATCGTCTTCATCCGTCTGTTTAATACGGGTCTGCAATTTTTTAATTGCCTGCTGCTGGAGGTCGATCTTTTCGGCAGCCAATGCCTCTGCGGCCATTTCATCCGTCTCGAACGTTGCTTTGGGGCCGGATCCTCCCTCTTCCTGGGCAAGAGTCTTACGCTCAACTTTTTTGGGGGCATCCACGCCCTTAATCTGAGCCTGCTGCTTCTCAGCAAATTGTACGTCCTGGGCCACTGCAACGGTTGCCGTCGTCATGAAAGCAGCCGCCATGGCACTGATCATCAAGCGAACAAAACCTCTGTTCATTTTCATTCTCCAATATTGATTTATTGCACCACAAAAAAATTCGTAGGCGCCAATTCATGCGGAATCTTATCATGGTTAGGAGAGTTTAGCAACCGTGAATCTATGACAGTTTTGTCAGGGGGTTACTACTCAGCCATGAAATGCGGACATGGTGTGTTATTCGTTATTCACTATTACGTATTCACTGGAGATCATGAGCAGTGAGTCATGGGTAAAACTGATTTTGGGTAAAATCTAAAGAATCGTCATGATTAGATAGTATAAGTAGTGAATGGTGAATGGTGAATAGTGAATAATTATCTGTTATTTGCCAGAGGGCTGAATAGTTTTACATCAGGGGCGTCGCTTTCGCCGCATGCGGCGATACGCTCCGCTTCGTCAAAGCTATTGCACGTATCGTGCAATACGCTTTGACATTTGTACATGATATATTATCGCGCACGCGCGCATGCCCACATATAAAAATTCCGCGCGTATTGCCGCAACTCGCCAAACCTGAGGCAGAACGGCAGTTTTACCGGGCTTCGTTCACCCCGGCAATAGCGCGGAAAAAGGCAGACGCAGATGCCGCAGGCAGCAAGTCTGCCCCGCACCTATTCATCATTATATGAGTTTGTATAATATTTATGATAATAATAATAACCGCCGTAATAGCCTTTGGAACTCGATGACATATCATTGAGGACAGTACCGAGGATAGGCGCTTTGACGCCTTCGAGGAGCTCGCGGGTACGAATAAGTACAGGCAGCGGTGTTTTGTTGGCACGGGCAATCACGATGACGCCATGGACGTATTGGGCGATGATGAGCGCATCGGTCACGACGGTCACCGGCGGGGAGTCGATGACGACGAGATCGAACTTGGAACGCAGCTGGGTGAGCAGCTGTTCAAACTGCGGCGTACTGAACAGCTCTGCAGGGTTTTTAGGAATCGTACCGCACGGAAGCAACTTAAGTCCCTCAACGCCCGTATCAATCAGGACATCCTCGAGTTCGCTTTCACCGTTAATCACGGCGCTCATGCCGCGTTCAGGGGCCAGCTTAAACACATTGTAAATACGCGGTCTTCGAAGGTCCGCTTCGACCAGAACGACTCGCTGTCCGGCCAGTGCCGAAGTCACCGCCAGATTGATCGAGGTCATCGTCTTGCCTTCGAGAGGCTGGGCCGAGGTGATGAGCAACACATGCGAGGTTTCGCCCTTGAGCAGGAAGGACAGCGTCGTGCGAAGCGTGCGGACAGACTCCGAAATGGGGGAACGCGGATTTTCGATCACAAAGCGATAAGCCTTTTTACCGGAATACTCGCGATTCTTGGGGAATTTGGGCACAGCACCCAAAAACGGCAGTCTGGCTCTCTCTTCGATATCGGCCTGAGTACGAACAGAAATGTCGAGCAGTTCGAGCAAAAACCCGATGAGCAGACCGGCAATCAGTGCAGCCAAAAGGGTAATCATGCCGTTGATCAGCAAATTAGGGCTGACGGGAGCCGTAGACGCCTTTGCCGTGTCGAGAATGCGGATATTGTCAATGTCGAGCAGTCGATTTAAACTGACTTCGTTCAGTTTTTTCTCTGATAGTTCAAACAGCCGCTCCTGTTCCTGCCGCTGGCTTTCAAACTGCTCGTACAGAATACGGAGCTGATCGAGTTCAAGCGCCTCATTCTGGACGCTTTTAATTTGCGCATTCAGGTCATTATCCAGTTTTTCAAGCGCCAGATAACGCGCCTCCATCCCCTTCAGGCCATTCTCCATTTTTTTAATGATAGAGGCATTGCAAGCGTCAATCTGAGCTCTCAGTGAAACGACCTGCGGAGATTTTTCGAGATAAGTCATGAGCAGTTTCTGCTCTTCGCGCTCCAGTGCATGGCATTCGGCAACGCTGCTTTCGAGTGAGGCATTTTCGACGACGACATCAAACGCCCGGACATTCTCAATTTTGAGCGGTATTTTTTTCAGCTCGGACAAAACATATCCGGCATGCAGGCGCTGGGTCTCGATTTCGACGCGTTTATTGTTCAGATAATCGAGGCGCTGATTTGTAATTTTTTGCTGTTCAATGGGATTGGAATACAGGATTTTGTGATTTTCCTTGAATGCATTGAGCGCATCCCGTGCCTCCTGAAGTTTGACCTCATTCTCCTTATATTGTTTGTCAATAAAATCAAACGTATTGTTCAGGGTCAGCAGGCGATGTTCGGAATTCTGCTTTGAATAAGCTTTTGCAATGGCATCCGCGAGCATGGCAGCCATGTCCGGATTCTGGTTTTTCACCCGGATATTGACGAGTCGCGTCCCGATGACGGCCTCTACCCTGAGCATCGAGAGCAGGCGCGAAACCGGATCCATCGTCGCCATTTTTTTTGCCACCAAAGCGGGATCATGAACCTCTTTGAGGCCGAGAAATTCGATATTCGAAGCGAGTCCCAAATCATCGACGACACGTTGAGCCACATAGCGCGACTGCATGACTTTGAGTTGTGTGTCGTAATAAGTGTCGCGAATAAACCACTGCTCGGTAGCAGATGCATCCAGAGGGGTGATGGCAGCCGGTTCCGGATTAATAATGACGGCAGTAACCGCCTCATAAATCTTTGGCTGATGAAGTGTATACAACGCCCCCAGGCCGACGACGATGACAAAGGCCAAAATAACCCCCCAACGTCTTCGCCATAAAATATCCAGATATTCGCGCACGGGGAATACGGATGACTGAGAATCTTTCGAGGGTGTATCTGGCATAATTTAGAAAACGGATTCGGGGATATAAACCAAATCTGCGGGATGCATGCAGACATTTGGTACTTTTCCCAGGAGAATATCCTGATAGGGAACCGTGACAGATTCTGAGAGATTGTCATGTTTTCGTACAATCACCACAGCATTGACCTGCCCCCTTGTGGTGGGTCCTCCCGACTGAGCAATCACATCGGTGAGCATCAGACCCGGGCGGAACTCGACGATGCCAGGTTTATGCACCTGTCCGTCAACCGTAACGGCCGTCTTGGAAACCTCTTTATTAATGCAAATAACCGAGGGATCCCTCAGATATGTCTCCCTGAGTCCATCCCGGACCATGATTTCAATTTCATCGCAGCGTTTACCTTCGATGGCAAGTTCACCGAGAATCGGGAAAGAAATCGTTCCGCGTGGTGAAACTTCATAAACGCCGCTCAATCCGTCCTGGCCGAAGACCCGGATTTCGAGGCGATCCCAGGGTTTGAGCTGCCCAAGTTCTTCACTCGTCGGACATGTGCTCAACCGTGTCTGCCAGTCATTGGTCGTCGAGGCGGCACACCCCATGCACAGGATGCCTGCGAAGAGCAATCCTTTCAACGGGAATAAAGAAAGCTGATGCATCCCTGTTGTCATCACTCTTCACCAGAAAAAGCTGCTAGTACTCATAGGCAAAACTTAAGATTGCCATATTCTTGACATAGCCGGCAAAATCAATATCGCTGGTGTTGTAACGCAGAGTGTACTCAAGCCCAAGCTTCATCCCGGGGAAGAAATGATAAAAGATTTTTGCCTCGGCAGTAATCATATTATCCCGTCGAGCGGCATCCGTTTCGCTGCGGAAATTAAAATTCCCGTATCCGACTTTAAAATCGGTTTGAAGATGATCAAACCAAAGGCCGTCAAATCCGAATGTCACACGGTGCAGCTTGTAGAAATCGCCGTAAATGACGTTATCAAAATCCTTTTTGTATTCGAGGTAAATACCGGCATTGCTCGAAAAATCGTAACGGAGTCGGGCATTCATAATAAACATGTGCTCTTTGAGGCCGTTATCGTAATTTTCGTATGCGTAGCCGAGTCCCAGGACATAGGACATGCGGGCGAGCATGAGTCCCTGGAGGCTATATTTAACGCGGATGGGGAAAGAAGAGCTGTTATGCGTATCCTCCTCATCGATGGAGGGGCTCACGTTACGGATATCTTCGAGGTAGGTAATGGCACGAAAATCGACGAGCAGCGACATACTCGTCTGCGGCAGGAAATTCCATCGGGTGACGGAATCGACGCGGTGCACTAAGTGAGAGACATCCGAATGTTCGGTATAAAAGCGTCCGCTGAACTGATATCCGATGCGCTGTGAGAAGATCGCGCCTGCACCCGGCTGAATATAAAGGCCGACACCGGCTTTGACCATGTGCCGTTCAAAATCCCGGCGCAATTCGTCATCCTCAGGATCGCTATAATAGGTATAGGATGCTGAAGGCGCAACCCGGAACATATTCAGTTTAAAGAGGTCTGCATTTGTACTGACGCTGACTTCCGGCCCCCCATCCGCCTTGGCGTCACCAATACCCCAGAACTGACGCCATTTAAAGGAAAGCTGATTTGTCCAGCTCTTGGTAGTTTCGTCGGCAAGATGTGTATTAAAATGGACACCAATATCGGCGAAACCATCGTCATAGCCGATTTTATCACGCCCATCATAAGCAATTGCGACATCTGCTCCGGGATGCATGACAAAACCGCCTGCCTGCAAGCCGTCAGATTCGGGCTCTTTACTCTTGGCTTCTGCAGTGCTGTTGCCAATCAAACCCAGCAACAGCATTCCAAGACATGCCGCTTTAAAGTATCTCAACATTCGTGTGCACCATCACCATTGATTTGCTCACTGCAGAATCAATGGCACTGTATCCTTCCGGTGCAGCGACTCCATCGTTGGATTGGCTGCTACCCTTTGTTACTCGTACTTAAAGATATGGAGATGCATCCACATCAATTTCAACGCCAGAATCTTCGATTTCGTCCGAACCGCTGCCGTTGTCTCCTAACAGTCCGCTTTTGCTCGGGTCATAGAACTGCTCGCCAGCCAGACATGGCTCTACCTGGCAAACTCGCACAGTTTCCTGCATAGTCGTTCCCGAAACGCCGACGACACCTGTCGAACATTCCATCATGCGAATGGATATGTCATTTCCTTTGCTCACGCCCAGCTGCACCAATTTATAATGATGCTGCTGTGCATCTTTATCGTTGCGTGCAACGGCATCCTTTAAATTTGCTTCGCCATTCTGGACGACACTCAAAAAGCCTCTCGCATTGACCAACAGCGAGTTCAGACAGTCAATGCGCGGAACATCCTGATCCTGATGTGCCTCGGCAAGTTGTTCCTGCCCCTGGGCAATGATCTCTTCCAGACGCTCCACACCTTTACTGGCGTTGGCAAGCATACCGTCAGTACTCTGCTGAACATCCATCTCCGGCGGAGCAACAACATCCTGACCAAATACAGGTGTTGCAAATGCCATAACGGAAATTGCAAAAATAATACTCCATTTTCGCATAGATCACTCTCCCCGGCCCTCAAAATTCATTCCCAAAAACTGATGGGCCAATTTTGCCTTATAGCCACATTCTCGTTTTGCTTCAAGTAAATGTATCACTATCCTCATGAATCTAGTTACTGTTCAGCCCCTATGCTTTTTTTTTTCGAAAGCTCATACCATTCGTTAATGCATAATGCATAATTATGAATGCATAATGAAATGTCATACTCAGAGGATTTCGATGATGCCTTTGGTTTTGCAAAATCATTCAGCATTATGAATTAAGAAAAGAAACCTGGCGAGTAACGGATGGCTGAACCGTTACCTAATTCGAAGGGCATTCCCCCTTGAAAAGCAGCGTCCACTGAACCCAGACGGATCCGCGCCCCGTGTACGTCTTAAAAGGTAATGAAAAATCCGTGCTCAAAAAACTCTGATTTTCATGAATGAATCGTTCATCCGCAATGACAAAATAAAGATCGATTGTCTTGCCATCCACAAAGACATCCGCCTGTTTCTTAGCCATCTCACAGGGACGCAGTTCGTATGTCAGGCTGTCTCGTGACCCGGCGTCACCCACAATGGGAATCGTCGCCGTAATCGCATTCTGCGTCACACCCGCTGGCCTATAATCCATCACAATCCGACTGTAGAGCGCCTGCTCAGAGTTGGCATCATCGTAGCTCGACAAAATAAACAGCTGGGCACTCGAATTGTCCAGATTAATCTCCACGACACCGAGACCGGGACTGGCCTCATGGATGAAAGGCATCGTATCATCCGGGTCGGGTTCTTCATCGATCGGAGCCACGTAAAGACAACCGGAAGTTAATGACAAAATCAAAAGGGAAAGTAAATTCTTCATGTCAAAGGAAGATTTTAATTCGGAATGCGGAATGCGGAATGCGGAATTGAATTTGCAGAACTCAAGGTAAAGTCTGAAGCTATTGGTGAATGATGTTCAAATTAGCAATGAGCAATGTGCAATGGGAATGCAGAATTAAAGGATGTCTCTTTAATAATTGATAATTGATAATTGATAATTGGAATGCAAAACTAAAGGGCAACTCTAAAGCTAAAAAGACTCCATTCTTTAGGACTAAAATCGAGGATGCCCCGAATTGCTAATTGCTAATTGCTAATTGCTAACTGCTAATTGCTAATTGCCCATTATTCATTCCCCATCTTTTCGAGGTGTCTGAAAATCGTTCTCGGATCGACGCCCAAATCGCGGGCCGTTTTAGAGCGGTTGCCGTGGTTGAGCTCCAAAACCTCATTAATATACCGTCTCTGGAAGTCATCCTTGGCTTCGGCAAGGCTCATGACCGGCTTGAGTGATTCGGGAATCAGATCGAGGTCATCGGGCATGATTTGTGGCTTGTTCGACAAAATGAGTGCTTTTTTAATGCGGTTTTCGAGCTGTCGGACATTGCCCGGCCAGCGATAGCGCCGGATGGCAGTTATGGCCTCCTGTGACAGATTCTTCGGCACCATGTTAAATTCCTTGGCGTATTTTTCGATCAGGCCGCGGGCAATCAGAATGACATCATCCCCACGTTCGCACAGCGGCGGCAGATGGAGTGTAATCACATTCAGACGGTAGAAGAGATCCTCGCGGAACCGGCCCTCTGCCACCTCGGTTTCCAAATCCTTGTTGGTGGCAGCCACGATGCGGATATCGATCGGCTCGACGCTGTTGCTCCCGACTTTGACGACGCACCGTTCCTGCAGCACGCGCAGCAGCTTGACCTGCAAATCCATCGGCATTTCACCGATTTCATCGAGAAAGAGCGTTCCCCGGTTTGCCTGCTGGAATTTTCCGTTCTTGGTTTGAATGGCACCGGTAAATGCGCCACGAACATGGCCAAACAGCTCACTTTCGAGCAGATTGGCAGGAATGGCACCGCAATTGATGACGACAAACGGCCCCTTGGCACGATTCGATTCGCGGTGCAATTCCTGTGCGATCAATTCCTTGCCGGTTCCGGTTTCGCCTTCGACGAGCACCGTCACATCGGTCGCCGCCACACGCCGCACCGTGTTAAACACCTCGCGCATCGGCAGGCAGTCGCCGATGATGTTGCCGAATTTCATATTTTCCAGTTTTGTGGCGAGGTTCTGGTTCTCGAAGGTCAGCTCATCGACGAGAATCGCATTGGCAAGGATCAGCGAGATCTGAGCCGCAAATACGCGCAGTGCCTCGAGATGCTGCGGTCTGAACTGGCTCACGATGTTATCATTTCCGACGTAAATCAGGCCGATAATTGCACCGCGGTCGATGAGCGGCAGACACATGACGCTGCAAAAACGCATGTCAATGACGCTCTGGGATGTGCCGAAATTGGCATCATTCAATGCATCCCGCACGATAATCGGCTGTTTCTTTTCGATAACGTGGTGCACAATCGAATCCGAAAACATGTCATCATCGATCGATTCCTGATTATAATTGCGCGAAACCTTGCTATAAATGCGGCCATCGCGAATGAGCAGCAAAAATCCCTTGTCGGCATTTACCAATGCGATGACATCGTCCATGACATGCGTCAAGATCGACTCGATGCTGTAATCCTGCGCCAAATCCTCCGCCAGATGTTCCAGCCTTCTAAATGCCTGCGCCGTGTAATCTTCACCATCATCGGAATCGCATTTTTGCTCTGCATAAAGCGAAAAATGTGCCGAAACTCCGCCCAGCATCAGGTCATCCTGATGGCCGAAAGGTGTTTTTTTCTTGATGCGTTTTCCATTAATCTGAATCTCCGCTTTGCGCGAAACCGGCTCGATCTCATAACCATTGTTCTCGAGATAAATGATAGCATGAAGCGGCTCCATTCCATCGCCAGGACAAACGATATCGTTTTCCTCCGAGCTGCCAATCGTCGTAATTTTCTTATAAATCTCGTGGGATTTGGGTACGCAAACGAGATGGTCTATCGATAAAAAAGGCATGGTCAAAATCCGTTGTCAAATGGGAGATACCTCACAGAGGCGCACATTCAGAAGCCAATGCGGGGGAATCGTCATAGGATAGTTGTTTTTTAAACTCTGTCTAGCGAGTGGATATTGTGAACAAAGAAGAATGCATTTCCTGCTTAGAACGTAGAGAACGGATTTCTCGCTCAAAGTTCAGAACTCTAAGCCATGAAATGACATGGTCTTATAGCATGACATATCCACGCTGTTTTAACATAGCATTTTTTATGGATTGATTATTTTTTCGCGTGCTATCGCCATGGGCGATACGCACTGCGCCGCGTCCGCTATGCGTGGCTTTTCCTGCGGAATGCCCCGCATACGCGGCCGCCCAATGATTCAAATGGCCGTCGCGTATTGGCAAAGCCAATAGCGACGGAAAAAGCGGCCGTATTGGCAAAGCCAATAGGCCGCACCAAAATTTCAAAGGTACGATGCTGCCAATTTGACATCCTCCCAGACGCGGCGTTTCAGATTCGGCTGTTTGATGAGCTCCATCGGATGGTGGGTCGCGATCGTAGTCACGCCCTCGAAACAAAGCACACTTCCCCGGACCTGGCTGATAAGCGCATCTGAACCGAACATCGTGCGATATGCCATCTGCCCCCATACGACGATGACTTTGGGCTGTACGATCTGAACTTCTTCGCGTATGAATCCCAGACAGCGCACGGCACATTCCGGAACCTGGCTGCGCGCAGGAGAACAGCCACACTTGATGATATTCGTCATGTAAATGCGATCCGGCGCTGCTGCCGGTTTGAGATCGGCCATTGCAAGCACAATCTTGTCAAAAAGCGCCGCCGCTTCTCCAGTCATGATGCGCCCCGCATCCAACTCGCCAGGATTGCCGCCTGCCGCAATAAACATCAGATCCGCATCGACGGGACCGTATCCGCAAAGCACACCGCGGCGCCTGGATCCAAGCGGACACTGCCGACATGCACGACAGCGCGCATTCATCACATCGATCGCCATTTGCCGTTCGGCTGGCGTAAAGAGCTGGCGCGATGTCTGAGCTTCGCGCATCTCCATAAAGGATGCCATGCTTTTGTTCGTCGCACTGGAAGGCTGCGTTGCACGCGGCAGACTTCCACTGGACGGGGCCGATGGCGGCAAAGCCGGCCGTGGTGCAGATCTGGAGGGATCCGACCTCGATGCCGAGGCAGACATCGCCACAGATACCCCAGATTCCGGAATTCCCCAGGATTTATCCGCATCCAAAGGCAAACGATCCGCTCCCAGCGCGCGCTGACTGTCGAGCCAGTTGCCCAAATCATGCACGGCATCCCGAAGGAGCAGCGTGAGTGCGGTCTGTATCTGTGTTTCGTTGAGGTCCATATTCTTTTTTAATGCATAATTCGTAATGCGTAATGCGTAATTGGAATTGCCCCCACAAAGTTCACTCTAAAACTACAATAAACTTAATTCTTTAGGAATAAATCAGAGAACTCACGAATTATGAATTATACCAAGATTGCGAATTACGAATTACGAATTGCGAATTACGAATTGATCAGCTGTCTCGTGATATTCTTCTGCAAAGCCTCATTTGTCCCGCCGCCAATACTGAGGAGAACGGCATCCCGGTAAAGTCTCTCGACCGGATAAGCCTTGCTGTAGCCATTGGCTCCGAGCACCTGAATGGCATTTCGTCCGATGGTTTCAGCCCCCGTCGAGCAAAAGAGCTTGACGGCATCGGCAGTTTCGGAGGCTTTTCCATTTTCTTCGATCAATTCCCAGACGCCATCGTAGAGCATCGCGTGCATGGCGCGATAAAGTGCATAGCTCTCTGCCACGAGCCGCTGGATTTGCCCGAATTCCGCGATGGGACGCCCAAAAGCCATGCGCTGTCCCGCATAGGATTTCATCGTTTCGAAACAAGTCTTTGCAATACCGCAGGATTGAGCGGCCAGACCAAGCCTTTCGGCAGCAAGATTGCGAATCATGGGTCGCAATCCTTCGTGAAGATTGCCGACGAGTGCACTTTCGGGCACAAAACAATCCTGAAATGTCAGGATGCCCGTCGGGCTCGATCGCATGCCCATTTTTTGTTCGCATTCGGTGCGGACGAGCCCCGGTGTATCACCCATGACGACAAAAAGACTGATATCCCGTCGTCCTTCGCCCGTGCGTGCATAGACGAGGAAAACGCGGCCATTGGGGCCGTTGGTAATCCATTGTTTGACGCCATTTAATTTAAAACCGCCTTCACAGCGTTCAGCCCGCGTCGTCATGCCCAGGACATCGGTGCCGGCATTGGGTTCGGTCATGGCCATACCGGAAATCCATTTATTTTTGAGGATTTGCGCGTGTGCTGCAGGAATTTCCCGTTTCATGGTTTGCCATGTCCAGTAGAGCTGGTGGGAAAACAGCAATTCCTGAGACAGGTAGCTCATGGCCATACCGGGATCGAATTCACTGAGCGCTTCAATGACCAAAACGGTCGCGGCAACATCGAGCCCAGATCCGTCCAATTCCTCAGGAAGTGTGATATTCATGACGCCGAGATCGGTGTCGAGGCGGTGGTACAGCGCCTCGTCGAATTGGGCATTTTCGTCACGCAGGGCCGCCCCCGGTGCCCAGTATGTCTTCGCCCACCCGCGTACAGATTCCGACAGGCTCACGTGAATTTCGTCAAATTCAAGGTGCGAAGACATCATATTCTCCTGATTTTACGCGGGCATACCGGCCTTCGACGAGCAGACCTTTCGACGCCATTTGGGATTGTGCAAAACTTTCCCCGAGCTCGATCGTCACCACATCACCATCGGACTTGATGGAGATTGTGGCGCGGCTGTCCAGCTCGGAGGTCAACAGACCGTCCGTGGCAATTCCGGATGCTGTAAAGATAACCTCCGATTCCGCCATGCGAATGACGAGATTGACGATGGATTCGTTCATCTCGTAGATTTCGAGTGTCCTGCCCTGATCGGCACGATAAAATCCTCCGAATTTTCCGGGCATATCGATGAGCATTGCCATCGACGTGCGCAGTCGAATCCAATCAGCCCGCAGTTCCGCAGATTTGGCAAATGCTTCCGCAGCAGGCACGCCCTCTGCGACGAGACGGTTGATATCCTTACCGCGCCCGCTTTTGAGCCATAATTCCTGTGACTTTACCAGTGCGGCATATTGTGCTTCATCGAGGACTTCATGGGCATCCTGCAATGCTTCCTGCATTTCGGATTCGCCTTTTTGGGTATGGTGCGTCTGATCGAGCATGGCCTGACGCGCCTCACGCTGCCGCACTTTTTCCGATGCATCGAGTGAAGCTTCATCCTCGACTTCGATGGCAAGTTTTTCCTCGTCGCTCATTTCGGAAACATCGCGTTTTTGTTTACACGACGGCAAAAAGAGCAACGCCAGAAGGCAAAGGAAACCAATGCAAATCCTTCGCATGCAGACTACCATTTTTTGATGTGAGGCGGCCGAATGAACCTTCGGGTGACATCGTCTTCATCTTCATCCGAATCGTAGCCTATCTCGATACTGTCATCACTGCCCGACATTCCGCCGATTTCAATGCCATCGTCATCATCATTGTAATTGGCAGGTGGCATGATGACGCCTTTGGGAGCGACATAGGCACGTGTTTTTGCATTTTCTGAAGCCGAAGCATTAATCGCATCCGTCGAGACGATTTGAGCCCCTCCCTCAGAAGCTCCGGGAACAGGCCCCTGACCATAAAACCCGGAATTGATTTTTGCCGATGCAGGCGAAAGACCAGCAGGTGTTGCAGGCGGCAGATTCGTTCTCGAAGGTGACAATGGCTGTCTTACCGGAGGAAGAGTGTGTTTCGAAGGAGGCAGAGGATTGCTCGCGGGCATCGAGGAAACACGCATCTCGTTGTTGCCCAGACTCTGTCTTACAAAGGCCGGTGCAGTAGATGTCTTGGGAAAAGCCCCTAAATCCTCACGTTCCAGAGAAACGGTTTTATCGGGGTCGATCTCATCCTCGTCTTCATCCTGAAATTTTGTCTTGAGCATATCGTCAGTCACGACCGGGCATTCGACGATGGTGCGTTCATTTTCGAAATGAAATTCGCGAACCTCCGGTTCAAGATCGCTCTCTTCCAATATCCCCAAATCATCCGTAGCCTCTGCAGCACTGGTGGGGGGTGACATAAAGAGAAGATTGGTTTCGGGCAATCCTTTTTGGACGTCATCCGAAACGGTTCCGACCTGTTTGAGTTCTTTAACCGGAATGGGTTTCGCGATGCTGTGCACAGATCCGCTTGGGGTTTTAACGGGTTCAATGCCCGCAGGTTTTTCCGTCGATTGAGGTACTTTTGTATTGATAATGCTGGCGAGTATGGGCGTCTGTGGTTTAAAATCGAGATCTGCAGCCGGCTTCTGGGAAATGGGTTTTGGCTTTTCAGTGGCCACTGCTTTAAATTTTGAACTCGTTGTGGCGGGTTTGTCTTTGGAGACACAGTCAAAGGCAGCATCCAGCGCTTCATCTGTGACACTGTCCTGCTCAACCGTATCCTTTCTGGCAGTATTCCTGACAGAATCCTCTTTTGCCGCAGGTATGCCGTCACTCGACGGAATTTTTGGCGGAACGGCTTTTCCCACGGGCACGGCGGGCATGCTGAGAGAACTGCTTC
>OCTW011509898.1_pt1 | contig 20053 bp, 14 predicted proteins | sample 1539671 | NCBI WGS metagenome assembly OCTW01 (sample SAMN02144230, study PRJEB22623) | gut metagenome | biome: sheep rumen | host: Ovis aries | place: New Zealand
CAAAGATCCCTCCGAATGGAAGAAAGAGGAAATCGATGCCCTCGACAATGGCATCCGCGATGTCGCCCTCAAGCTCTGGGACACCTATAAAGCCATGCATTCATAGTCTGTCTGCTTGTTTTTTTAAGACCTCCCGATTTGGGAGGTTTTTTTTTGTATTTTGTTAAAAATTCTGCTTTTAATTCATCCGGGGAACAGAATGGGTCTCATCCATACAATTCGCCATACTATTTTGCATTTTTTACAGGTTTGAAACATTAGAGTTTTGTAAAAAGCAATAAAAGGAGTATATGTGTGGATGGGGGATGTTTTTGTTTTTCTTAATATTTGGAGGGAAGATGCGGAAGTTCTCATTTATTCTGGCGCTTTTGGCTGGTGCAATGTTGCCATTGACGGCTGTCGCACAGGATTCTGCGAAGTCTTCGTCGTCTAAGAAAAAATCGAAGAACCATTCTTCCAAAGCGGACGATGAAGCGGATTCTGCATCCCAGAGCGCTAGCGATGGTCTGGACATGAAAGAGGACCAGATCATGTTGAATGACCAGGCCACCGAGGCTACGCGCAAAGGCGATTATGCGAAGGCAGAGCAGCTGTTCCTCGCCATGTTGGCCATCCAGGAACTGGATTTCGTCTATATGAACCTTGGCCGAACGTATGCCAAGGAAGGGAAATGTCTGGAGGCAGCCGAAGCCTATTCGAAAGTGAACTCTGCTCCGCATTACATCGGGTTTGAGCGACAAATGATTCGCGACACGACATCACAATTCGTCACCGATCTTAAAGGACAGTGCAGTGCCAGGATCGTCATGAGCTGCAATCCCGCCGACATGATGGTTCAGATCGACGGCGGCAAGGAAATGAAATGTACTTCGACACCGCTCGCTTTGACGCCCGGACGCCATTCTTTTTACGGCAAGACGGGTTATGGCTTTAATACGGTGACGGTCGAAGCCGCTGCATCGCAGACGACAGAGGCCAAAATCGAGGTCATCGACTACGAGGCCATCGCCGCCGAGGCAGGCGTGTCGCCCGAAGTTATTCGCAAAAAATCGAAGCTGTTTAAAGCCCTGGGTTGGTCATTCTTTGGCGTCGGGCTTGCGGTAGGCGGCGTGGGTGGCTTCTTTATGGCGTACTATGGACTGGAATATAATGATAAGAAAGATAAGGCTGACCAAAAAGGTGGTGAGCCCACTAGTATTGACAAATCCTACTATGATTTGCGAGTCAATATCGGTAATGCATTGATCCCTGCAGGCGGTGCAATTCTGGCGACGGGCATCATCCTCCTGATCGTGGATGCCGTCAAGATACAGCCTCAATTAAAGATGATCGAATCCAAGACATCGTCGTTCCATATTGATCCGGTTTTGTCGCCGTCTTTTAGTGGCATGACGATGGGCTTCGATTTTTAATCGATTGAGTTTTCTTTTTTGGAATGGGAAAGCCGCTGTTCACACGAGGTGTGAATACGCGGCTTTTTTCGTGCTTTTTGCCTGCGGCAAATGCGCACGAATTTGCACACTTTCCGCCACAGGCGGATACGTGTGCAATATTTGGATAGAAACTGAGTTCCTAAGCGGATTTTTTTTGTCCGAATGGCCTACACAATGATGAAAAGGCGTTGCTTTAAATCTCTAAAATATGGTATTTGCTCACAGATTGTTTAGCCCGACATTTGCCCGGGAAGTGCTGATCACTGCATGCATGTGTACTTGCACGTGCTTTCTGCAGAATGAATTCTATTTAAGGAGTTTGTCATGAGTAAAAGAAAACTGGCGTTCTTGTTTGTTTGTGCTGCCACTCTGGTTTCATGTAATGAATCGGTCGATTGGGACAACAGCAAACCGTCATCCTGCCTGAATGAAGGTGAGAAAACATGCGGCAATGGTGCCGTCATGATCTGCACGGATGGCGAATATGTAGAGTTTGAAAAATGCACAGCCGACAAACCCGTTTGTGATCCTGCCACATTGACCTGTATTGCACAGCAGCAAGCTGCCTGCACCCCCGGCTGCAACGGCAATGTCTTGACGACTTGTGATGCTGCCGGCAATCCTTCGACGACGACCTGCAGCGGCGATACACCCGTATGTGGTAACGGTGCCGATGGCAAACCTGCGTGTATTGCCGGTACCCCGACTTCCTGCACCCCCGGCTGCAACGGCAATGTCCTGACCACCTGTGACGAAAGCGGCAATGCCACGACGAAGAACTGCGAAGATGATTCGCTGGTCTGCGGCAAAGATGCCAGCGGCAATGATGCCTGTGTCGCTGCCTCTGCGTGCGTTCCCGGCTGCGACGGCACTGTTCTCGTCGTCTGCAATGAAGATGGCAGCCAGGATGTCGATAATACGAGAGATTGCGCACTCGAGTCGCTCGTGTGCGGCAAGAATGCATCCGATGAGGATGACTGTATCGAGGGTGAACCTGCCGAATGTGTTCCCGGCTGCGATGGCACAACACTCGTGGTCTGCAAAGAAGATGGCTCGCGGGATGACGAACTCACCAAAGACTGTGCGGACGACAGCCTCGTCTGTGGCCAGGATGCCGAAGGTAATCCCGCATGCGTCGAAGGTGGTGCTGTTGTCAAATGCACCTATGGCGAGAGCGAGAATGCCATCGAACTCGATGTCGAAGATACCGTCTGCGATGAAAATGGTAAGATCCTGACCTGCCAGGAAGACGGCACGATGTCCGAAGCCACCGACTGCCCAGAGGCAAAACCGATTTGTCGTCCCGACAGCGAAACCAGCCCCGTCGGCAGCTGCGTCGAATACAAATCCTGCACCATCGGCGAGGGTGCAGGTGCTGTGACGATTAAACATGGCGAAAAAGGCTGTGATACCGACAAAGCAAAGGTGCTCATCTGCAATGATGGCGTACTCGGCGATGATGATACCTGCGATACTGCAGCCGGTGAGGCCTGTGTGCTGGGGGCCAGAGGTTATGCCTGCGATAGTTATGATCCCGCCAAAGACTGCAAGGATGCCTCTGACAATGTCATTAAAGAAGGTTCTAAACTTTGCTCGGCTGACGGTCTCAAGATCGAAGCCTGCAATGCCGCAGCATTGGCACCCGTGACCGAAGGCCAGTGTGATGCTGCACAGGTTTGCCGCGTCATTTCGGATGTTCCGACATGCGTCAAATCCTATACGACGATCAAAGCCATCAAAGATGATTTCGATGCCATTAAAGCCGCCGGTTCGGCCGGTCTTGCATGCAGCATTGACGTTGCCGGTGTCGTGACGGCAACGCGCAAAAATTCGAGCGGTGTCGTTCAAAACCTCTTCTTCCAGGATGGCAGCTCTGTCGCCTCCGATCAGGCTGCGGGCCTTTATCTTTATAACAGTGCAGGTGGACTCGATTCTGCAGTCGCAGATAATATCAAAGTCGTCGCTGCTAAAGTGATGGTTTACAATGGCCAGCTCGAAATCGTCGATGCCACCGTGACCAAAACGACCGCTACCGACACTGTCACCCCCGCAGAAATTACGGATATCAGCACAATCCTCGAAACGACCGAAGATGCCAAGAATGCCAAGAACCTCATGCTCGTCACGGTGAAGAACGTCACGACCGATGGCACCCTCATTACCGATTCGGGCAATCATTCTATCAATGTCAGCACGTACATTGCCAAAGATCTCGTCAAGAAAGATGATGTCTTTAAATATGACATTACCGGTATCGTCAACTTCAATAAGTCGGCCACAGGGACGATGGAAAAGGCAAATGGCCTTGCACCGCGTACTGCGGATGATCTCGTCAAGGTTGGATGTATCGACAGTACTTACGAGTTTACGCCTGCAAGCGGCACCGAGGAAGCCTATTGTGCGTGTACAGTCGATGTCTGTAAAGACGGTAAGCTGAGTAAATGCAGCGCATTTGGTATGAGCGATCCTGAACCTTGTGCGGATACGTATGCGGCTGAAGACAATGTTGAGACTGCTCAATGCAATACGAAGGGTGATGCTTGTGAAATCGTGACATGTAAGAATACTCACGAATTAATTGATGGCGTTTGTGTGGCTAAAAAAGATTGCGGCAAAGATATGAATGGCAATGATATTGCGGATGATTCATGGTTCTGTGCCGATGCTCATACCGTTAAATCGTGTCTTAGCGGAGAGGTTACAGACGTTTCCATTAATTGTGATGCACCAAAGGTTTGTAATCCAGAGACAATTAATTCAACATTCCAATGTGAAGAACCGGCAGCTTCTTGCACCAAAGACATCTGCACCGCTGGTAATATACAGAAATGCGAAGGTGGTACACTTGCCGCCGCAACACCTTGCTCTGGTATTGAAAACGCCAAGACCTACGGTTGCAATACCGAGGGTGATAAATGTACTGTTACGGAGTGTAATGGCGATCTCGTTCCAAATTCAGAAGGAACTGCATGTGTCGAAAAGGACAAAGCCGCTTGCTCCTACGGTGGTGTTGAGGTTGCCCATGGCGATGTCGGATGTAAATCGGATACCGTTTTATCGCTGTGCGATGATGGGAACTGGGATACGACAGCTGATGAAACCTGTATTTTAGGTTGCAACGTTTCGGGCAAAGATTGTGCAAAATGTACATCCAGTGATATCATTTGCGATGGGGCTCTTGCAATTCTCTGTGTTGCTGACACAAAACCCGCTGCATCTGATACCGAAACCTGCAAAGATGCTGCACATTGCATTGCCGGCGAAGGCTGTGTCGAATGTATAAACGATGACGACTGCGCCGCTGTCGAAGGCAAATCTGCATGCGATTTGACGAAATATGAATGTGTGCCTAAGACTTGTGAAGATGCGGTTAGCCATGCCTCTGTTGCAGGTGATGGTAGTATCGGCTGTATGAGCGAAACAGCATACTCCGCTTGCAAGGATGGTGTCTGGAGTACAGTTGAGGCTGATATTTTAGAATGTGATCCTGGTAAGACTTGCGATCCTGCCTCAACCGATTGTGTGGAAGGATCAAGTTCTGGTATTACATCATTGTCTTTAGACACTGGTGATAATAAACTCGTATGCTCCGAATTTAAAGATGGAGAAAGCTATCTTGCTGGCTATAGTGCTTGTGTAGATTCTTCTGAGGAAAAAGCACCATATTCATTTAGCTTTGAATATAATGGTTTAAAATGGGAAAGTAAGAGTAGTGCAAAAGGTCGTTTGAATATTAAAGAGACACCACAAAACCTTGTCCTTTCTAATTTAAATGGCGTTAGTAAGGTTGCGATTACCTATTCAATTGATAGCACAAAGCCAAATTCTTTGGTCTTTACTGATGATAAAGATGGTACTAAAACACTTTCAACAAATGCGAAGGCTACAGACGTGACATTTACTTATGATATTACGTCTGGAGCAACAAAAGTAACAGTTGCAAAAGGTACAGGTACTAATGCTTATTTAATTTCTAAAGTTGTTGTTGAATAACGAACTCCCCCCTCCCTGTGAGGGGGATTTTTTTATCTAGTGAAAGGCAATCGGTTTTAGTGAATAGTGAATAGTGAATAGTGAATGGTGAATAGTGAATAGTGAATTTGGCAAGGAAAACACTTGCGCGTAAGCACCCTGTCATGTATATGGATTGGTGACAAAAACTGGTGATTATGTCGTTTTTTGTCAATTGTCGGGGTGAACGATGGCAGCGGTCGAATATCGGCGAGAGAAATACATCCAGGATTTGGTATTGCGCATGGGCAATGGCTTGATCAAGGTGATTACCGGGATGCGCCGCGTGGGCAAATCCTATTTATTATTCAAATTATTTCGGGATTATCTTCGCGATCATTCGGTTGAAGATTCGCATATCATTTCGATGGAGTTCGATCGTTGGGAATGTCGCATGTATCGCAATCCGGAGAGATTCATGGCATGGGTTGCCGAACAGATTGTGGACGATGGGATCTATTATATTCTTCTTGATGAGGTCCAGATGTTGACCTCGTTTGAAGAGGTGTTGAACTCTCTACTCCATATACGCAATGCGGATATTTATGTGACGGGCAGCAATTCAAAATTTTTGTCGAAAGATGTCATTACAGAATTTCGCGGACGTGGTGATGAAATACATGTGTATCCTCTGACATTTCGCGAATACATGCAGAGGTTTTCGGGGGATACCTATCACGGGTGGGCCGAATATTACACTTATGGCGGTTTGCCCGCAGTGGCCGGGATGCAGACTGATTCACAAAAAATGGGGTATCTGGGCAGTCTGTTTCGTGAGGTTTATTTTAAGGACATTATGGAGCGAAACCAGCTATCTCTCAGTCAGGAGCTGGATGATCTCGTCAATATTCTGGCATCTTCGGTTGGATCGCTTACGAATCCATCTAGGATAGAATCTACTTTTAAAACCGTTCTCCGGTCTGGCATCAGTGTCAATACAATAAAGCAATATATTGGATTTCTTGAAGATTCTTTTCTCATAGATGAGGCTTGTCGATACGATATCAAAGGCAGGAAATACATCGGCTCTCTGCTTAAATATTATTTTGAGGATGTGGGACTGCGAAATGCACGCATTGGTTTTCGTCAGACTGAAGAAACGCATCTTATGGAAAATATCCTCTATAATGAGTTGAGATATCGCGGTTTTTGTGTGGATGTAGGGATCGTCGAGGACAGAACAAAGGATGAAGATGGCATTTGTCAGCGCAGACAGCTTGAGATCGATTTCGTTGCCCATCAGGGAAGTCTTCGGTACTATATTCAGTCTGCACTTAGTCTGCTCGACGAAGCCAAGATACAGCAGGAAAAAGCTTCTTTCTATAAGGTTAGGGATTTTCACAAACGAATAATAGTCGTTAAAGATGTCATGCCTGTGCAGCGCGATGAAGCTGGCATTGTGACGATAAGTTTGTACGATTTTCTACTCAATCCGCGAAGTCTCGAGTTATGAGTGTATTACGATTCGATAGGTTGCAAAAGTTGACCTGTGTGATATGGATGATACCTTTGCTCTATGGCTGCGGTGAGTCGCCATATTGGGAGTCCATCGATGGCGATGATGTCGGCGAGCCCGGGCAGTGTGCGCCGGTGTGCGTCAAACGTGTTTTGACGACTTGCGATGAAAACGGGCGCGAGGTGCAAACACCATGCAGCGGCGATACGCCTTACTGTGGCTACGACAATGGCCGCCCCGTTTGTGTACCGCCAGTCTGCAATTACAATGGAGAATTGCTTAAAACCGGTGAAACCAGCTGCAGCGGTACCGTCAAAGTGACTTGTATGGAGGACAATTGGGCACTGCACGAGAATTGTGCAGACAGAGGTCTCGTGTGCCGTCATGGAGATTGTGTCAACTGTGAGGATGGATCATCACCGTTTTGTTTTGAGGATCCGAATGTTAATCACCTGCTGATATGCATCTGTGACACACCCCGTGGTTAACGTAATCTTTGATACAAAAAAACTGAACAATTGAACAAGGATAAATGGTAAAAGTCTATCCGGATGGGGGAACATTTTGTTTATTCGAAGATAGATGAGTTAGATAATGTCAACCAAAGAAGTCTTGTTGGATTGTGGTTTAGCGCTTTTTTCAAAAGCAAGCTATGATCGTGTGGGTGTGCAGGAAATCGTAGATGCTGCGAATGTGACGAAACCGACTTTGTATCACCATTTTGGTTCGAAACTTGGATTTTACGAGACCGTTTATAACTTGCATATCCAGTCGTGGTTTGATGAAATGAGCCAGAAAGCGCGTTATGAGCGTGATTTGGTGAATAATCTTAATCAACTTGCTGTTTGTGCGATAGAACATTTTATTTCGAATGAAGAAGTTTACCGGATGTTTGAATTTTCCATCAACGTATCCAGGACTTCAGAGAGCTATGATTTTGTGATGGACCATTTTCGCTCATTTTTGCGCGATATTTGGATGATGTTCGATATGGCCATTGAGCAGCACGGCAATTTAAAAGGTAAGACCAGCCTATGTACCTGGCATTTTTTTAATATTCTTCGGGCAGAGATCTGTCTTGTACTGGATAAATATGACGAATATACGCCTGACTTGCCCTATAAAGTCGTTCATCAATTTATGTATGGTATTTTTGCTTGACAGGATTGGGTCGGTTTTATAGATTATCTGTCAACGCACGTTTGGTGCGCATGCGAGTTTGGCTCAGTTGGTAGAGCGCTAGCTTCCCAAGCTGGATGTCGCGGGTTCGAGTCCCGTAACTCGCTTTAGCCTCAGTCATTTTGACTGAGGCTTTTTTTATTTCATAAAGCGTTTGAGCCAGTTCATTGCAGAATCGGTGTAGGGTGGATATCGCAGTTTGATGTCGATATTTGAGGATTGAAGCAATTCTGCACGCAGATGGCTGAAGGCTTCGAAACCGGCAATACCGTGAGAAGCGCCGTGTCCGCTCGTTCCGACGCCTCCGAAGGGCAGATTGACGTTGGATAGATGCATGAGTGCATCGTTGTGTGCAAAACCGCCGGAAATGACTTTTTGGATTGCTTTGACATCATTTTTGTCATCGCTGAATAGGTAGCACGCGAGTGGTGTGGGGTGTTCCTGGATCAGTTTTTTTGCGGCTTGAATGGGATTGTCATTTGGCAATGTCAGGATAGGCAGGATGGGGCCGAATATTTCTTCCTGCATGGTGGGATGATCCATGTCTGTTTCGATGAGGGTTGGTGCAAACATGAGTGAATCTTCGGATCTTGCACCGCCGAAAATGATGATTTCTCCGAATCCGAGCATATTATCGAGTCGTTTGAAATGGCCCTTGTGGATGATGTGTGTGAAATTTTTGGGGTCATTTTCGGGACCGAACTGCTGCGCAATGGCATTTTTGAGTTCATTTTCGAAATCAGATTTGAGATCTTCCTGAACGAGGACATAATCGGGGGCAACACAGGTCTGTCCTGCATTTGTAAACTTGGCAAAAGCGATGCGTTTGGCAGCTGTTTTGAGGTGTTTGCAGTGTGTGATGATACAGGGGGATTTTCCGCCGAGTTCGAGAACCGTCGGTGTGAGGTGTTCGGCGGCGGCGCGTGCAATATAAAGTGCTGTTTTGGTACTTCCTGTAAAGAAGATAAAATCGAATTTTTCTTTGAGCAGTTCTGCTGTTTTTTCGGGTCCAGCTTCAATGACGGCGAAGGCGCGCGGGTCGAGGTATTTGGGGATATATTGTGTGCACCATGCAGCAACGGCCGGGGCGAGTTCGGAAGGTTTGAGCACTGCGACATCGCCCGCACAGATGGCTGCCACGAGCGGTGAAAGAATGAGCTGAACGGGATAATTCCATGGGCTGATGATGAGTGCTACGCCCCTTGGCTGTGGGCGGATCTGGCTCGATGCCGGCATTAAAAAAAGCGGCGAGGAAGTACGCCTGGGTTTTACCCAGGTAGCGATGTTTTTAAGTGCGTGCCTTGCTTCGTGAAGGACAAATCCGATTTCCGTAATCCAGGCTTCCTGTTTGGATTTGCCGAGATCTTTGGCGAGTGCTTCTGTGAGGGAACCGGTTTGTTCTTCGAGCATTGTGAGCATGGCATGGAGTTGTTTTTTTCTCCATTCGAGGTCAAATGTCTCTTCGGTCTGGAAAAAAGTGCGCAGTTTTGTCAGGGTATTTTTCATAATGATCACAGGATGGATGTTAGAAGAAGTGCGCCGGCGTATCGCAGATAGCCGGCGCAGGCGAGCGTATTTGCGAAGCAAAAAGCGAGTCTACATCATAATTATACCATAGAAGAGAGGGAAATATTTTGGAATTTTGGGGAGTATCTTGAACGATTTTGTGGTGGGTGCAAAAAAAAATGTAACAAGTCCATTTTGGTTGGCATCATTGTATTGAAGGAATAGGCCTTCCATGTTTGAGGGTGTGTATGTTTACATCTGGATTTGTGTGACGGGATTTCCCCGACATAATGTATGGTCAACCGAGGGGCGGTTTACAGCATTGAGGATTCCGGACGCGGGCCTAGTGCTGAAGTATCGTACATGCCAGGCACATCGGGATGCTTTTTTTTTACGCCATATAAAGCGGAAAGGGGGCAGTGTGCCAAGACCGTGCGTTTGGGGTCAGGACGGCGAGTCGGCGGGTGGGAATGGGAAAGAGGTAACCCTGGTTACCTAGGGGGAAGGATGGGTTTAGGTGTGATGTGTAGTATAAAGTGGTTTTATGTGTGTTGTGTAGACCGACAATCATTTGAATGTACATACGCGTGTAAGCGTCCGTGATGAGGCAGGTGGTTATTGAGGGCAGAATTGTTAGTGATTTTTTAGATTTTGTAATTTTTATTTTCAAATATTGTGGAAATTTTTAATGTTATCTTTCGTAAATTTCTTTTCAGAATATGGCGGAAATCTATGTGCATTATGTGGTATAGAGGAAGATGGGGGCTTTTTTTAAGGAGATGATTGTATGCGATTTGCGGTGATATTGAGTGGATGCGGCGTAAGAGATGGCAGTGAGATTCACGAATCTGTGCTGTTGATGCTGAGTTTATGTCAGGCTGGTCATGAAGTTTCGATATTTGCGCCGGATAAGGCGCAGACAATGGTCGTCAATGGCGTGAGTGGCAAACCAATGAGCGAAACGAGGAATGTTCTTGTGGAGTCAGCCCGAATTGCGCGCGGTGCGATAAAGCCTTTATCATCGCTGGTTATTGAGGATGTGGATGCGATTGCGCTTCCGGGGGGATTTGGTGCAGCCCTGAATCTTTGTGATTTTGGTCAGAGAGGTGAGCAGTGCCGTGTGGATGCAGAAGTGGAACGCGTGTTGGTACATGCGCATGAAGCGGGGAAAGTGCTTGGGTTTATGTGTATTGCGCCTGTCATTGCAGCACGTGTGTTCGGCAAGGATGGTGTCAGGGTGACGATTGGCAGTGATGTGGGGACGGCCAGGGCTTGTGAGGCGATGGGCGCGCATCATGAGGTCCGACGGTATGATGAGGCCTGTGTCGATGAAAATTTGAAGATAGTGACGACGCCTGCCTATATGGAAGCTGGCTCCATTGTCGAGTGTTATGCCAGTGCGCAGGCACTTGTGCGTGCGATGACGAAGCTTTTGGAATGCAAGTAATTTGAGCTGGATGTGTTTTGGAGAAATAGGGTATGCCGGGATATCTTGTAAAAACCGCAAATTTTGTGGCTGAAATTGGCAATGATGAAGAATTGGCGCATCTGGCGGAAGTTGGCACAATCCAAAAAGACACGCAGGTTTGTGTACTTCCTGGCAAAACCTGGATTGAAGCCAAAAAGTTGCCGTTGTTGCGAAAAGTTTGGGGACTGGATACTTCTGGGAGTGTACCGCCTCCGATAAAACTGAATGATGGTGCCCCCAAGGCTCCGGTCAAAACTACGTTGCCTCCTCCGATTGAGACGACAATCGATGCGAATCCGTTGTTCCGCAATGCAGAATTGCTCAGAGAATCCTCTGATGTGGTGGATTTGACGGCAGATGCGGTACCAGAGGAATCGATTGAACCGCCGATGCCGCCTTCTGCCAATGTCGTTCGATCCCCTCTTCCTCAGAAAGTGGATGCAGGTACGTCATCGGATTTTCAGGCCATTGTATCCGATTTGATGGTTGCAGTGGATGAAACCGAGGATGAGACCAATGTCATTCGTTCGACGCTTCAGGGGGTGGGGCGTCCTGCCTACAAGTATGAAGCTGGACCGGTTAAAGAAAACGAAGGCATTACGCATACCTGGGCGCTCACGGATGCGACTGCGAAGCATCAGGTTTTAGAAGCTCCCCATACGGCGCATGATGATAATCCCCAGGATTTAGACAGTGTTCTCGATTATGTGGCTGTCGTCGAGAATGAAGAGGAAGTAGGGGATGAAACGCGCATTGATTTAAAGAATCCGCAAGAACGAGGAATTTTGACGGCCCCCCCCGAGGAAAGCCATTCTTCAGAAAGTCATCCATCAGATGCAGAGCCTGTGGTGGATGAGGATTCGGAAACGAATGTTCATTCTGTTCGTGATGTTTCGCAGGAAATCTTTGCCCGGATGCGCGAAATGTCTGAATATTCGGATGAGATGCCTCATGCCTCTCCCGATGAATCGACATTTGTCATCGAGTCGGATCGCGTCGAAGAAGAACGTCATGACTATCCTCTCAAGAGTCCGGTGGAGGTCGATAGTTCGAGTATTGAAATTGAAACGCCGGTTGAGTCGGACAGTGGGAAGATGCCTTTGCATTCTGGGGCAGAGGGGGTGATATCTGCATCGTCGCATCCAATCAAACGCGAAGTGACATCACCGATGCATCGCCATTCCTCTGGCGATCAAGAAACGGATGAATCCGAAACGATTCGTGATTTTGTACCAAACTTTTATCAGCCTGCGACGGATTTGCCACAGGAAGGTGTATCGTTGGAATTGCAGGATTCGAGTGGATCCGTCATGCAGGAAGCGGCAGCAGGCATGCGTGCGACCGAGCCGGAATTTGATGTTTCTGCGGTGGAATCTCAAACGATTTTTGAAAATGCCGTTGCCCCTGCAATTCCGTCGACTCCAGCCCAAACGGTTGCTCCAGGTGCCGTGCTGAAGCCGACGATTCCCGAGCTTGATACGATTAGTCCTGAAATTTCCGCACACAGTATCGATGTACTGTCGCAGGAACTGGTCGAATCCATTCCCGGTTCGAACTCTATTGAAGAAGATACGACACACCCGATAACCGTTTCTTCGATGTTTAATCATCAGGTGGGTGGAAGTGCACTTCCCGAAGAATTGTCGAATTATTTACCGGGTGCAGGTGACAGTATCGATCTCGCTTTTATGAATATCATGCCGACGATGAACAAGACATCCGAGGTAGAGGAGAGGGAGACACTTCCTCTCAGGCAGCCCAAGCTGTCAGATATCATGGCGGAATTTATGCCGGATTCGATCACATCCGACGTGATTGAAGATGAGGATTTGTTTACGAAGAATCCCGGTGAGGTTTCTCAGCTTCAGACGTTGAAAATGTTCAACAAGGAGCTTGAAAATTCGCCAGTAGTGCAGCCAGAGTCTCCCCGTGTAGAAGAAGTCGGTGTGAGTGAGACGTTGCAGCCGTCAGCATCCGATTCAGCCGAGCAGGTGCGGCCGCGAACGAGGTTTAAAAAGATTGCGCACCGTGGCCGATCGGGAAGCATGGAGTTGGATCATGTGCATGATCATCATCAGCAGGATCCAGATGAAGTTCCGACGGGAGATTTTCCCGATATCAGCCAGGAATTAAAAGCTGCTCGCGCGGCCGTAGAGGCTGCTCAAAAAGCAGCAAGTGAGAATGGCAAGCTCGACAAGGTGATTCTTGAGCGTGCGGCATCTCTCGTGGAAGCGCTCGAATCGGCGCAAAAGCGTTCGTTATCCAGTGTCATGCCTGTGGTGAGGGAGCATAATGAGATAAAGGTGAACCCGGAGGATGATGATAATCCTTCGGATATTTTCAGGATTCGCAGACGTGGCGACGTCGATTTGCGTTATCGTGAAGAATTTCATCGTATTTCATTGGAGAATGCGCCTACGACAAAGTATCGTCCGGGTAAAGAACCACCTCCGTCGAATCGCGATGTATTTTCCAATGTCGAAGATGATATCAGTTCGTCGGATAAATTCCGTGTGCGCGGGCGCAGTGAATTGAGGCGCATGCTGGAAGCAGAGGCCAAAGCCGCACAGAATGAGAGCCATTTGGCAGGAGTGCCCATTTCGACAGAGGATTTTTCGCGTTCGCCTCAGGGAGAACTGCGAAGGTTATTTGAGAAAGAAGATGAACTTCATCTCGTGTTGGCGAATGAGATCCGCGACAAAGAACTCGAAGTTGAAAGCAAACTGCAGTCGGATCCAAACCGTGATAAGGCCAACAAGAATTCAGTGACGCCTCCGATGCCAGCGATTAATGCCGTATCGGTGACGTCCAGTTTGCCAAAACGCAGAAACAGCGTTGTGGCGGTTGCTGCTACACCCAAAAATGTCGAGACGACTCACGTCACGGCGGCATACGGTACAGACACGAGCCAGCTTACGTTTGACTCGCCGTTCTTTAGCGATAAATTGGCTGAAGGTGAGCGCACCATTTCGAAATTTGGCAATTTATTTTTGACGAGCCGACGTTTATGGCGCGTCGATGGCGATAAAGATAATGTCAAAAACTACGTCGCTTTTGATATTGAGAATGTCCAGTCATTGAGTGTGCATGAAGATCGTCGTTATTTGTTTATCATATTGGATTTGATCCTGTTTATCGCCATGTGCGTGAGTGTTTATTACTCGATGATGGTATGCACCGGCGAGATGTGTACAAAAATCTCATTCATTTGTGCATGTGTTGGATTTCTGGCTTTAATCGAGTTCCCGATACTTTGGATACTCTCTTATCGAAGATATATTCAATTTGGGATGGGGTCGAATGTATTAAATGCTAAGATTACGCCCAAGACGAAGCAGGATGCGATGAAGTTTTTGAATTCAGTGGATGCAGCCCGCATGGAACGGCGCAAAGAACTTGAGAAATGAGCATATTTACAATTACATACGCAGAGCTGGAAGAAACGAATCGCTGGCTGTTTGAAACCGTGACAGACAGTCTCGATGTGGTGGCAAAGCTACTTACCGAAAATGAGGTTGCTGTGCCATGTGTTCCCAGATATGCTGCCGGCTATCTTGTTCCTTACAGTTTTGCCGGCAATTTGCGTTTATTGTTTGAATATGCACGTGGCCGCAAGAAATTAAGTCGAACACTTGTCGAAAAAATGACGATAGATTTTTATCGTCTCATGAATTTTAGTCCGATGATGCTTGTTCGTGAACATGCGTCTGAGGATGCGGACGATGACATCACCGAGGATGAGAAGAAAAAAGCAGATTATCGTGATGCATTGGATTTTGCGGCCTCCCTTCTTCCCCGAACGATTGCTACCATCCTGTTGGGTGCGAATGCTCGTATACAGATTGAAAATAATCGTTGGATATCTCCGATTTTGCTCGAGGCTCTGACGGGCATATTACCGGAACATGCAGAAAGTGAGGGAATTCACGAGCGCCTGGATGAGGCAGGTCATTGTTCGTATGATCCGGTTCCTATTCATTCCTTATTAAAAACGCTTGACAAAACAGAATTTCACTGATGGCAAAAGAAATATTGCATAATGACTGGGCTCCGCTGCTGGCGCATGCATTTGAGACGGATTCCTATAAAGCGCTGCGTGCTTTTTTAATTAATGAATATCGCACTCGAAAGATACATCCGGGGATGTATGATATATTTAATGCGCTTCACTGGACGCCGTATGCCAATGTTAAAGTTGTGATATTGGGGCAGGATCCCTATCATGGTGACAATCAGGCTCATGGATTGAGTTTTTCGGTACTTCGTCCTACACCTCCGCCTCCTTCATTGATCAATATATACAAAGAATTATATGATGATTTGCATATTGTGCCACCGACCCATGGGGATTTGAGTGCCTGGGCGCTGCAGGGGGTACTTTTGCTCAATACTGTGCTGACGGTGCGGCATGGACAGGCCGATTCCCACAAAGGCAAAGGGTGGGAGGCCTTTACGGATGAGGTGATACGCCTCGTCAATCAGAAATCGGATCCTGTTGTGTTTGTATTATGGGGGCGCAATGCACAGGCGAAAAAAAGCCTGATTACCAATCCCATTCATCTGGTTCTTTGTGCTCCGCATCCATCTCCTCTTTCGGCTCGGTATGGCTTTTTTGGTTCGAAACCATTTTCAAAAATTAATGCATTTTTAGAATCTCACGGACGATCCCCAATCGATTGGAAAATCCCCGAAACGCCCGTCGATACGCCGAGCTTTAGATAATGAGCAATGTGCATTTTAATTCGGAATTAGGAATTCGGAATTATTTTGAATGAGCAATGAGCAATGTGCAATGTGCAATTGGGATGCAAAACTAAAGGGCAACTCTGATTAATTCGGAATTCGGAATTCGGAATTGTTTTGAATGAGCAAGGAAGCCCGTAGGGCTTCACGTTTAATAGCCCCCTCATTCAAATTATCCCCGTAGTGGATGCCCTGTAAACCAAATATCCACGGTGGTTAAACAAAGCCTTTCATTATGCATTCCTCATTATGCATTCATCATTATGCATTATGCATAAAAGAATAATCTGATCTTTCGAAGAAAAAAAGCATAGGGGCTGAACAGTTACCATTTATCCATCATTTCGGCCGTATTTTGCTTGCAAAAAAGGCCGAAATGCGAGGCGTATCGGCGTAGCCGATAGCCGAGCGTCATAAAAAAATTAATAATTATCAATCTTTTGCGAGCATGTGTCGCCGGATAGAGACATTCATGAGAATACCGACGCAGATCATCATGCAAAGTACGCTGGAACCGCCGTAGGAAATGAGTGGCAGAGTGATGCCTACGACTGGCGCCCATCGAACGACCATCGCGGTATTGACTGCGACCTGCCAAAAGAAAATGGCCGCAATTCCGATTGCGAGCAGCATTCCGAAGCGATCTCGGGCAGATTTTGCGATGTGCAGTGACCACAAAAGCAGGCACAGATATAAAAAGAGCAGTGCGGCAACACCGATAAAACCGTATTCTTCGGCCCAATTGGCGAGTGCAAAGTCGTTTTCGGGTTCGGGGACAAAGCCTTTTTGTACCTGTGTGCTTTGACCATAACCGCGCCCGGTGAGGCCGCCAGCGCCGACTGCAATGACGGAGTTTTTGACTTGCCAGTCGCTGCCATAGGGATCGTCTTCGAGCTGTAAAAAAGTGAGGACGCGTGAACGCTGATAGTCATGCATGATGAACCATGCGGCTGGTGCGCACGCAATCATGATGGCCACAAGGAGTGCGATAGTTCTTTTTTTGACGCCTTCGAAGAGTATCATGATGCCCGAGATGAGTGCGATGAGCAGTGCGGTTCCCAGATCGGGTTCAAGAAAGATGAGTCCCATGGGCAGCAAAATGGCGCCAAAGAGTGGAAGGAGCTGTTTTAAATTGTAATTGGTGGCGTGTTCCCGTGTGGCAAAGAATTTGGCCACGAAGATGACCATGGCGATTTTCATGAGTTCGGACGGCTGCATGTGAAAGAGGCCAAGATTAATCCAGCGTTTTGAGCCGTTAAAGTCAGTTCCGAAGATGAGGACGAGGATGAGCATGGCGATGCCGCCGCCATAAATGATGTTGCCGAACCTCGCATAATTTCGATAATCGATGGATGCACAGGGAATGACGAAGAATAAGAATCCCAGGGTAAACCACAGAATTTGTGTGTTATGGAGTGGTTTAGGCAAAATATTGGCAATACTCGTGAGGTTGAATATTCCGATGGCGATGATGGCCAGGACGAGGAAAAACAAAACCCAGTCGAATGATGCAAAAAAAGATTTGATTGGCTTTGGGGCAATGAGTTTCATTATTTTCAACCAATAAGTTGCTAATTGCTGATTGGTTTATTGGGAACGATTTCTCTGAAATAACGGTCAATGACTTCCATGATGACGGGTCCTGCATTGGCAGAACCTGAGCCGCCGTGTTCGAGAAATACTGTCACGGCGATTTGAGGATTTTCGATAGGGGCAAATGCCGCAAACCAGGCGTGGTCACGGTATTTAAACTCGACGGCTGCTGCGGAGACGCGTTTGGAGATAACCTGTGCAGACCCGGTTTTTCCGGCGACATTGACATTGGCCAGCCGGTACGCAAAACCCGTTCCGATTTCGCTGTTGACGACCATGTCGAGTCCGGTTTTTATGGTGTCGAGGGTTTCTTTTTTAAAGGGCAGTTTGGCGTGTACGCGACTTGGGTAAGTAAATACCGGGTGTCCATCGGCAGTTTCGATGCGATCGATGAGCTGCGGGTAATAGAGCGTCCCCCCGTTTGCAATGGTCGCATAAAGCATTGCCATTTGCAATGGTGTGACTTTAACGTCGCCCTGACCGATGGATGTCGATAGTGTAAAACCGCCTTGAAATCCTTCTTTGGAACGTTTGTTGTGCCATTCTCTCGTGGGTACAGTTCCCGAAGACTCGTTGTTGATGCCGATGCCCGTTTTCTCACCGAGTCCAAACATGCGTGCATAGTCAGCGAGTGTGTCGATGCCCAGTTTTTCTCCGACTTTGTAGAAATAGACGTCGCAGCTGGATGCAATGGCTTCGGTAATGCTCACGACGCCATGACCGGAGTGTTTCCAGCAGTGGAACCGGCGTTTTTGCAATCCGTATTCATAATACCCGGGACAGGTGAGTGTGTCCTGAGGGCGCATGAGTCCCTCTTCGAGCGCAGCCGCTGCTGTCACGACTTTGTAGATAGACCCCGGAAAATAAGAGAGCAGTGCTTTGTCGAGCATGGGTTTGTAGGGGTTGGTATCCATGTCGATATGCTCGTCTCGCGAGAGTCTGCCAGACCAGCTGTTTGGGTTAAAGGATGGTGTGGAGGCCATGCCCAGGATCTTTCCTGTATCGGGTTGAACCGCAACGATGGCACCACTTGGATAATCGCGCAAAGCTGTTTTGAGAATGCGTTGGATATCCATATCGATCGTCAGAATGATATTTTTTCCGGAGATGGGTTCGACGTCGTGCCAGTCTTTCATGAGTGCGACGGATTCCGGATCGGTCTGGGGAATGCCCTGGGCATTGACGACGCTTGCGCTTAAACCATTCGCACCGCGCAAAATGGGTTCGAAAGTTCGCTCAATTCCCATGCGTCCAGTGACATCACCCATTCGGTAACCATACATTCGCAATTTTTGAAGTTCATTGTCGTTAATTTGATTGACATATCCTATTAAATGTGCCGCCTGCTCATTAAATGGATAATATCGCCGGCTGGTTGCAACAACTTCGACCCCATGCAGCATGAGTGAATTGGTCTTAATTTTGGCGAGTTGATCTCGGGTAATGCCACTTTTAACGGGAATCGGGGCGAATCTTTCGGCAGGTTTGGTCGATTTAATTTTGTTGCTGAGCTTTTCTGTCTCCTCTTCATTCATGTCGAGATACGTGGCCAACGCACGGACTCTCGCTGTGTATTCTTCCTGTGGTTCACTTGAATTTGTAAAGAAAGCGGGAGTGAGCGTGATATCGTAGGAAGGGTGGTTCGTCGCCACTGCACGCATCTTGCTGTCAAATATTTGTCCCCGTTCTGCAGGAATGACGCGCCTTTTGATGAAATTATTAAAAGCCAGCTGTTTATAGTGATCCCCGTCAATAATCTGCAGATACCAAAATCGACCGAGAAGCAAAAACAAAATGACACAGATCAGGCCCGTAAACCATCTAAAGGATGCAACATAATCCTTGGGTTCGGTTTTGGCCTCTGCGCCAGTGGCATTTGTTTCTGTTTTACGTTGGAGAAGCATTGTTTAATTCGGAATTCGGAATTCGGAATTGGGTATCAGCTCATTGCTTTTATGGCATAACGTTTACGGTAAAGCTCACGGTATGGGATTCGATATCATCCACATGATGAACAATATTGATCTGATAAGTCCCTGATTTTTCGAAAGTATGAGTAAATGTAAAAGTACTTGCAGACGGGGTGATGGTTTGATTGGCTGAACCGGATTTTCCGTTTATATTTCGTGCCGTAAATGTCACAGATTTGGGAATCGGGGCATTTAGAAATTTCCCATTGCATTTTCGTTGGATATAGCTGGTAAATGAAATGGCCTGATGGGTATGGATATAGACCCTGGAGGCTTCTACTTTATAAGTGTCTGTACAGGAGCGATTATTCCCGTCGAGATAATAGAGATCAATCACGCGTTTGGGGCGCTCGGGTTTGAGTGTCGTTGTAATTGTTCTGGTGGTTGGTATTTCAGGGGGTTGTGGCGATTTGGGTTTGGCTGCCACTTCGGCTGAAAAACAGCAGGCAATCCAAATCATGAAGTCAATCAAAATATATCGACGAGGATGAAGCATACTATCCAAATGAGCTATTTAAGATTTGCAGTGGGGGATTTGCAGAAAACTCCCAAGTGGTGTGAGTTTAATGTAAATCGTGAGCAAAAATTTTGGGGATGAGTGCGTCGTTCGTTTGAGGATATCGCAAATACCTAAAAAAAAGCTGAGTACACACAGATAAGGTGAACTCAGCCCAGAGGAAGTAACTATTCAGCC